>Ga0351863_10059_pt1 | contig 46592 bp, 33 predicted proteins | sample TotcelHFGM3001L8_FD_206777 | JGI IMG/M metagenome (GOLD analysis project Ga0351863, IMG submission 206777) | Enriched cells from coal bed in the Powder River Basin, Montana, United States - Total cells FGM rep2 HSBNCT.FGM.300.1.L8 ... | reverse complement strand
CAAGTACATGCAGGCCAACTTCCCCGGCCGCCAGCAGACGCCGCTACTGGTCCCGGCCCAAGGCGGAAAGAAGGTCAATCTGCGGTAGAATGAGGAAGAAGACGACCTGGAACACTAATCGGCGCTAATAAACACTAATGGGAAAAGTATGGTCGGTCGGTGCCGGATTAGTGTAAATTAGCGGACATTAGTGTTCCGTTTCTTCGGGAGGCATACCATGTTCGCTGCGCGACATTTTCTGATTGGGTTGGCCGTGTTGGTTCCGGCGGGCGAACAGATCAGCGGTGCCGAGGCCGGTCAGCGTTGGGCGGTGCTGGTGGGTGTGAACCGTTACGCGCAGTTGGGACATCTGACCTACTGCGTGGCGGATGCGACGAAGCTGCGCGATCAGTTGGTGGCCTCCGGTTTCCCGGCGGACAACGTATTCCTGCTGGTCGACGGGGCGGAAGAGGTGGCCGACTTGCCGATGCGCGAGAACGTGCAGCGGCGGATCGAGTCGGTGCTGAAGGTGGCTCGGCCAGACGACCTGGTGCTGGTGGCGTTCAGCGGCCACGGGGTCCACTTGGACGGGAAGAGCTTTTTCTGTCCCACGGATGCGAACCTGGACAGCCCGGAGACGACGATGGTTCCGCTCGATTTCATCTACCGGCAGTTGGACGGCTCGCGGGCCCGCCAGAAGCTGCTGCTGGTGGACGCTTGCCGGAATGATCCACGGCCGCCGGGCAGCCGTGACGCGACGGCGCATACGAAGAGCCTGGAGGGGTTGGGCGAGCAGCTGAAAGCGATCCCGGCGGGGATTACGGCTCTGAGCAGTTCCGCGGCCGGTCAGATCTCTTGGGAAGACACGAAGTTGGGTCACGGGGTGTTCATGTACTACGTCATGGACGGCCTGTCGGGCAAGGCGGACGAGGCGGGCAACCGGGACGGCGTGGTGTCGCTGTTGGAGTTGTACAACTACGGATACCTGCAGACGACGCGTTGGGTGCTGCGGAACCGGCCGGGTTACGTGCAAACGCCGGAATTGCACGGTCGGATCACGGGCGACATGGTGCTGGCGCACCGCGGTGTGATCGTCGAACCGCCGAGCATGAAACCGCCCGCGCCCCCGTCGGTTCCTCTATCTACGCCAGCGCAAGCGGGGCGCACGGTCGACAACAGCATCGGTATCAAGCTGACGTTGATCCCGGCGGGGGAATTCCAGATGGGCTCGCCCGGGAGCGATTCGGATGCACTTGACTCGGAGAAACCGCAGCATACGGTGCGGATCACCAAGCCGCTTTATCTGGGCGTGACGGAGGTGACTCAGGAGCAGTATGAGCGGGTAATGGGGACGAATCCTGCCAATTTCAAGGGCGCCCAGTTGCCGGCGGAGAACATGTCGTGGGAAGACGCGGTCGAGTTTTGCCGGAAGCTTTCGTCGTTGCCGGCCGAGCGGAGTGCTGGGCGGGTGTATCGGTTGCCAACGGAAGCCGAGTGGGAGTACGCCTGTCGTGCCGGGAGCAAGACGAAGTGGTCGTTCGGCGACTCGGAATCGTCGCTGGGCGACTACGCCTGGTACGGGAGCAACTCGGGCAGCAGGCAGGCGGTGGGTCAGAAGAAGCCGAACGCGTGGGGCTTGTACGATATGCACGGGAATGTGTGGGAGTGGTGCTCGGACTGGCATGGAAACTACGCATCAACGACGGTAAGCGACCCAACGGGGGCTACGGCAGGCTCGGACCGCGTGAGTCGCGGCGGCGGCTGGTACGGCGGCGCGAGGGACTGCCGGTCGGCGATCCGGGGCGGGAGCGCGCCGGGTTACCGGCTCGTCAACCTCGGGTTCCGCGTGGCCTTTAGTCCGGTGGATGCGTCCGACCGGTAGAGCAAGTCCAAGCAAGCCAGAGCGGAGCCTGTAGCGCAGGCCGGAACGGGTATCGAGCGCAGCGGAGCGGAGCCGAGACCCGTTTCGAGCCGTAGCGGAAGGCGTAGCGGGGCGAGCAAGAAAACAAGTGTAGGCGGCGCAGGCCGCCGTGGGGTCTGGGGCGAAGCCCCAGCGAAATTGAAAACGGGAATGTTAAATTGGGCAAAAAACGGGAAGGCGGATTTGGGGAACACTAATTATCGCTAATAACCGCTAATAAGAACTGCTTCAGAAACCCCAACTCCAGAATCCTCATTAGCGTTCATTAGCGCAGATTAGCGGTCCCGTTCTGTTCCGCGCGCAATTCTTTCTTTCCGTCCGCGTCTTCTTCGCGAAAGGGCAAGCGAGCCAAGGCCACTGGGGCCTTGAACGCTTCCGGGTAAAGCTCCCTGGTTTTCGCGAAGGAGACAGATCATGTTGGTTCGCACATTTGGTTTGGTGGTGTTGTTGGGCGTCAGCGGCGCGGCGGCTTGGGCATTTTCGCCCGGTCTGCGGACGCAGATGACGGCGCTCTGGGATTCGCACACCGGCTGGACCGAGGCGGCTCGGGCGGTCGATCCGGCGGGGTTCGCGTCCCATGCCGAGACGAAGTTGCAGCAGGATCTGGCCAAGATGGAACGGACGCGCCGCGAGTTGGCCGCCGAGGTCGGACGGCTGGCCAAGACGGCCCGCGAACAGTCGGCCTTGGCCGAACAGGCCCGCCGCTTGGCCGAGCAGTTCCGGGACGCGTACCAGCAGGCGCAGGCCGACGACCGCTTTCCGGTCGAGGTCCGCGGAGCGGCCTACACCGATGGGCAAGTCCGTTCGCAGGTGAGCCTGCTGCTGGCCGAAGCCGAGGGCTACGAGGCGTCGCTGGCCGATCTGGAGTCGGTCCGCACGACGGCCGAGGCGAAGATCGAAGAGCTGGCCGTGCGGATCAACCGCACCGAAGCGCAACTGGTGGCACTGGCCACCAAGCGGGAACTGCTCCGGGCTCGGCAACTGACCGCCGCCGGCGAGGAATTGCTGGCCCAGGTCGACGAGCTGATGACGGGCAACCGCCAGGCGATCGACGCCAACCCGGTGGCGACCGTCCGCGAGTTGCTGGCGCGCACCCCGGCCAAGCCGGAGGGCCGCGCGACCGACCGCAAGGTCGAAGAGTTCCTGACGGCGAAGCCGACCCCGGCGGAAGCGCTTAAGACGGCTAGCGAGCAGTTCGACACGTCGGTGATCGGACACACGTCGCACCGATCGCCCGTCCAGCTTGACAGCAAGGACAAGCCGCGAACCGGCAAACAGTCCAAACCCGTTCGCACCAAACCCATCTTCCAGCAGTCGTAGTGCGACGCGAAACACACACCACCTTGACACGCAGCCCGTGCCCACCCATGTTACGGCATGTGCTATATCAAACCCGAAGCGCCTCGGTTGCCGCTTCGGGTTGTCTTGAGATACCATCCGCGGGCCGTGCGACTCGGTCCTGCCATGGCATGAACGAACCTCAGGTACTGTTTCTCCCTTTCTCAAAGACCTTCTTTCACTGGAGTCCTCGATCATGACACGTTGCGCATTCACAGTTTTGATTGGTGTGCTGGTGGCGGCGATGGCCTGGAGCAGCATGGCGGCCGAAGCTCAGAAACCGGACAAGAAAAAGCGATCGCCGAAGCAGGCGACGGCACGAGAGGCGGTGACCGCGGTCATCGACAAGGTTTTGGTTAAACAGCAACAGATCGTCGTCACTCCGCAGACCGGCATACAGATTCAGACGCAGGCGGCTGCGACACAACTGAAAGCGTCCGATCCGCTCACGATCCGAGTTGACCGGAACACGGAGATCACGGGCCCAGCGGTGGAAACAGATGAGTTGGGCAAGGGACAGCCGAAGCAGCAAGATCCGGTACACGAAAAAGCAGAAAAGCCCGAGAGCGAAGATCCGTCCCAAGCCATTCAGCAACAGAAGCCCAAGCAGGCCCAACAAGCTCCACATCCGATCGCGCTGTTAGCCAAAGGCCAACTAGTCCGCGTTGTCTACGTCCAGGTGGTCCGCAAGCTCGCCGCGCCCAGACCTGCCAAGCAGGAGCAAAAGCCCCAGCAGCAAACGCACGAGAAGGCGGATGAAGACGCGAAGAAACACGCGCCGCCGGTCGGGCAGCTGGAGACGAAAGACGAAACGGCTCAGCAGACATCGGCGGATGTGTCCGAGAAGACCATCCTACGGGCCGTCAGCGTCGAGATCCTGCAGGCTGCGGACCCGGATCAGAAAGCCAAGGAGGCAGCTTTCCCGTAGAGGGCGATGAGGTTCCTTTCGGACGGTGCTTGTGTGGCTCGTCCCGTCTGCGATAATGGCTCCTCGCGGCGAGGTTCATCTTGGAGAGCCGCACTTTGAACTTGGGATTCGGCGGCGGTGAATGGGTGGGCTGATGGCGGATGCAGGGTGGTATTTTGCGGACGGGGACGTGGAACGAGGGCCGATCACCGAGGCTCAACTCCGGGTCTTGATCGGGACGGGCAACCTGAAGCCCGAAGATCTGGTCTGGAAGGAAGGAATGGAGGATTGGACGCCGGCCGGCGAAGTCTCCGGGTTGTTCGATCAAGCCGCTCCGGCAAGTCCGCCCGCCGCGCCCGGGTCGCCTGCGTCGGGCGACGCCAAGCTGAAGCCGTCCAAAGGGGCCAAAGCGGCAGTTTCCGCGGCTCCTGCGGCGGAAACAAGGCCGCGGTCGATGCAGATTCGATTCGACGTCAAGCGGCCCTTGGAAATCTTCCGGTTCGCCGCTTTTCTGGGACAGCCGCTGTTGTTGGTCGGACTGCTGCTGATCCTGCTGTCGCGAGGTTGCGATCGTCTGGGCGAACGACACGTGGCGCGGGCCGAAGCTCAAGCCAAACAGGCCGAAAGCGATTTTCAAGATGAATGGGACCGGCAGAAGCAGTCGATCGAACAAGAGTTGAACGATCTGCAGGCGAAACGCGATCCGACTGCGGAAGAGCGTGGCCGGCGCGATTTGCTCGCCGAGCAGCTGCAGACGCTGAACGAAACGAAGCAAGCCGAGTTGAACCGGCTGCGAGGCGGCAAGCTGCGCGCATTGAGTACCGCCGCGCGAGACGCTCAAGTTACCCAAGCCTTGGGCAGCTTCTGGCGGGAGGGTATTTTCTGGCTGGGCGCCTGCCTGTTTTCGCTGGCTTTGCTGATCGTTGGATTTTCCGCAACCGGCCCTGAACGGTGGATGGCCCTGGTCATGCTCACCGTGATCGTGTTCAGCCTCTTCATGCGGCAGCTGGAATAAGCACGCGGCTGCTTTTGGGAGTGCAGTGGCTTGACGCCGCTATGGCGACTTTTCAGAGCGAGTCGTTTTGTTCACCGCCGACGTGGCTGACCAGCGCACCAGGCACGCCCCGCAAGCCACGGACGACACGGGCCAGTTTCTCGAAGTCAATCTTGTCCACCGTATCTTCCGGCGTGTGGTAGTGCGGATACCGAAACGGAGCCGTGTCCGTCACCATCAACGCCGGATAACCTTCCTGCCAGAAGGACCAGTGGTCAGAACGTCCGATGTGCGACACGATTTCCGGCAGTGCAGCGCCTTCCGAAGGAAATGGCTCGCTGCTGCGGAACGCCTGTACGACGTGTCGGACCAGCCTGCCGTAACGGGTATGCCCGATGAAGGCGATGAAATTGCCTACGGACGGATACAACCACCCCAGCCCCGGCGGATACTTCTGGCTGCCGGACACGTCGCTGAAATAGCCAATCGTCTCCAGGCTCAGCATCGCTGCCACTTTCTCGTTCCGCTCCCGGCAGCGACGGGCATATACCCACGATCCCATCTGGTTCGTGTGCGCATACGGGGCCTCCTCGTTCACGAAGGCCAGGAACCGTAGCGTCCGACCGGTCGTCCTTCGTGAAAACTCGTCTGCCAAGGCCAGCATGGCGGCCACGCCGCTGGCATTGTCGTTGGCCGCCGGGCAACCCGCCACCGAATCATAGTGTGCGCCGACAATCACGATTTCATCCGGCAGCGTCATACCAGGGATTTCGACTTCCAGATTGTAACAAGTGGAGCCGCAGACCTCGTATCCGTGTCGCTTCACTTCGTAACCGCACTTCACCAGATCCGACTCGATGTACTCGGCGGCTTGGGCCAGTTGCGCGGGCCGCCGCTGCAAGTTTCGCTCGCCGATTTCCTCGGCCAAGTGGACGACGTGGCGGCGAAGCCCAACGGCCAGTTGGATCAGCTGATCGTCTGCCGGAAGGAGCGGCCCCCGATGGGTTCTGCCCGGCATTCGCAACGTGGTCCAGCCTGCCAAGAAGCAGTCTCGAAGGACCGGCCATTTCCACATTTGTCGCCGAGTTTGGCCCGTCATGCCAAGTTGATCCCTCACCCGTCTTCGTCTGAATCATTGCCGCGGTCTGCGGGGATGTACGGGATCAATCCGTTCTCAAACGCCTTTACTTGAAGTTCTCGTGAGGCGTAGCGCAAGTCGATGATGAAGCCGTTGACCGACGCCATCCAGACCATCGGATTATCCCCCAGCCGGCTCGGCAGGGTCCACTTCGGGTCCAATTGAAGAATCCTGAACATCGTCCGAATTTCTTTCAACTTGGCTGCCCCGGTGCTTCCCGCTATGCCGAAGGCTTCGTCGATGGCATAGAGTGTCAGGTGAGGGGTCTGGCTCGGATCGTGAAGAAAGTTGGTCCAGCCAATGGTGCGGATGATGCCGCAGGCCCAGGTTTCCAATTTGCCCCGCAGCAGCGGTGAGGGCCGTTTTCGGGCCAGCGCCGCAGCTAACTTGCGGCAGAGGTCGGCGTATTCCCCGTTCAGGTACTTCGAACAGAATGCATCCGTCAATTCGACAATGATGTTCATGACGGCCTTGGGATCCGTCAGTTCACCCTTGGCCGCTGGCTTTTTGCGGGGAGCCTTCTTTTTGACGACGGGCGGCGCGGAGCCTTCGGGAAGCGAGGTGATGATCCCATAGGTTTCCTTGGCCCGCTTGAAATCTTCGGTCAGCGATCTGCGGATGCCGGGGCCAAAGCTGATCCGGTATGTGTACAGCAGTCCGTCGTAGACGATCCGCCCGTTGATCGGCAGCAGGACACCCTTGACCAGGACGGGCAAGTGGGGGCCGACCACTTCCTGGAAGGGGCTGGCGAGGGCTCGGACGCCATACGCTTTCGATGGGTTCTTGTCGGTCAGGAACACCGTGTACTGCTTGAGGTAGCGGAAAACGTAGAAGTTGCCGATGACGGAGTATTTCCAACTGGCAACGATGGCCAGTTCTTCGGCGGTTAGTTGGTTTGGGTTCTCTTGCACGAACTGGTCGATCAGTTCGGGCTGAGCGTAAAGGGCGTCCCGCACTTTGAGTCGGATTTCCGGCTGCAACGACGTGAACTGCTCCGGATCGGCGAACTCTCCCGGCACGACGTTCAACTTGCCGTTGGCATACGAGCACAACGCTGCGTACAGCTTGTAAAACAGCTTCCCTTCCCCGAATGACAGGTGCGCGGGCGGCATCTCCGGTTCCGGGATCGGCGGCATCTCCGGTTCGGGAATCGATAGCCTGGTCGACTCCAGGACGGGCTTCACAGCGGATACGAATGCCGGCGCCAGTGAAATGCCTTGGGCCTTCAAAGCTTCTGCGGCCCTCATGGGGGACACGTCGGGATGTTCGACTAGAAAAGCCCGAATCGCCTGTAACGTGCTGATGCGGGTATCTTGTTCTGGCATGATTTGTCCTCCTTGCAGCGACTCGGCTACTTCCGCTTTTCCCTCGCCGCTTCGTTTGCGGGTTCAGGTTCCGGCGGTGCATTTCTTCGTTGGGCGGAGTTGGGGTCGGGCGTTCAAAATTCAATTTTGGCCGATAGAGAGTGCAACCATTGAGCCGTGCCGCAGTCGGCCAAAATTGAATTTTGAACGCCCGACCCCCTAAGCGTGCGCACCAAGCGTGCTACGTCCCCTGCGGCAGCCACTTGGCGACAAGTTCTAATTTTTCTTCCGCCGAACCGTTGGCCAATTGCGTCCCGTCGGACTCGCCGAGCAGCTTCTGGCAGGCGGTCAGGAAATGGGCATCCTGCAACAGCCCTCGCAGCTGGTACATGCGAGCTTCGGCCAGCACAGGCAACGGATTCTCGTGGGACTCCGCGAGCAGGATACGCAGACGATTGAGCACGTGTTCCGCTTGCATCCCGGCAGGCAGCGGACCAACTCGCCAGTTCGCATCCACGAATTTGAACAGCGACTCCAATTCTCGTTCGACCGGATCCTGATCGCTCTTCTTTTCCACTCGTTCGATTTGGACCTGGATGTTGTTCAGCGTCTTCGACTCGAACAATTGCCTGGTTTGCGCCAAGTCGTGCACATGAATCGTCGTTTCGTTCTTGAGCAGTTGCTGTTTGGGGATAGGCGTCAGCACGATGTCAAAAACGCAGATCACGTCGACGCCGGCTTTCTGCGCCTTTTGACGCAGATCCTTGGGAGTAACAATGCCCAAGAACACGATTCCCGGGGCGAGCGGAATCGCCTGCGCCGGCTGGGCGTCTTGGGGCTGAGCGGGTCCACCGAAACCGCCCGGGACGCCACCCATGCCACCGCTCATATCAGGGCTCATGCCGCTGCCACCCGTCTCGCTATAGCCGCCCATCCCGGGAGCCGCGCCTCCGGCTGCAGGCACGTCGGCTTTACCAAGCGCCGCCATGACTTGGCCAAAGTCGCCGCGGGCGATCCGCTCTTGGAGCAGCGCCACCACTCGGGGCCCCAATTCGCCCGTCAATTTCTGCATCAGCGGAGGGATTTGAGCGCCGCCTGCTGCGCCGGGTTGTCCACCCGACATGTCGGCTATGCCTCCCGCCGGCTGGCCGCCGCCCACTTGGCCCGCAGCGCCTCTGGTCGGGAGATTCTGCGTGGTGCCAATGGGAAAGATGTTCCCGTCGTAATTCCGCAACGGGACGTATTCCATGGCGATTCCCCAACGCAAGGCCATCGCGGGACGTTTCAAAGGAGCGACCCAGCCCATCTGGTCGAGCACGGTTTTCGCTTCGCCCGCTTCGGCGGTGACGCCATGTGCGTACAGATAGGCGATGGCGTCCTGATCTCGGCCTTGGCGAAATGCCAAGACGGCTTTATCCGCCAGCGTCAGCGGCTTGGCAGCCTGCTGACCCGCCATGTTTCCAGAATCCGGAGAACCGGAACCGTCGGGGTTCGCCGGATCCCCGGACGGTGACGAGGAATCCGGCGACATCGCACCTTCAGGATAACCGCTCGGCGGAGCCGAAACTCCCTCCGGCATCGTGTTCTCCGGACCACCGGGCATGGACGCCGACGAATCGCTGCTGTCGGACGTGCTCGGCGTCTGGCTGTCGGCCGCGTCGCTGGACGCCGGCTGTTGGTCCGTTGAGGAGTCCACGCGCATGTCGGACGAACTGCTGTCGGCAGGCGCGCTGCCGGGGCCGCTACTGCCGGATCCATCGGAGCTGGGACTGTCGGATGAGCCTGGCGTACTGGATTCCGCGGTTGCTGATCCCTGCGCGGCGGGATCCGACGCGCCGGGCATGGGGGATGCATCCCCGGGCGTCATGGCACCATCGGCCACCGCTGGGGCTGAGGAAGAATCGCCGCCGCCGCAACCCGAAAGGACGGCAATCCAGACACCGACACCAGCGAAAACAAGGACGTGTCGCATAGCAGTCACCCGATGTAAGAATCGCTGCCTGCAGAGCGGAGGCGTGCGACAGGCTGGGAGTGGGGCTCGAAGCCGGCCGGACGCAAGACGCCGCTTCCAAGCTCGCAGGCGAGCGACAGCTGGACGATCAATCACGGTCTGTAATCAACGTCTCTAGGACATTCAACGGCTTACGTCGGGTTTCATTATGGCGCTTTTGCGCGCGGCTGTCGAGTCAACCTTGGGCGAGATCTTTGCTTTTTTCGGCGGGTGCGCGCTATTCCATCATCTGCATCCCCTCGGGCGGGCGTTTCCAATGCAAATCCATTTCTTGTTCCAAGTCGCGATACCACTGGCTGAAGTACGTCTGCAATTCCACGCGAGCCAAGAAGTTCATTTCGTTGGTCAATCCCCCGTCGGCGAACAGCTGGCGACGGGTTTCCTCGTCGGGCGATTCGGAGGCGATGCGGACCACATACACGACGGTCTGCGGGCCGTTGGCTGCCACGCCGACTTCGCCCGGCTTCAGGGCGAACACGGCGCGCATGAAATCTTGGCTGGGGAACTCGACGCCTTCGACGGCGTTCAACATGGGGGCACCGGAGCCCGTCGGCAGCGAGCCGCGGGTCAGCCAAGTGAATTCCGGAGGTTCGAGTACGCGCGAGGCCTGGGCTTCGGTTACCGACTCGCGCAAAGGCTTATCACCGGGTAATGCGTTAGCCATTCTTTCGGCTTCAGCCTTGGCTGCCTGAAATGCTTGGCCGCGTTTCCACGCTTTGATCACTTCATCGCGAACGTCCGCCAACTTGGGAACGAAAGCTTCTTCCTCTTTGGTTTTCCAATACAGGAACTCGACATCGATCTCAAACGAACGGATCTGATCGGCCTTGAACAGGGGTTGGCGGTCGGTGAACGCGATTTCGGCAAACGATTCGCGGCGGAATTGATTGCCTGCAAAGCTGAATCGGAACGCTTTGCCCAGCTCGTAATCGGCGATTTCCAATTCGTCGACCGGCGGGGTTTCGCCGGCAACCAGGCCGTGCTGCTGCGCCAACTGCTTCAAATCCGGCGGCGGAGGTTCGGGAGTCGGAACCTTGGACTTGGCACTTGCTTTCCACGAGGCGTGACTACGAAAATACTTATCGAGTTCCGTCCGCGCCGCCTTGAGCGCGGCGGTCACTTTGTCTTGCGCCGGGGCACGAGCCACATTGCGGCGAATCTCTGCCTCGACTTCGGACAACGGCTTGTATTGCGCGGGTGGCTCATTCGCTTCGCTCGCCGCGTCCTGAGGCATGTCCGCGGCCGGTTCCTTTGCCGGTTCGTCCTTTGCTGGTTCTTTCTGTGCGGGTTCTTTCTGTGCCGACGGCTCTTGTGCAGACTCTTCTTCGGCCGCCGGCTTGGCGGGCATGTCGGAGACTTCTGCCGCTGCCTCTGCCGCCGGAGCCGGTTCCTCTTGCTTCGCTGCGGCCGGTTCACTTTTCGTCGGTGCTGCCGGCGCCGCATCGGCCTCGGCCGGGACCGTTTCGTCGCCAGGGTAACTGACGAAGAACGTCTGCGCGCGGCGTGAGACGTCGCGGCGAGACTGTTTCGCCTCGGCTTCCGGAGCCGGCTTCGCGTCGGTAGCGGGGCCTTCGAGGTTCAACTCCGCTTCCTTGGCGGCCGACGGGTCCTTGGCGGCCGGTTTTTCGGCGGGTTTTCCTTCGGCGTCACCCGTCGCAGGCTGATCCGCCGCTTTCGCAGGCTGGGCCGGTTCGGATTCTGAGGCCGGCTGCGGTTCTTTCTCGGGCGCAGTCGGTGTCTCTGTCGCCGGCATCTCCGTTGGCGGCTGATCGCCGGGCATGGCATCGGTCGGCTTGGCCGTTTCGTCCGCAGCTTGGTCCGGGACCTTGAAATCGCCCTTGTTGCTCTCGTAATACTCCTGGACTTGCTCCGGGGTGACAGCCGCCATTTCTTCTTGCAAGAATTTTTCGAAATCGGCTTTCAAATATTGAAAGGCGATCTTGCGGCGCCGCTTGAAACCGGCCTCCGGACTGTCGGGCGACGGATAGCGGTCCCGGCCTTCTTCATACAAGGCGACGATTTGAGCCTCGGTCGGTTGCGCGGTGACCTGGCTCTCGAAATCCGCGACCGCCAGCGGCAACAGTTCCGCTTTCACCCGGCGATTCATGCGGTTGAAGCCGTCCCACGCGAGGCTGGGCGACATGGCGAACAGACCGCTGCCAGCCATCATCCGCATGTGCTGGGCGGCCAGTTCGATCCGCAGTTGGTCGAACAATTGTGACCGATCAAGCCGGCCTTGAGTGGCTTCTTGCAGCAATGGTCCGAATTGACTGCGGGGCACGACGTCGTCGCTCAGCGTGTCCAAGAATTCGTCGAGCGCCGCATCGGTGATGCGCACGCCCAGGTCTTGCGCTTTCCGCGCCAGGATCACGGTTTGAATCAAGTCCTCCTCGGCATACGACCGGGGGATTCCCGGGTCGAACACCCGGCCGTTCATCACGACGACGCCCAGCCCTTTGGGTTGTCCTTGGGCCTGGATCGTTTTTTGTACCAACAGATCGAGGAAACGCACCGTCAGATTGTGAGCGTCCCGGATGGCCCACAATTCGCCTTCGTCGATCTTGCCGTGTTTCCACGTAACGACCACTTCGCTGGCCACCGAGCCGCCACCACTTGGGGCTCCGTACTGCAAGAGATAGTCGCCCACCACAAATGTGAGCATGATCAGAACGCCAAATACGGCCAACATGACCTTCTGATTACGGCGAAAAAAGGAGAGCGGACTGGACATTCGCGGACTTCCTCAAACTGCCTAGCGGCCTCAAACCCGAAGTCACCCGCCACCAAAGTACCCGCACCATCCCTTGACAGCATTCCCTGTCGGATGTTAATGCAATGCCTTGTTCGCGGGACATACTCCGTCCAACAAAGCCGCAGATTGTAGCGCCATTTGACGTAAATACAATCCCAAAACGGCTTGTCGGACACGTTCCCTCGTGATTTGCTGGCCCCACTAGGGGCCCGCAAGGAGATGTTAGCGACTGGATAAACTGGACGTTTTGTGCAGCTTGAATCAGATACAGTTGAGTAATCATGGCAAAAAAAGCGGCGGAAAAAGGCGCGAAATCTTTGGTCATCGTCGAATCGCCTGCCAAGGCACGTACGATTGCCAAATTCCTGGGCAACGAATTCGCGGTCGAAGCCAGTATTGGCCACATCCGCGATCTGCCGCAAGGCGCGAAGGAGGTGCCGGACGAGTTCAAGGACGAGGCGTGGGCCTACTTGGGGGTGAATGTCGATCAGGATTTTACGCCGATCTACATCGTTCCTTCGGACAAAAAGAAACAAGTCACCAAACTTCGAGCCGCCCTCAAAGATGCCAAAGACGTGTACCTGGCGACGGACGAAGACCGCGAAGGCGAAGCCATCAGCTGGCACTTGTGCGAGGTTCTCCATCCCAAAGTGCCCGTGCATCGTCTGGTATTTCACGAGATCACCGAGGAAGCCATCCTCGAGGCCCTGCGCAATCCGCGCCAGATCGACGAGGGGTTGGTCAAAGCGCAAGAGGCGCGGCGGATTCTCGATCGGCTGTACGGCTATGAAGTCTCGCCGTTGCTGTGGCGAAAAATCGGCCCCCGGCTGTCGGCGGGCCGCGTGCAAAGCGTGGCCGTGCGGCTGATCGTCCAGCGGGAACGCGAGCGGCAAGCGTTTGTTTCCGCCAGCTATTGGGACTTGATCGCTGAATTCGTTACCCCTGACGGGCACGAATTCGAGGCCGCGCTGGTTTCGGTCGGCGGTCGCCGCATCCCGTCCGGCAAGGATTTCGATGCCAAGACCGGCAAGATCAAAGATCCGAACTTGCTGGTGCTTGGGCAACAGGAAGCAGCCCAATTAGCCCAGCGGCTGCAAACCGCCGAATTTCTCGTGGCGGCCCTCGAGGACCGGCCCTACACGTCCCGCCCCTCGCCGCCGTTCACGACCAGCACGATGCAACAGGAGGCCAACCGCAAGCTGGGCTTCACCGCACGCAAGACGATGAGCTTGGCGCAAAACCTGTACGAAAACGGCTACATCACCTATATGCGTACCGACTCGACCACCTTGGCTCAAGTGGCGATCGAGGCCGCGCGCGAACTGGTCCGCTCGGAGTACGGCCAGGATTTCCTGCCCGATGCGCCGCGGACGTACGCTTCGAAAGTCAAGAACGCCCAAGAGGCGCACGAGGCGATCCGGCCCGCCGGCCATCCCTTCCGGTTGCCCGAGTCGGTACGGCGCGAGCTGGACAGCGATCAGTTCCGGTTGTTCGAACTGATTTGGAAGCGGACGGTTGCCAGCCAGATGGCCGACGCCCGCGGCCGGCGAATCACGATTGTGATCGAAGGCGGCGAGGCCGTGTTCCAGGTCAGCGGCAAGACGATCGATTTTCCCGGGTTCCTCCGCGCCTATGTCGAAGGCTCGGACGACCCCCAAGCGGAACTGGCGGACAAGGAAACGCTGCTGCCCAAGGTCGAGCGCGGCCAGAGCGTCGGTTGCGGCGGCTTGGAGAGCAAGAGCCACGCCACCCAGCCGCCGCCCCGGTTCAGCGAAGCGGCTCTGACCCAAGCGCTGGAAGAGATGGGCATCGGCCGCCCCAGCACCTACGCCTCGATCATCGACACCATTCAGGCCCGCGAGTACGTCTTCAAGCGGGGCAACGCGCTGGTTCCCTCGTGGACCGCCTTTTCGGTCATCCGCTTGCTGGAACAGCACCTCGGCAGCCTCGTGGATTACGAATTCACGGCGCAGATGGAAGATTACCTGGACGCCATCAGCCGGCACGAACGGCAACCGCAGGACTATCTGCGAGAGTTTTTTCACGGCGACGAACGCCCGGGGTTGAGGCAATTAGTTCAAGACAAGATCAAGCAGGTCGACGCGCGGGAGATGAGCCGGTTTTCACTCGGCACGCCGGCCTCCGGCGAGCACCTCGAGGAAGTCTTCGTCCGCGTGGGCAAGTTCGGGCCGTTTTTGGAACAGGGCGACCGCCGCGCGAGCATTCCGCACGCCATGCCGCCCGACGAACTGACGCTGGACAAGGCGCTGGAAATGCTTGCCCGCGGCCAGCGCGAAGACGAAGCGATGGGCCAGTGCCCGCAAACGGGCAAGCCCGTGTACTTGAAAACGGGACGATTTGGGCCCTACGTCCAGCTGGGCGCCACCGACGACAAAGAGAAGAAGAATGCATCGCTGCCCAAAGGCATGGCGGTGGAAGAGGTGGATTTGGAGACGGCGCTCAAGCTGTTGGCCCTGCCGCGCACGCTGGGCGCGCACCCGGAAAACGGACAGCCGGTGGTGGCGCACAGCGGCCGTTACGGACCGTTTGTCAAATGCGGCGACGAAACCCGCTCGCTGCCCGAAGACGTCACTCCGCTGGACATCAGCCTGGACCAGGCGGTGCTGCTGTTGGCCCAGCCCAAGGCGGGGCGGGGACGCCGCGCGGGCGCGACCAAAGAACCGATCAAGGTCTTCGAAGCCTCGCCGGTGACCAGCCAACCGGTGAAACTGCTGGACGGCCGCTACGGTCCGTACGTCACCGACGGTCAAACCAACGCCTCGCTGCCCAAAGGCGTGGCTGTCGAGAGCGTCACGTTAGAGTCGGCTTTGCTGCTGCTCGCCGAACGAGCCGCCAAGGGGCCCGCTCCCAAACGCGGGCGGCGATAGGCATTTTCTTGCCGCCCGGGATCACCCAAGAACGATTTTGCACACACGGAACGAGGTCATGACAACCGGCGAACGTCCCCAAGTCCACCTGTTTACCGATGGAGCCTGTGCCGGCAATCCCGGTCCCGGCGGCTGGGCGTACATCCTGCGGCACGAACGCTCCGGCAAGGAGAAAGAAGGCACCGGCTCGGCCCGGCTGACGACGAATAATCGCATGGAGCTGATGGCCGTCATCCGCGGCTTGGAGGCGCTTCGCGAGCCGTGCGACGTGACGGTGTTCACGGACAGCGAGTACGTCGGCAAGGGCCTGAGCGAGTGGATGAGTAAATGGAAGGCGAACGGCTGGCGGCGCCGCGAAGGGGCCGAGTGGAAGCCGGTGAAGAACGACGAATTGTGGAAACAGCTGGATGAACTGGCCGGCGTCCACCGCGTCAGTTACAAACGCGTCGCCGGACATAGCGGGCATCCGGAAAACGAACGTTGCGATCAACTGGCCGTCCAGGCGTACCAGCAGTTCCTGAAGGACGCCAAGGGCTGCTCCCCAGCGGCGGCCGATTGACGCCTCCGTTGTCATAGCCCCGGAGTTTGGGAATCTCGCTCCCCTTTGTAAAAACCTTATGAACCACGATACCCCCCCCGCGTCTGCGACGCTGTTCGGACATCCCGCCGGCTTGTTTACTTTGTTTTTCGCGGAGATGTGGGAGCGGTTCTCCTACTACGGGATGCGAGCCCTGCTGGTCTTCTACATGATCAAGGGGTTCCTCCGGTACGGGGACGGCGATGCCTATGCCGTCTACGGGGCGTACACGGCGCTGGTCTACATGACGCCGTTCTTTGGAGGCATGTTGGCGGATCGCCTGCTCGGCGCTCGGCGCGCGGTGGTCTTGGGCGGGCTGCTGATGGCCGCGGGCCACTTGCTGATGACGATCGAGACCCAAGCGGCGTTTTTCACGGCTTTGGCTCTGCTGATCTGCGGCAACGGATTCTTCAAGCCCAGCATTTCGACGATCGTCGGCGGGCTGTATCCGGCGGACAGTCCGCGGCGCGACGGCGGGTTTACGATTTTCTACATGGGCATCAACTTGGGCGCGGCCATGTCGCCCCTGCTGTGCGGATATATCGGCGAGACCTACGGCTGGCATTACGGGTTTGGACTGGCAACTCTCGGGATGCTGACCGGTCTGGCGGTATTTGTGAACTGGCTTCCTCCGGCCGGCGTCGGCGATCCGCCGGATCGGGATCACTTGAAGCTGCGTCCGATCGCCGTGACGCAAGCGCTGATCATCCTGGGCGCGGGCACGGCCGCCGTGGGCCTGATCCTGTTCCGCCCCGACAACCCGTTCTCGATCGCCGTCAACGTTTTTGTCGCCGTCTGCCTGATGGCTGCGGGCATCGTGGCCTGTATCGCGCTGCGCGGCGGCGCGGGCGGGTTGATCAATCTCGAATGGGCGACCTACTTGGCGACGTTGCTGACCGTTCCGGTGTTCGCCTTGCTGGTTTCCGGTTTTGCCCCCTTGCGAGCCGACCAGCGCGGGATTCACATGGTCCCGCAGTGGATGATCGACAACTTGGAACCGGACGGGATCCTGGCGATGGTACTGACGGAGATCAGCCGCCCGGCCGGATTGGTCCTGATGCTGGCCGGCCTGCTGGCGATGGCCTATCTGGGCATTCAGACGTTTCGCTTGGACAAGATTCCTCGCGAGCGGATGTACGTGGTCCTGATCCTGACTTTCTTCTCGATGTTGTTTTGGGCTTTTTTCGAACAAGCGGGCAGTTCGCTCAATAATTTCACGGACCGCAATGTGGACCGCGTGCTCGAGGAACGCACGGTAACGGCTGCCGAGATCGGCCAAACGATTCGCATCCAGCCGACTCAGGAGCAGCTGGGATACGTCAACGGCCAGCGGATGTTCACCCTGGACGAACTGGACCGGCTGCGGGACCAGCACGGTGGTGATCTCGGCTTCGAGATCGACTGGCTGGTCACCGAAAATAACGTGGGCATGGGGATTGCGCCCCGGATCCGCGAGCTGCCGGCCAGCACGTTCCAAGCCGTCAATCCGATCTACATCATCGTGTTCGGGCTGGCGTTTACCGCCCTGTGGACAATATTGGCGCGCATGGGAAGAGAGCCCAGTACGCCCGTCAAATTCGCGTTCGGCTTGCTGCAGTTGGGAGTGGGCTTCGGGGTGTTCTGGTACGGAGCACAGCTGGCCGACACGCGCGGCATGGTCGGCCTGTGGGTGCTGTTCGTCGGCTATCTGCTGCACACCAGCGGCGAACTGTGTCTGTCGCCCGTCGGTCTGTCGATGGTCACTCGGCTGTCGCCCGCGAACCTGGTCAGCACCGTGATGGGCGCGTGGTTCCTGGCGACCGCGTTTTCTCAATTCCTGGCCGCGATTATCGCCCAATTCACCGGCGTCGAGTCCACCGAAGGCAACGGGGGCGCGAGCATCCCGATTCCTCGAGAGACGGTCCATGTATACGGCGACGTGTTCGGCAAGATCGCCATCGCGGCCCTCGTCTCGGCGGCGATTTGCCTTCTGCTGGCTCCGATGCTAAAACGCTGGATGCACGAAGAAGCAGAAACGGGATGACCGGGCGCGGCGCCTGCTCGGCGAGTGACCGGGTGCGCGGCTTCCGCCGGAATGCGTGTGGGCGGATTGCCAACGGATCATCCCGGCCTGATAATTCGTGGTCATTGGAACGGACCTCGCTCGCCGCACGAATCCGGCCCGTTGCCCGTTTCGCGAGCGGCGACAAGCAGAAGACAAGCCGAAAAGGAATGCCCCATGACAACGGCACTCAAGATCGCTGCTTTGTTCCTCGCTGCCGCATGGCACGCGGTTGCCTTGGCTCCGGTCGCGGCCGCCGAAGTCCGCGCGTGGGCGGGCGAACTGACGATTCCGACGTACTCGTGGGAAGAGGATGTCAACCCAAAGTTCTGGGCTTTGGAAGGCGGGGCAAAGCTCTCGACGACGGTGCGGGGGGCGATCACGTATCCCTACGTGATGCAGGATCACCTGTCGCGGACCAAGGCGGATCGCACTTACCGGGCGCTGTTCCTGGAGAACGAGTACCTCCGCGTGACGTGCTTGCCGGAATTGGGCGGCCGCCTGCACTCGGTGTTCGACAAGACGACGGACCAGGAGATGTTTCACACCAGCAGCGTGATCAAGCCGGGAATGATCGCGATGCGCGGGGCGTGGATCAGCGGCGGGGTGGAATGGAACTCCGGTCCGCATGGACACACGGTCACGATCGTGTCGCCGGTCAGCGCCGTAACCGGCCGCCACGAGGACGGTTCGGCATACTTGGAAATCGCCAACCAGGAGCAGATCTTCCGCACGCGGTGGACGGTCCGCGTAACGCTGCACCCGGGCCGCGCGTATTTGGACGAGCGGATTCGAATCGAGAATCCGACCGACGGGATGCATCCCTACTATTTCTGGAACTGCACCGCTTTTCCCAATCGGCCCGGGACGCGGTTCATCTATCCGATGAGTTTGGGGACGGATCACAACGCCCGCGAGTTCTTTCAATGGCCGGTCCACGAGGGACGCGATTTGTCGTGGCTCAAGAACTATGAAACCTACGCTTCGGTATTCGCCGTCGATTGCTCGTATGACTTCTTCGGCGCCTACGACGTGGATGCGGATCGCGGCATCGTCCAGGTGGCCAATCATCACGAGTTGGGCGGCAAGAAAGCGTGGACCTGGGGCGAGTGGGAATTCGGCAAAGTCGCTCAGCAGAACTTGACCGATATGGACGGGCCGTACATCGAAGTGCAGAGCGGCCCGCTGCCCACGCAGTCGGATTACGGAATGCTGGGGCCGCGCGGACAAGTCGCTTGGCAAGAGTATTGGTATCCCGTCCACGGACTGGGCGACGGGTTCGAGTTCGCCAACGAGCATCTGGCCGTCCAAGCCGCGGGACGCGGCGCGAGGCGGGAACTGCGGCTGTTGGCAACGGCGAAATACGACCGAGCGGAGTGCGTGCTGGCGAGCGAGGGCCGGATTTTGCTGCGACAGTCGCTGGATCTATCGCCCGCCGCGCCGGCGGTCGTGACGCTGGCCGACGCCGCGCTGCAGCCGTTGGACGTGACGGTGACCTCCGCCGAGGGCAGCGTCCTGGCCGCGTTTGTCACCCCCTTGCCGATTCCCGGGGTCGATCCGCCGGTCCCGCCCAAGTTCACCGAGTTGCCGGACGACGAGTTGAGCGTCGACGAATTGTACTTGAAAGGCCGCAAGTTCGATCGGGCGACCGACCGCCGGCAAGCTCGAGCGTATTACGAACGGGCGGTGACGCGCGATCCGGGGCACGTGGATGCGCTGCGAGCGCTGGCCGTGCTGGACTTTGAGGCAGGGCTTTATGACGAGGCGATCCAGCGTTGCGGCCAGGCGTTGGACCGCGACAGCGACGCAGGGTGGTGCTGGTATTATCGCGGCGTCAGCCATTTGCGGCTGGGCCAGTTCGCCGATGCACTGCGCTGCGGTTATCGAGCGGCTCGTTGCCTCGGCACGGCCTCGATCGGCTACGACTTGGCCGGCCGCGCGGCGATGCGGCTGAACGACCGCCGCGGCGCTCGCAACGCTTTTGCCCAAGCGGTGCGGGCGGACGGCACCGATGTACGGGCTGCCGATCACCTGATCCTCACCCAGTATACGGACGGAGCGACCGAGGCCAAGCAAGCGGCCCGCGGCCGCATCCGTGATAATCCCACAGCGGTGGTGCCGCTTGCCCTGACGTGGCTCTGCGACGGCGGCACAGCGGCCGACTTGGACCGCTCGTTACGTTCTTTTTTAGGCGAGCCCGAGTTCGAACTGCTGGAAGCAAGCTTGGTCTTTGCCGAATTGGGCTTGTTCGACGAGGCGCGCCGGCTGGTGCAGGCCGGTTGCGTCGAAGCGGCGCCGGACCGCAGCTGTCTGCCGTTCTATTATTTGGCATGGTACGCGTCGCAGTGCGACGATTTGGAAGCCGCGCAGAAGTGGCTTGTCCAAGCGTCTCAGACCCGCAAAGAACGCGTCTTCGCTTCGCGTCCGGAGGAAGTCGAGATGCTGCGTTTCGCGGCGGCGCAGAATCCCCGCGATCCGCAGGCACAACTGCAATTGGGCTGTCTGTTGGCGCATTTGGGCCGAGTGGACGAGGCGACGGCGGCCTGGCAGAAAGCCGTTGAACTCGATCCGCGGCAGAGTATTCCGTGGCGAAATCTCGGCTTGGCCGCTGCGGCCAGGGACGATTTGACCGGCGCCGAAGCGAATTATCGGCGGGCCATTGCCGCTCGGCCCGGAGATCAGACGCTGTATCGCGATCTGGCGGAAATCTTGATCGCTGCAGACCGCCGCTCGGACGCGGCGAGATTGTTGGAAGACATGCCGATCGCCGGAATGAGGCGGGCGGATATTACGGTGATGCTGGCCGAAGCATATGTCGCGCTGGAGCGTTACGAGGACTGTCTCCGGCTGCTCACAGCGACGCCGTACTTTGTCAATTGGGAAGGCCAGGATATCACGTGGCGGCTGTTCAACCGTTCGCATATCGAGCGCGGCCGCAAGCGATTAGAGCAGGAAGGCGCGGCGGCGGCATTGACCGATTTCGAAGCCGCGTTGACCTATCCCGCGAACTTGAATGTCGGCCGCTCGAACCGGCCGCTGGAGGCTCCGGCCCAATATTGGCGAGGCCGAGCGCTGACGGCGTTAGGGCGGACCCAGGAAGCGCACCAGGCGTGGCAAACGGGGGCCGCAGGGGCCGACATGCCGGGCGAACAGAACGAGTATCGGGAGAAATGCCGACAGGCCCTGGCGGGCGGCTGATTTTTTTCCGAGAATTGGAGCAGTCGCTCGAGACCCGGGTGATGGCATGGTGTCGATCGGCGGCGGGGATTCGAGCAGCAAACGCAATTCGACCTTTAGGGAGCCCAGACATGCAGGTACAGTCGACTCAACGGGCGAGGCAACGTTGTGTCCAGCGCATCCGCCGTTACGCCGGCGGTATGGCGATCGCGGTCACCTTGTCGCTGGTCTTTCCGGCCGGCGCCGCTCTTTCGGCGGAACCGGCGGCAGTGCTGCGAGCCGGCGCGGCCGCCGTCGACATTACACCGCAGAAGTTCCCCGTCAACATGCCAGGCGGTTTCAACGCCAATCTCGCCGAGGGCGCGCACGATCCGCTGCATGCCCGAGCCTTGGTATTGGAACACGGCCAATGCGCGGTGGCCTTGGTCGTAGTGGACACCTTGGGCGTGGGACGCGAGTTGGCTGACGAGGCCAAGAAATTGGCCGCCGAGCGGTGCGGACTGGCGTCGGAAAATATCCTGCTGGCCGCGACGCATACTCACAGCGGCCCGTCGGCGGGTGCGGACGGTTACCGCGAGATCCTGCTCGAAGGAATCGTCCAGGCGATCGTCCGCGCGCACGAAACGCTGCGCCCCGCCGAGGTCGGCCATGCCGCGCAGGCGTTGCCGGAAGAAGTGTTCAACCGCCGCTGGTACCTCAAACCGGACAAGATGCCGCTGAATCCGTTCGGCGAATTGGACGAGGTGAAGATGAACCCGGGCACTAGTCCCGACGTGCTGGACCGGCCGGCCGGTCCCACCGACCCCGACGTGACGATTCTGTCCGTTCAAGAGCCGCGAACGCGCAAGCCGATTGCGCTGTTCGCCAACTACTCGCTGCACTACGTCGGCGCGACGCCGCGGGCGCTGGTCTCGGCGGATTATTTCGGCGAGTTTGCTCGGCTGATGCCGTCCCGAGTCCGGGGCGGCGAGGAATTCGTCGCCATGATGGCCAACGGCACGTCCGGCGACATCAACAACATCCCGTTCCTAGTCACCCGTCCGCCGCGCGAACCGTTCGAACAGATCCGGATCGTCGCGAGCAAAGCGGCGGACGCGGCCTGGTCCGCCCGCAGCACGATCGAAGCCCACCGGGCGGATGTGCCGCTGGAGATGCTGCAGCGCGAAGTCACTCTGCGGCTGCGCCGGCCGACCGCCGAGCAGATCGAGCGGGCTCGGGCCGTGCTGGCGATCAGCGACGAAGCTGAGCGGGCCAAGTTGCCGAACCTGGCCGAGCACTACGCTCGGCGGACGATTTCGATGGCCGAGGGCGACGAGACCGTGAACGTCCTCGTCCAGGCCTTGCGGATCGGCGATTTTGCGATCTGTGCCATTCCGTTTGAGACCTTCGCCGAGATCGGCCTGGATCTTAAACGCCGCAGCCCGTTCCCGCGGACAATGGTCATCGGGATCGCCAACGGTTCCTACGGCTACTTGCCGACGCCCGAGCAACACCGGCTCGGCGGCTACGAAACGTGGCTGGGAACTTGTCGCGTCCAGGAAGATGCCTCGGTGATCCTGAGCGATCAGTTGCTGGAAATGCTCGCCGAACTGGCGAAAACGGAGTAAAGCGGCGGCGTTCGACAAAGCGTAACCCACCGGCCGATCCCGGCAAATACCGTCACAAGTTGGTTTCCGCGTATCAAGGAGTCTCTCTCATGTTCGACAAACATCACGCGTTCAATCGCCGTCATTTCCTCGCCGCCGGCGGTGCCTCGGTCGTGGCGACCGCTGCCGCAGGTGCTCGCGCGGCCGAATCGCCGGGGACGGAAGCCGCCTCGATCGTGCGGCCGCCGGCGGGCAAGCGCATCTTGCTGTCGTGCAAGCTGGGCATGATCGCCCGCGAGCGGGACGGCACGAAGCTGTCGTTGGCCGAACGGCTGAGTTTGGCGGGTGAAGCGGGCTTCGACGGCGTGGACCTGGACGAAGCGGCATCGTGCACTCCGGAACAAGCTCGCCAGGCTGTCTGCGAGTCCGGCGTGTTCGTCCACAATGCCATCAACCACGCCCACTGGGCGCAACGGCTGACTAGCGCCAACGACGAGGAACGAGCGCGCGGCCGAGCCAACATCGAGCACTGCTTGCGCGTCTCGCATGCGGCCGGCGGCAGCGGCGTGCTGATCGTCGTGGGCCGCGGAGACGACGGCCCGGCCGAGGAGATCGAAGAGCGCTGCCGGCAGGAGATCAAGAAACTCATCCCGCTGGCCGCCTCGCTGGGGCAGCCGATCCTGGTCGAAAACGTCTGGAACAAAATGCACTACGACCACGACGCCCCGCCGGAACAAACCGCCGAGGCGTTCGTCAAGTTCATCGACAGCTTCAACAGCCCATGGGTGGGCATGTACTATGACATCGGCAACCATTGGAAGTACGGCCAGCCGGGCGAATGGATCCGCGCGTTCGGCTATCGCTGTGTCAAGCTGGATGTCAAGGGCTACAGTCGAGCCGCCAACAAGTGGACGGAGATCACCGAAGGCGATTTACCTTGGAACCAGGTTCGCAAGGCTTTGGACGACATCGGCTTCGCCGGTTGGGCCACCGCCGAAGTCGGCGGCGGCGACCTGAAGCGTCTGACGCTGGTCCGCCAGCAGATGCAAGAAGCGTTCGGATTGTGACGAAAAATTATTCGAGAAGGGTTTTACGCATGTCCTATTTACGTTACGTGGTGCTGATCACCGCTTGTTGCCTGTTCTGCTCCGGTTGCGGGTCCGCCAAGATCCAGGAGTTGACCGCCGAAGTCGAACGCCTCAAAGCCGTCACGGCGAAACTCGCGGCGAAGAATGCCGCTATGGAAGCGGAACTGACGCAGGCCAGGCAGACCGTGAGTCAGATCGACGAGATCAAGCAAGGCTATGAAGAGGCGCGGGCAAAGTTCGGCGCCAGTTTGAAGCAGTTGGCTCCGCTGCTGGGGTTTAGCGAATCGCCTCTGCCGCCTTTCGAGAGTCTGAAAGACAGTAGCTGGGTCGGCAAATTCGCGCCCCCCGCCAATCTGGCACCCGACATGAAGGCCCTGCAGGAGGAACTAAAAGGCATGTTGGGCGAGGGGTTCAAGATCCCGACGCCGTAAGCGGGACTGCAACGGTTCGACTTCTTTTGCTCGCTCTCGCCCTGTTTTTCGATCTTCACCGCCTTTGTGCCGCGGCCGGCGCCCGTGTAGATCACCGTCTGGCCGTCCACGATCGGCGTGGCTGCGTTGTAGGCCCGCTGCTGGGACGCAAACGGCAGCCGCCACAGAAGCTTGCCATCGCTCGCGCCGACTCCGACGACACTTTTCTCTGTCAAAGCCACAATCTGCTTCGTGCCATCCGCCGTCAGCAGCGTGGGAGAAGCGTATTCCGGCGCCTCTTCGGACCACCGCCATTTTTCGTTGCCGGTGGCCAAGTCCAAGGCGACCATGGCACAACATCCAACTTGCGCTCACCACCAAACGTCCCTGCCAAGCGCCGAAAGAGACGAATCGGGATAAATGGGAACACTGAATTCCGGTGGAGTTTTTAGTTTTCTTTTCCGCCATTTATAACCCCGAATTTATAACCAGCCCTTGGCCCATCTCTTCGCCGGGCGGCTGCACGTAAGAGGAAGCGGGTTATAAAATGGCGGGTTATAAATGGTGGGTTATAAATGGGATATGCAAGCTGGACTATCAAGACGCGGTGATTTGGCCTATGTTGGGCGCCTGATTACCTCTGCCGCATGTGAACAGCGTCTGCCAGGCAGGCTGTCCGAACCGGAAGGAGCTTCCGCAATTGGGCCTTGTCTTTCCTTTGATCGAGCAGTTGCAACCACCGCCGGATCCCGAGGCGGCGTTGGCGGCGTTCGGCCGGTTGCCGCATTGTCTGTTTCTGGACAGCGCTCTGCGGCATTCCGAGCTGGGGCGGTTCTCGTTTCTCGCGGCGGACCCTTTTGATTTCGTCGAAGTTGCGGCGGACGGCGGCGACGCGTTTGGCGTGCTCGAGCGGCGGCTGGCCGAATTCGCGGCTCGGACCGCACCTGAGTTGCCTCCGTTTCAGGGCGGGGCGGCGGGCCTGTTCAGCTACGATTTGAATCGCAGTTTGGAACGTCTGCCGTCGCCGGAATTCGATGAATTCGGCGTCCCGGCGATGGCCGTGGGACTGTACGACCTGGTGCTGGCCTTCGATCACCTAGCGGATCGGGCGTGGCTGATCTCGCACGGGTTCCCGGAATCGGATCCGGTGGCGAGGCGATGTCGAGCCGAGCAGCGGCTGGCGCAGTTTCGTGCCGTGCTGGCCCAGGGGCGGGGCGTGGGCGAAGCCGGGGTGCCGCCCCCGGGCTCGTTTGCCAAGCCAGCCATCGCACCGGTGCCAATCGACCAATTGGCTGCCCAGTATCCCGCGGCCGGCGTGAAAGACTTGACGAGCAACTTCTCGGCCGACGGTTACCGCCAAGCGGTCCAACGGGTCGTCGATTACATCTACGCGGGCGACGTCTTTCAGGTGAATCTCGCCCAACGGCTGTTGTATCCGGCCCAAACGGACTCGCTGTCGCTGTACCTGCGGTTGCGGCAACGCAATCCGGCGACGTTCGCGGGCTATTTCGATTTGGGACATTTTCAAATTGTCAGTGCGTCCCCCGAACGTTTTTTGCAGGTCCGTGACCGGCAGGTGGAAACACGGCCCATCAAGGGGACGCGGCGGCGGACTTTTCTGCCCGAGTCGGACCTGTTTGCCGGTGACGATTTGTTGAGCAGCGAAAAGGACCGTGCCGAGAACGTCATGATTGTCGACTTGCTCCGCAACGACTTGTCCCGGGTCTGCGCACCCGACAGCGTGCGGGTCACGCAGCTGTGTCGGCTGGAAATCTATCAATACGTCCAGCACTTGGTGTCCGCCGTTTGCGGCCGTTTGGCCGATGGCCGAAACCTGTCGGATCTGTTGCGGGCCGCCTTTCCGGGCGGCTCGATCACGGGCGCGCCCAAGGTGCGGGCGATGGAAATCATTGCGGAATTGGAACGTGTGGCGCGCGGGCCCTATTGCGGTTGTTTAGGCTATCTGGGCTTTGACGGCTCGCTGGATCTGAGTATCCTGATCAGAACCATCACGGCGGGCCGCGGCTGGTGGCAGTTGCCGGTGGGCGGCGGCGTCGTGGCGCAATCCAAGCCACAGGCGGAATACGAAGAGACCTGGCACAAGGCGGCGGGCTTGATCAAGGCGTTGCGGTGATTTTGCTAATCGACAACTATGACAGCTTCGTCCACAATCTAGCCCGCTATTTGCAGCGACTGGGCCAGGAGACGATTGTGGTTCGCAACGACACCCTCGGCGTGGGCGACATCGTGAACTGGCAGCCGCGCGCGATCGTGTTGTCGCCGGGGCCCTGCACGCCACGTGAAGCCGGGGCCTCGTTGGACGTGGTGCAACGGTTTTCCGGGACGATTCCTATGCTGGGCATCTGCTTGGGGCACCAGATCATTGCGGCGGCGTGGGGGGCGAAAATTGTGCGGGCTCCCGAACCGATGCATGGCCGCACCAGCGACGTGTTTCACGAGGGACAAGGCGTGTTTGCCGGCCTGCCGAATCCGCTGGAGGCGTGCCGCTATCACTCGTTGGTCGTGGACGAGGCCACGTTGCCCTCTTGTTTGATCGTCTCGGCCCGCACCGCCGATGGCGTGGTGATGGCTGTCCGGCATCGGCATCGGCCGGTGATCGGCCTGCAATTCCATCCCGAATCGATCCTGACCTGGCAGGGGTACCCCTTATTGGCGGCGTTCTTGCGGTGCGGGGGCTTAATTGTTCCCGAATCGTTGCCGGGAATGGATAATGAGGGGCAGGAGCAAACGCACAGACGAGGATGGGAGCATGATTCTCGAAGGCCTGGTGACCACGATCAACGCCGACGGCACGCCGAACCTCTCGCCGATGGGGGCGCTGGTCGACCCGCAGTTGCGCCAGTTTGTGCTCCGCCCCTACCGAACGTCTAGGACGTACGCCAATCTCAAACGTGCGGGCCAGGGCGTGCTGCACGTGACGGACGACGTGGACATGCTCGCGCGGGCGGCTGTGGACCAGCTGAATGCCATGCCGAAATTGATGAAAGCCAAGCAGATTGAAGGGCTCGTAATTGCCGACGCCTGCCGCTGGTACGAGTTTCGCGTCAACTCGTTGGACGATCGTGCCGCGCGGACCACCATCGCGTGCGACGTAGTGGCCCAAGGCCGAATCCGCGACTTTTTCGGATTCAACCGGGCCAAGCACGCGGTGCTGGAAGCCGCGATCCTGGCCACGCGCCTCGAGTTTCTGCCGCCGCAAGAGGTCTGCGCCGAATTCCGCCGCTTGGCCGTGCTGGTCGACAAGACGGCTGGCGACCAGGAACGCCGCGCTTTTCAGTTTCTGGACGAGCACGTAGCGCACAAGCTAGGGCTGTAACGCTCCGCTGGCCAAGGCTTGGCGAGATTCACAGCCAGTGCCGTGTCAACGCTTAATCTTGGGGGTAGCGAAAGTCGCAAGACTTCCGTATTTCAAGCTCTGGTGACTTCGGCTGCCACATTTTTAGCCTGGACGGTGCGCTAGTCATTCTTGCCCGCTTTGCGAATGACCACTTCTCGCCGCAAAGCCGATAGAGTAAACTCTGTGCCTGCTGGGGAAAATCAAGCCCCGGACGCCTTACAAACAAGCCCGTTTTTGCCCCTATAGCTCAATGGCAGAGCATCTGACTCTTAATCAGAGGGTTGTAGGTTCAAGTCCTACTGGGGGCACTAAGTAAAGCCTTGCGTGACAACGAGTTACGCAATGCTTTGTTTTTTGGGATTCCTGTAAACCATGCCCATGCCCTGTAAACCTTTCGTCGGGCGGATGGTAAGGTGACTCGCGGTTTACAGAGAGACTGGGCTGCAGCCCCGCCCCAGCGACCAGCGCCGGGCGCCCAGCTCCAATCCCACCGAAATAGATCGCCGGGCGGGCGTTCCACACCAACCCGACCCCGGGGGCCATCCGATCAATCCTCCACCCCACAGCCCATGATCGCCGGGATGCCCGCCAAACCCGGCAGCCGGGGGGCCGAAATAAATCGCGGTGGCTGGCAATCAGGGGCCGAGAATCAGCCGGATTTCGCCGAAGACCACTGGAATCGCCTTGGGGCGGCTGGCAAGCCGGCAACCGGGGTCGGCATCAGTTGAAACTCGCCCACCAACACGAGGGCCGGGCGGCCGGGATCTAGTCCCGTCGCCCATGATCGGCGTGGGGTGGCGAAACCGGCACCTCTTCCGCCAGCCGCAGCGATTCCTTCGCCTGGATTAGGATGTCGCCGCGCTTCGCGGCGTTTTCACGCCGAAGGCGTTTCACAACATAGCCCAGGGTCAGCGGCGGTGACGCCGCGCCACCCTGGGAAACGGAGAGCATTTGACCCGTTGCACCCTGAAGGGGTGCCACAAGGTGTACAACCCTTTCAGGGTTGGCGATCCGTGGCTGCGTCTTTCCCAGGGTGGCGCTCCGCGGCTGCGCCGCTACGCTGACCCTGGGCTATGTTGTGGAACCGCTTCGCGGTTGAATTCGGGAAACACGAGGCCGTTTGCATGGCAACCAAAGATCCGGAAGTAATCGCGCATCAGCAATGGCTCGGCTACGTTCAGCCGGTGAGCTTGGTCGTGTCGATCCCGGCGATGGTCCAGGCCCAAGCGTATGTGAACCGCAACATCGCGCCGGATCACCAGCGATTCCTGGAATGTCTGCCGGACGACGACACGAGTCCCCCGGCGATTACGGATCTGGCCCGGTTCACCCAGGAAGTACTTGGCTGGGAATCCACCGATCTCGTCCCTTGGTCCGCGGACAACCCGGCGCATGTCGCCTTGGAAGTGGCGCTGCCCGAATACCACGAAGTCCTCCGCCCCACGCATGTCGTTCCCGAATTCTCTTCACACCTGACAACTGACCACGGACAACTCGGGCGCACCTGGCGGGGGCGCGACAGGATTGGAAGCCGGATGTTTCGGACGAGGAACGCCCCAAGAGCAATATCCCCGGTTCGTCCCGGTGGGCACGTCGGCCACGATCAAGACGGTGGCGGAGGAAGGGCTGTCCCACGAGGAGCGTATCCACCAGCGGGATCATGTCTTACTGCCCCGCGACGTTCATGCGGGTCGCGTACAGGCCTGTGCGAGCAGTGATGAACAACGTGCGGCGGTCCGGGCCACCGAAACAGACATTCGACGGAGCTTCGGGAACATCGATCTCCGCGAGCTTCTTGCCGTCAGGGCTGTATACATGCACCACGTTTCGCGCCAGGTAAAGATTGCCTTGTTCGTCCAGCGTCAGGCCATCCGAACCGACGGGGGCAATCAGTTTGCGGTCGGTCGGCGAGCCGTCGTCTTGGATGCGATACACGTAGGTCTTCCCGTCGCCCGCATCGGCCACGTACAGCAGCTTGCCGTCTGCAGTTCCGAGAACGCCGTTGGGCTTGACCAAGTTATCGATCACGCGCCGCAGCGGCTTGCCCCCGGGGGGCAGATAGTAGACGTGGAATCCGTCCTGCTCCAGCCCTTCCTGGCTGCCGTAGCGCGGATCGGAAAAGTAGACGCCGCCCCGCGGATCGATCCACAAGTCGTTGGGGCTGTTCAACTTCTTGCCGCCATGGCTGTCAGCCAGAACGGTCAGCGTGCCATCGGGCGCAAGGGACGTTACTCGCCGCTTGCCACCTTCACAGACCAGCAGATTTCCGGAGCGGTCGAAGAACAGACCGTTTGCCCCGCCGCTGTCCTCCCGGAAGGTGCTCAGCTTTCCGTCCAGCGACCACTTGTGAATGCGGCCGTGGGGGATATCTGTAAAGTAGATATTTCCTTGGGCGTCGCGCGCCGGGCCTTCGGTAAAGGCAAAACCGTCGGCGAGCCGTTGGACTTTCGCACCGGGCGCGACCAATTCCTCGGCCGTCACTGCGTCGGCCGCCACTGCGGCGCTCGCCGCAAAGACAAGGCTGATGAACCAGGCGGCAAACGCGTTTGAGAAGGAACGGTTGATCATGGATAGCTCCTTTGCGTTAAGATTCTGCTTTCTTGGTCGATCTTCTTTCCGGGTCAACGTCGCGCCGCGGGTGGCGGCCGGGCCGATTGTGCCTTCGGTGGAGAAATCATCAAACGCGAGGTGTGCCCAAACCCTCGATCAGGACGCTCGGTGTTCGCCCCATTCTCGGTCGAAGCCGATTCCTGGTCAACAGTCCCGGACTCAGTGGATTTAGTGGATTCGACTCAGTGCGTGCAAGCACGCTGGGGCGTAACGAAACGGGGCGGCGGGACCAAACGGCTGCGAAACTGTCGGTGCACCATTATGGCCGCAACCCTTCCGCCACTCCTATGCGGCGCGGGCCTTCCCCGTTTCGCCTCACGTGGACTGATTCGCGCCGGCGGCCGGGCGTGCTATAATGGGGCGCCACCACGCTCGGCGAGGCGTGGCATCTCATGGACCTGATCAAGCGAATAGCGGACGCATGACGAACGATCCCAACAGCCCCGAACTGCTTACGGCGGTGCCCAGCGATATTCAGGCTGCGGCGATTGTCAACGCTTTGGCCGAGCGCGGGATCCAAGCCACGATGACCGGCTGCTACACCAGCGGTTTTCGCGCCGAAGCGCCTGGTTGGGTCAGTGTCATCGTCCGCAGGATGGACCTCGATCTGGCACGACAGGCGCTCACCGATCTGAAGCCGGACGAGGGCGACGCAGATTGGTCGGAGATCGACGACGAGGCTCACCGTCCCTAGTGCCTCGTCAAGACTTAATCTTCGGGTGAGTGGACTTCATCGCAACCCGAAGCGTAAGCGAGGATGGGGCTGCCATCCGCCACTCGTCTTCGCTGACGCTTCGGGTTACGATGCCGCAGCCGTACTGGTTTGCACTACGCGCGTCAAGCAACTCCAGATTAGCGTCGGAGACGGCACGTTAGCGAGGAAACACGATGCCTCCTCGCTAACACTTCGCGCTTACAGTGCGGAACACGCCGATCCGTTCTCGAGGGATGCTTACTGAACGCCGCTGGGCGGTGATTCTCGCTCCAGTTTGACCATATAGTCGAAATCATCTTGCGCCCTGCGCAGCTCGCCGAGCTTGCGGTAGGCCATCGCTCGATTGCGATAGGCCAAACGATTGGCCGGCTCCAGCTTGATCGCTTCGCTGAAATCGGCGACCGCCAGATCGAACTTGCCCAACTTGGCATAGGTCACGCCGCGATTGTTGTACGCCAAGCTCCAGGTCTCGTTCAAAGAGACCGATTTGGTAAAGTCGCTGAGGGCGTCCTCCAGCCGGCCGGCGGCCAGCAGCGCGCAACCGCGGTTATAGTACAAATCGGCATCCGGCTCCTGCCTGACGGTCAGCAGGTGGTCGTAATCGCGAATCGCGTGATCGTAGCCGCCTCGCAGCAACTGGGTCGCCGCTCGGTCGCGTAGAAACGCGACGTTGTCCGGTTCCTGTTGCAGCAGGCGATCGTATTCAAGCACGGCCTCATCATAGTTGTGATCTTCGACTAATTCCGTCGCCCGTTCGATGATGATGTCCTGGTCGTCGTCCAGACCATCGCCGCCGTCACCACCGGGGCCGCCCACGCCGCGGGGGCCGATCGGGGCGGCAGCCAAAATCTCATTTCGGCCGCTGGTCGGCTGGCCGGCCAGCGCGTCCGGCGGCGCCTGTCCCGGATTCTGCTGGGCGCTGGCCTTGGCAGCCTCGGCCGCTTCACGCAACTGGGAGGCGGCATCCGCGAGCTTTTCGGCAGCCTCGTTCGCCTTGTCGCTGGCCTTTTCGGCTTCCCCCTTGCAGGCTTCGCCCGGTTTTGACGCCGCGGTATTCATCAGATTCTTGACCGCCTTCATCGGCTTGGCGGCTTCTTTCAGCGCGTTGGCAAGTTCCGGCGTCGCCTGAGCGAGCTTCTCGGCAACCTTTTCCGCTTCGCCCGAAACGCCTTCCTGCTGCTTGGCAATATCCTTGCTCTGATCCGCACTCATCCCCTCCGACTTGCAGTCCCCGCAAGCCTGGGCCAGCGACTTCTGCGTCTCGGCGGCTTTTTCCAACGATTCCGCCGCCGCCAGCAACTCTTCCGGCGTCGCACCTGTTCCCGAGCCCGGCTTGCCGCGAGGCACGGCAAAGTAACTCTGCGGCCCCGGCGGAAATGCGGCCGTCGAGACTTCGAGCGTGAACCCGTCTTTGCCGTCGCCGTCGGCGCCCAGGAATTGATCGGTTCCCGCATTGAATTTGCCGTCGCCGTCGACGTCGCGATAGAAATCACAGCTGTCTACAGCCGCTTTCGGGCCCGCCGCCGCCGCTCGCTTGTCGCCCGGCTTGGCTTCGCTGGGCATGCCTTGAGCCAACAGCGAAGGATTGCCCACCAACGTGATCGTTTCGCCCTTCATGACCTGCGGGGGGTAAACGCCCAGACCCGGCGCCGCCACGGCACCGGTGCAGACGTCACACGGGCAACCGGGACCGTGACCGCCGTGACCAGGACCGCCGTGGCCGCCGTGACCACCATGCCCTCCCCAGTGCCCGCCGTAATCGCGTTCCAGACGTTCAGAAAACTCGATGTCAAACTTTGCCATCTGCTGAAGCGCCGCCGGACGACTCACGTCGCCCTTGGTCGAATTCAACGGCTGCCAGGGCGTCGTTTTCAAGTTGCCCTGCCGCGCGTGATTCCAGAACTGCTGCCATTTCTCAATGGCTTCATCTAACTCCGGAACGCTCTGCTTCGAATCCAGAGCCAATTTCCGCAGATTTTCGCCGCGATTGCGATAGGCCGAAGGCAATTTTGGATCTAAACGAATCGCCTCGTTAAAGTCCTTCTGGGCGTTGATCAAGTCGTTCTTTCTCTGATACGCCAAGCCGCGACCGCTGTAAGCCGTCGGCTCCGCGGCATCCAGTTCAATGGCTTTGGTAAAGTCCTGAATCGCCCCATCGAACTCCTTCCGGCTGGTGCGGGCCATGCCCCGGCTGATGTAGTTCGCGGGATTGGTCGGCTCCTGGGTGATCGCTTGCGTAAACCGGTCGGGCGGACCCTTCTCAGCTTCTTTCGCCGCCTCCTGCTTGGCAAGCTCGCCTTTGACAAACTGTTGATCATCCTCGCTCAACGTGCCCAGCGGAACCAAAACCACCTTGCCGGTCCGGGCGAATTGGAGCTTGACTTGCCCCGCTTCCATGCCGGCAAACTCGGCGTCAACCTTCCCCTTGCCGCTGGAATCGGTCCAAATACGGGCTGAAACGCTCGCCGACATTAGCCCGACCAGCAACAGACCAAGTGCTGAAACCCTCATCATCTGTTCTCCTGTGGAAGTACGCGCTCTTCCGCGGCAATGGCGGAATGACCACTGCACGCGGCCCTAAGTGGTTCGGTAGGAAGGGAAACTCCGACTGCTTCTCTAGCATGTCCGGCAGCATATCCGGCGGCATATCCGGACCAGGCCCTTCACCAGCAAGTACAGCGTGTCCTGCGCTGAATTGTACTCATTTCAACGGTTTTTCGCCATGTATTTCGCCCATCCCTTGCGAGACACCGCGCCGGACGAGCACAGCAACCCGATCATCGTCCCATTGTCGGTGCCGAAAACCAGGCGGTTAGGACCGACGATCATGCCGGCCGACCGGACCGTCGAACGAACGTTGGTCGACCACAAACATTCTCCATCCGGGCGCAAGGCGTGAATGTAGCCGGCGTTGTCGCCAAAGTATAGGACATCATCGTCCCCAATAACAGGAATGGATTCCACCGCTCCTTTGGCGTCGTATTCCCAACGGACGCGATGACTGGAGCCATCGACGCAAACCATTTTGCCACGGTCTTTTTGGTTCACGCGGAGAACGCTGTTGCCGATGTAGATGTCGCCGTTGCCGCCCACCAGAGGCGAGGACAGCATCTGACCGGGAATATGGATCTTCCAGGCCAATTTGCCGTCGCGATGAAAGCCGTACAGATTCTCGTCACGTCCTGCTACGACAATAATTCCTTCCGGCGTGATGGCGGGTGCGGAATTGATGAACCAATCGGTCTTGCCGCAGTTTTCCAGTTGATCCCATAGGTTCCGCCCGGCCTCGTCGCCCAATTCGATTGCATACACGTACGCGTCTTCGCTGCCGATGTATAAAACGCCTTGATAAATCACCCCTGTCGAGTCGAACTTCTGCCGGGTGCGGAAAAACGGCGTGTTCCTAAAATTGCCGCGTGCAGTCACCTTGAGCAGACCGCCGCTATAGGAGGAAACGTAGGCATTGCCATCGGCATCCACGACGGGTGCCGCCCAGCCCAGCGGCTCGCCGACGGGCACTGGATCCCATTCGCGTGCGCCCCCTTGATCCACGCAGTGTAGCCAGCCGTCGCCGGAATGAACGCGGATCAGGCCGTCACTGCCTAAAACGGGCGAACCCGGCACATGGCCCACGCAATCGTATTGCCAGAGCACCTCCAAGCCGCTGTTTTTCCAATCGAATGCCACCAGCTTGGATCCAAAACACGCAGCGAATTGCGTCTTGCCGAACAGCACCGGACAGCACCGCACGGGGGCGGTCGAGTAGGGTTGGCCGGGGATTTGTTTCGGCCAAACCCACAGCGGTTTGCCGGGAGCTTTCTTGTCTGCGGCGGCTTTGGCGGCCGATTCCGCGTTTTCCTCGACAGCTTGGGGCGCCGCTTCCTCAGGCACCGCTTTCGAAGCAACCACGGCGGGACGAGCCGGTGCGGGAGTTGCAGGCACGACGGGGGTCGGTACGCGAGGCGGAACGGGAGCCGGTTTGGGCGCCGCCCGTGCCGGCCGCGGCGGCACCGCCACCGCGGCTGGCGGTGGTTCGGTATCCAGCGTGTCCGGCGGTTCGCTGGGATGCGCGTCCACCCAGCCGGGAACCGCTTCCAAATCCACAATATCTTCCCCCTCATCCCCGTACTCCTCGTCGCTTGGCTCCGGCATGCTCCAGGCCGGAACCGACGGCGCGACGGGGGATGGCCCTGCCGAAACCGGACCGGAACCGGCCCGCGCGGCCGGACGCCGCGGCGGCATCTGGGCCGGCATCGAGGGGCTTGATCCACCGTCCGGCTGCTGCGCCATCGGAGGCAATTGGGCCATATCCGAAGGCACGACGTTCTCGATTTGAGCCGGGCCCACAAACGTCGGCGATACGAGTTGAGGCGGTTGCGAAGCTGCCGGCGGCGAAGCGGTGCGGCCTGTCCCAGGCGAAACCGATTGACCGGGGCCTGGGTGAGCCATCGGCGCTGCGGGCACCACCTTCGGCGCTGCCCGCGGCGGAGTCGAGGGCGCGGAACCGGCTGGTATCGCGGAGGGAGCCGGCCTGATGGGCGTCACAGCTGTGGGGATCGCCCCGGGAATCGGCGGAGCGCTGCGAATCGGGGGCGCAGCGGAGCCCGGTCCCACGGGGCCCGGTGCGGGCGGAAGACCGCCGGCTTGCGGGGGACGAGTGGGAGCCGAGGGCCCGGCGCCGGCCGGTTTTTCGCGGAACAGCCCAATCCGCTGTTGTCCGCAAGATTGACAGCTGAGCGGCGGCGTCGGCCGCCGAACTTCAGCACCGCAGTTGACACACGCAAAAGTCTTCATGTTCATTCAGCGTCCAAGTTGGTCGCGAAAGTCCCCGCGCGGCCTCGGGCGATCGTCAGCACTCCGCCTGAGCACCCATGCTTTCACTCAGTTTCCCTTGCGGAGATGCCACTACCAAATTTGTGCGCCGGCGAGGACCGGCAAGAGCCTTGAAGCTCAAGGGCAAACAGCCAATTCTAACCCGACCACCCCCAGGCATACCAGTGTGCTGTCGAGTCGCACAACGCCATTTTACGAACGAGGCCGGAATTCTCTTTCCCCAAAAGGGCCGGAACATGCCGGCCCATAGCCACCAGCGCGACCTTGAATCACCGGAACGGCTCGCCGCGGGAGAGGATCGACACGCGGCCACGCGACGCGGGCACGGGCGGCCCTTGGCTGGTGAACTCGATTTGATTTTCCCCTTGTTCGAGCCGCGGCAGTGCGCCGGTGGGCTGCACTTCGCCCAGCGGCTCGCCGGCGGGACCGTACAACCGGCTTGCGCCCGTCGATTCGACCTGCAGATATTGCCCGCTGTCGATCTCGACGGCGAACTCGACTGCCGCGCCGCCGATCGTCAGCCGCGGATTCACCAGCCGCGCGGACACCAGCGGCACCGCGCGGATGGGCCGCAGGTCCACCGCGATGGAATCCTCCGGCGGCAGGTGGTTGCACCAGATCGTCAAGGACTCGATGGCCTGCGGCTGTACCAGTTCGCGATAGACGTGATAGCCGCCATAATACGGCCAGCTGTAATCCGTATAGCGGTCGGCGTCCAGTTCGACCAAGTCGAAATAGCGCCAGCCCTCGAAATCCACGACGACATAACGCTCGGCCCGGGCCTGCGTGATGTGGCTGGGACTCTGCAGTTGAAAGTTGAGCACCTCGCCCTTGCCGTCGCCTCGGACCCAGACGCCCAGGCCCTGGTGCGTGGCGAGGTTCAGCGGCGGAGCAAAGGTCTTCTTGAAGCTGGCCCAAGTCCCGCGCCGCTCCTTGCCGGCGTTGACGGCGGTGAGCCGGCCGCACATCAAGCCGTCCTCGGTCACCGACTGCAGTCCAGCCGTCACGGGCGCCGCCGCCGCTCGCTCGGTGAACTCGTCGGCACCGGCAAAATCGGCCAGGGTGACGTTGGCCTCGGCGTCGTACGGTCCGGCCGTCATCAGAGCTTCGATCCGTAACGCCGGCGCCTGGGACGCATACGGGTTGTGGGCGATCCAGCGGTCGCTCCCGCCGTCCTTGCCGCGCACCCGTTGTTGAACCGTATGAACCGGGTGAAACTGCCAGCGATCCGCGCCGGCTGACTCTAGCGCGAACTGGGCGCCGGGCTCGCGAAGCTTGACCTTGACGGCCTCGGAAAAGTGACCCGCATGGCGCAGCGTTTCGTATTGCTTGACGATCGCCGCGAGCCGCTGGTGGCCTGGCAAGGCGGGGTTGTAGCCTTGCAGCGAAAGGCCCGCGTCCGTCCCGAGGGCTTTGACGCACCAGTATTCGATATCCTCCGGAAACGTCGGCTCCGCCTGCGGCGGCTGCCATGTCTTGAACGCCCACCAACCTAGATTGCTGGGCAGGTACATGCGGTCGTTCAGCCGGTTGCCGGCCACGTGCTGGTCGATGAATTGCCGGTGGGCGCGCGTGGGATGGTCCCAGGCGCCGTGCCGCGAGCGGAGGAGCCACAGATGGTGATGAAACGTGCTGTACTCCATCGCCGCCGGCCGGGCGAGCCGCCGCCACAGTTCCCAAACGAATTTGGAGCCGTAGTGCCACGAGTTTTCCCGGCCGCCCAGCGTGTCTTCTCCGTCCAACGCGTCCAAGTAGATCGTGTCGAACCCACAGGCGTTGAAGAAATCCGCGTTGGCTTGGACGACTTTATAAAACAGCGGCGAGTCCGGATCCGGGACGAACAGCCCGAAGCATTCCTTGAGATGGTACACCTTGGCGTCGGCGGCATGGGCGGCGGCGGTGGTGCCCAGCGCGCCGCGCGTACAGCGCGTGAACGCATACGGTGGCTCCTTCGACAGCCCGCTGTACGTGATCAGCTCGTCGCCGATCCGCAACGTCACGCTGTTGCGGACGAAGAACCCGGTGATGGTCGACATCGCCTCCGTGCTTTCCCGCACCGGAACGGTCTGGGCGTCGGCGGCCAGATCGGCGGCGAGCGTAAAGATGGCATCCGCCGCCAACCCCGGATCGGGGACGGGGGTGACCCACGCCGTCGCCTTGTCGAGGAAGAAAGCATACGGGTGCATGCCCGCATAGATGCCCGCCTCGTGCAGGCGATCGATCACGGCCTTGACGCTGGCCACGCCTTGCGGGTAGAGATTCGGGTTGGGCAGACAATCGCCAAAGCGATAGGTGCCCCGCCCGCCGTGGATTTGCACCTGGTTGAAGCCGACACTCTGAACCGTGCGGATGATCTCGTCGACATTTTGCTCGGTCGGATTGGCGAACAGATAAGATGCGCGGTTGATCGATGCATCCATGGCCCACGGACCGCCCAGCGGCGACTTGGGCAGCGTGCCGGCGGCGGAAACGACCTCCTTCAGCACGTCACGCAGCTGAGGCGTTGGACAGGCGACAATCGCTACCGCGGCGCCGGCCAAGCCGAAGCGTGGGACGCAGCCGGCCGCCAAGCGACTGCTGGGCCCGGGGATCCCCGGCACGTTCGTCTGCAAATTCAGGGCCAGAGCACAAGCGGCAAAGGGCTCGTCCAGCTTGCCTTCCAAGGTCAGCGGCAGGTCGACGAACTGCAACTCTTCCAACTCGTCGCCGGCGGCCAGCACCTCGACGATGAAATAGCGAGGCTGAGATTTCACACCGACGGTGACCGTGGCAGGCGTGCCGGCGAAGCCGAGCGTGATGTGATCGCCGTCCGCAGTGGCCGCGGCGGCGGCGTGCCACTGCCCCGCGATTCTGGCTCGCGCGACGGCCGCAATTGGCGCCGGCCGGAGGTAATCCCGGCCGGTGGCCAAGTCCACCAATGCGCGATTCTTGCCGTCGGCGCCAATGACGTACCGACAGCTTTGATTGGCGAGCACGATGCCCCCGTTCTCCGCTCCCGGCGTGTCATTCTGCTGGCCCAGGGCGGCCATCCCCGGCCAAACGCAAATCATGCCAATCCATACCTTGAACAAACCGCTCATGATTCCTGCCTCCTCGATATTCTTGATGCGGGTCTCTCCTGCTCGTCCAGACCACCGTTTTCAATTCTCTCGACCGACGTCGTGCTCGATTTCCTCCAGCGGTCGTCCCTTGGTCTCCGGTACCATGGCCTTTACCCAGACCAGCTGCAAGACCATCATCAAACAGAAGAAAAGAAACACGTAGCCGGGAGCAAAGGCGGCAACCATTGAGGGGAAAAACAAGGTCAGCAGGGCGGCAAAAATCCAGTGCGTAAAGCTGCCCAACGACTGGCCCTGCGCCCGATGCCGGTTCGGGAATATCTCCGCGATGAACACCCAGATGACCGCCCCCTGGCCGACCGCGTGAGCCGCAATGAAGGCAAAAATGCAGGCCGGAACAATGGCGTAGGTTTCGGTAAAGAACGCCCAGGCACAGGCGCCCAGCGATGCGATGTAGCCGAAAGAACCGATGTACAGCAGTGTTCTGCGCCCCAGCCGGTCAATCAGCCACAGTCCCACGAAGGTGAACAGCAGGTTGGTTACCCCGATGCCGACCGATTGCAGCAAGGCGGCCTTCTCCTCCAGTCCGGTCAACTCGAAGATCCGAGGCGCAAAATACAGGACCGCGTTGATCCCGGAGAGTTGGTTGAAAAACGCAATCAAGAAGGCCAGCAGGATCGGCGTCTTCAGGCGTGCGCACCAAAACCTGCCTGTACTGGCCGTCCCGTGCGAAACCGCGGCGATCTCGTCCGCCTTCAACTCGATCTCGGCGTCCGATGCCGCCGGATGGATCAGCCGGAGCACCGCGGCCCCGCCGGCGCGATCTTCCTTGCGTCCGATCAGCCACCGGGGACTTTCCGGCAGGCCAAAACACAGCAGGCTGTAAATCAACGCGGGCACGGCTTCGACACCCAACATCCAGCGCCACGCCTGCTCGCCGACTCCGCCGAGCAGCGTGTTTGAAACAAACGCGATCAGAATCCCGAAGACGATGTTGAACTGGAACATCCCGGCCAACCGCCCCCGGTATCGAGCCGGTGCGATCTCGGAGATGAACAGCGGCGCCGCTACCGTCGAGATGCCGACGCCGACGCCCCCGATGAAACGGGCGATCATGAACGAGACCGCGTCCGTCGCCAGCGCGGACCAGATCGCCGAGACAAAATACAAGATCCCGATCATCAGCAAAGTCTTCCGCCGGCCGTAGCGGTCGGTGGGCCACGAGCCGACGAGCGACCCGAACACCGTGCCCCATAGCGCCATGCTCATCGCCAGCCCGTGAACCACCGGATTCAGGGACCACAATTTCTGGATGCTCTGCTCCGCGCCGGAGATCACGACCGTGTCAAAACCGAACAGGAATCCGGCGAGTGCCGCCGTGAGCGACCAAAGGAATAGTCGAAGTGTCATGGAATTGTGCGACGGGCGCTGCGGCCGATCTGCTCCCGAAGAATGAGGCGGAATCCGTGGCGAGCATCAATCTAGCCTCTTTCCCCCCCGCCATCAACCTTCCGCTGGGGAATCCGCCTCGCTGGAGAGACGGTATGACTGGGCATTGTGGTTACGTCATTCCAAGCGATCATGCAGAAAGAACTTGAAATCGGCATTGTCGAGAGCTTGCCGGCGACGCCAGCGGTGGCTGCTTGGCGCTGACCACCCAGTCTCCACGATACGCGCCCGCATCGTCATCCAACATCAAGCCGCTGGGGCGAGCTGCGGCCGCCGCCACGCCGCCGGCATGGGCGCACGCTTCACGCAAGGAAGCCAGCAGCAGGGTGGCCAGCAGGATGGCGGCGAGCAAGATGGTCGCAGAGTGGGTCATCGGAACGTTTCTTTCGTGCTTTATCGTTTTTCCGCGTTCCACTTGATCTTCGCAATCCAGACGCGATTGTCGCTGCTCCGTTTCTCCACGCTCCGCGGCTGCATCCGCTCGGCGGCCGTCACCCACGTCTTGTCCGGAGCCACATCCGTGAAGTCGTCGTCGGCGCCGCGGCCGGTGCACACGAGGAACAGGCCGACGCGATGTGAGACTCAATGCTGTAGGGCGTTGTAGTTGCTCAATTCCGTGCCATCGTCAAACGTCCACAATTTCGGCTGGTCAAAGCGAAGTCAGGCGGAGCCGGACGCCACGTAGCCCTTCTGGTCGCTGCGGATCGTCAGGAAGAATCGCTCGCCGAACGTTGCCAGCGACGGCTCGCCGACGCCGCACGGGACATCGCTCGACAGCTCCGCTGGTGTCCTACGACCGCTCGGGCCGAATTCACGTCCCCGGAATCCTCGCAGCCCCGGACGCATTGCACGGAGTCGTCGAAGGTTCTCGATCAATTGATCCGGCGCAGGACCGAGACGGCATTGGTGACGCCGGAGCCTCCCACGTTCAGCAGGGCGCCGATTTCCGGTTGACCTCCGTGAACGCGACCGATCGGTTGTCCGACCAGTTGCTTGTAGATCAAGGCATGCATCGATGCACCGGTAGCGCCGACCGGATGGCCCTTGGCCTTGAGCCCACCGGACAGGTTCACCGGACAGGCGTCTTCGTGGGTGAACCGGCCCTCGAGGTAGTCGTAGCCGGCCTTGCCGTCCGCGGACAAGCCCAGCGCCTCGGTGCACAGCAGGCCCGCAATGGTGAAGCAGTCGTGCACCTCGACCAGGTCCAGGTCGGCCGGCGTGATGCGAGCTTCCGCGAACGCTTTTCGTACGGCGTCTTTGGCTCCCAGGAACTCGTGCATGTTCGGCCGTACCTCGATCGGCAAACGTTCGGTCGAGTGGCCGATGCCGGCGATCTCCACCGTCGGCCGCCCGAGTCTCTGGGCGCGATCGGTGCGGGTGATCACGACCGCCGCGGCGCCGTCCGAAATGAGAGAGCAGTCATGCAGCCGAAGCGGCGGCGCGATCATCGGGTTCTTTTCCTCGGGAAGATTCCTGATCGCCTCGGCGCTGGTCAATCCCAATCTGTCCGCAGGGCCGCCCTTGCCAAAATGGGCCAATGGGTTTTCCAAGCCGTTGCGATACATCAGCGCCGCCAGCGTAGCGCGCATCTGGAAGAATTGATCGTCGGACAGGCCGTATCGCTTCTGGTACTCCTTGGCATATTCAGCGAAAAGCCCCGGGAAGGTCATGCCCCGCGCGCCCTCGGAATCCCAGTGGGAACAACACGCCAGCGCGTGGGTGACTCCCTGGGTGTCCAACAGCGTCATCTTCTCGACGCCAATCACCAAGACCATGTTGAAGCGGCCCGACTCGACCGCGTATACCGCGTGGTGGATGGCCGTGGTGGATGTGGCACAAGCGTTCTCCACCCGGCTCGCGGGCAGAAAACGAAACACCTCGGGAGCGACTTCCAACGCCCAGGGGGCGATGTGCTCTTGATTGACGAACAGCGACGGCGAGCACGAGCCAAGCCAGATCCCATCGATTTCCTGATGGTCGATCCCGGCATCCTCCAACGCGCCGCGGCCCGCGTCGACGATCAACTGATAGATCGTCTTCAGATCGGTTACCTCTTTCGTCTCTCGATCACGCTTGATGAACGAGCCGAAAGGCGTGTTAAACGCACCGATGATGGCGGTCTTGCTCATGAGGATCGCAGCTCGTGCTAAACGGCATTTGTCGCGGGCGAAGGGGCCGTAGAATCGTAACCGGGCGCCGGGTGGCTGTCAATAAACTCCTCCGTTGCGCGTCCGTCGTCGCGCGCCCTTCGTGCATGACGCGATCCGATCGGGATTTCCACCGCAGGTATCTTTCACCGTTCGCCGCTTCGGAGCTTCAGTCCCATCGGTTCATCGCGAAAGATCCGGGCGTCCATCAGCTTCGGCTCGCCCGCGATGATCGGTTTGAACTCCATCAGGTCGAGGATGTCCCGTTGCACATCGATCCCGGGTGCAACTTCGGTCAGTTGGAGCCCTTCCTTGGTCAGCGTGAATACCGCACGCTCGGTGATGTAGAGAACCGGTTGTCCGGTCGCTGCCGCGTAGATCCCGCTGAATGTGCGGTGCTCAACCTCTTTGACGAATTTGCGCAGTTTGCCCTCGCGGATGATCTTAAGTTTGCCGTCTTGCACCGCGACCTCAAGTCCACCCGCGGTAAACGTACCGGTGAAGAAAATTCGTTTGGCGTTTTGAGAGATGTTAATGAAGCCGCCTGCGCCCGCGAACTTGGGTCCGAACTTGCTGACGTTCAAGTTGCCCTGCTCGTCCACTTGCGCCAATCCCAGGAACGCCAGATCCAATCCGCCGCCGTCGTAGAAATCGAAGTGCGCGGGCTGGTCGACCAGACACTCCATGTTCGTGGCCGCGCCGAAGTTGAGGCCGCTCGCCGGTAGGCCGCCGATCGGTCCCGGCTCCACCGTCAAGGTAATGCGGTGCAGCGTGCCCTCTTCGGCCGCCACCATCGCCACGCCTTCGGGTACACCGATCCCCAGGTTGACGACCGCATCGTCGGTCAGCTCCATCGCCGCGCGGCGGCAGATGATTTTGCGCTCGCTCATCTCAAGCGGAGCAAGGCTCGCCCAGGGCACGCGGATCTCGGACGCATAGGCGGGACTGTACGGCTCGGCGAAGGTCTGCCAGTGGTTCTCCGGTTTGGCCACGACCACATAGTCCACCAGGATCCGCGGCACCACCACGCGTCGCGGGTCGAGCGATCCCGGCTCGGCGATGCGTTCCACCTGTACGATGACCACCCCGCCGCAGTTCGTCACCGCCTGGGCGACCGCCAGGTTCTCGAGGATCAGCGCCTCTTTCTCCATCGTGATATTGCCAGCGGAATCGGCGGTGGTGCCCCGCAGGAACGCGGCGGTAACCGGCATCGACTTGTACCAGAGATACTCCTTGCCGTCGAGTTCGATCAGCGCCACCACGTCCTCCGTGGTCCTGGCGTTCATCTTTCCGCCGCCGTGGCGCGGATCGACGAAGGTGCCGAGTCCCACGTGGGTGATGTGGCCGGGGCGCTTGCCCGCGATCGCCCGGAAAAGGTGCGAGATACAGCCCTGCGGCAGATTGTAGGCCTCGATTTGGTTCTCCATCGCCAACTGTCCCATCTTCGGCGCCAGCCCCCAATGGCCGCCGATGACGCGCTTCACCAAGCCGGGATGCGCCAATCGGTTCAGGCCCTTCTCCTTGCCGTCGCCCTGACCGGCCGCATACACCAAGGTCAGGTCCTTGGGTTCTGCGGTTTCCATAAAACGCTGCTCAAGCGCAATGGCGAGCTGTTCGGGGAAGCCGTTTCCGACAAACCCTTCGGTGACCAGCGTTGCTCCGTTCGGTATGTGTTTTACCGCTTCATCCGCGGTAACGACTTTGTTCCGTCCCATTGCTGTCCTCTCCTTGTGCGAGTCTGGCAAGTCCGGGCGTAAACTGCCGTCGAACCCGTCCGCCATCCGAACGCCTGCTCCGTTTGCTGTGACCAAAGAACCGCATTCATCTCCAGAATCGCCCGGTGTCAAACTATACCAGTCCGATGCCCGCCAAGGCCATCGCGACACTCACGGCCAGAATGGGAATCACGCATCCCACCATGAAGATGTCCTGGTACGAGTCTTTGTGCGTCATCGCGGTGACGGCGAGCAGCGTGAGAACCGCGCCGTTGTGAGGCAGCGTATCAAGACCGCCGCTGGCAATGGATGCAACGCGGTGGAATGCCTCCGGTGGGATTCCGGTCGAAATGGCCAGTCGCATGTACTCGGCGCCGAGTGCTTCCAGCGCAATGCCCATCCCGCCTGAAGCCGATCCGGTGGCACCAGCGAGCACGTTCACCGCAACAGCTTGCGAAATCAACGGATTGCCAGGGAGCCCCAGGACCATATCCGAGAGCGTCTGGAAACCGGGAACCGCGCGGACCACTGCGCCGAAACCCACCGCGGCGCTGGTGTTGATGATCGCAAGCACCGAACCGGCCGCGCCGTCGTTGAGCGTCTTGATCTTGTGCTTCAATCGGCTCCAAGTCAGCGCGATCGCCAGGAGGATGCCCGCCGCGAGCGCCACGATGATGTTCAAGTCGAACAGGTTCAGAAGCAAGATGACCGTCACCAACGGCAGACAAGAGATCAGAGGATGCGGTAACGCGGCGATGTCCACTTCTTGGATGTGATCCTTCAGCTCGATGTAAACCTCGCCGGCGGCGGTGCGTTTTCGCTCGCTGCGGATCATCCACAGCATACCGAAGACCAGCATGATCGACGCGGCGGCAGTCCCCATGATCGGCGCCGCGGTGGGCGTGGTTCCGTAGTACTTCATTGGAATCAGATTTTGAATCTGCGGCGAGCCCGGAAGAGCCGTCATCGTAAACGTGAACGAACCGAGCGCGATGGCACCGGGGATCAGCTTTCGCGACAGATTGGCTTCGCGGAAGAGCGCAACGGCCAGAGGATACATGGCAAAGACCACCACGAAGAGCGATACGCCGCCGTAGGTCAAGACCGCGCACCCGAGAACGACGGCCAGGATCGACCGCCTGGTGCCGATTTTGGCGGTGATCCAGTGCGCCACCGAGCGTGCGGCGCCGGAGTCGTCCATGACTTTGCCAAAGATCGCACCCAGCATGAAGACCGGGAACCACGCCTGCACAAAACCGACAAAACCGGTCATGTAGTCCACCGTGTAGGCCTGCAACAGATCGAGTCCCCCGGTGAGGGCCACAATTCCGGCACATAGGGGCGCGATCCAAATGATCGACATGCCCCGGTAGGCCAGGAACATCAGTAATACCAGTCCGACAATAATCCCCAGCACTTCTTTCTTCTCCGCTGCACCCCGAGTTGTTCCATTGAAATCACGTTCCACTAGGCTGAGAGCAGTCGTTTTGTATACCCCATTTTTCGATAACGCAAGCATGGCGGATCGGGGTCGCGCGTTCAAATTTCAAAATCGGCCGGAAAACAGTCAACGAACCGGAACGGATTCAATCGGCCAATTTTGGAATTTGAACGCCCGCCCCCTCCCGAACCCGACGAAAGCAGTACCAATGGTCCGGTGACTCCTGCCTCTGCAGAGAAGAAAATCGGGAGATCTTTTCGGATTTTTCTTGAAGTCGCCCTCGAGCATGGTAGGTTGATCGGATCTTTGACGTAACGAGTGATCCTGCAGTTTCTGTCCGGGGATTCAGGGTTGTTTCTTGCGTGCTCTCATTCGCGAGAGAATCGACGAGGTTGTGGATCTTGTGTTCGCTGACCGCTTCGGGGGGCAGCCATGCGGCGATTGATCCTGCGTTCGTTTCAAAGCCCTGGCGATGTCGTCATGCTGACGGCGGCCGTGCGGGATTTGCACGCGGCGTGCCCCGGCCAATTCGTGACGGACGTGCGCACGTCTGCCGATGCCCTCTGGCTGCATAATCCGGCGAGCTATCAGGCCGTCGTCGATCATTTCCGCGACAAGATCCATTTTGTGCAGTGCGGGGAGGCCGGGCATTGGCATCAGCCGCTGCAAGGCGTGACGAACCTTTTGGGCCGGACCAGCCTGCGCGAGTTCGTGCGGCTGATCTACGACGCCGAGGGTGTCGTCTGCCCGGTGACTGGCTGCCTTGCTGGCGCATGCACGGTAGCCGTCGTTGGGGGGGCGATCCTTGGCGGATTAACCGGCGGGTGGTTTTGGGTGGTTGCAGGAGCAGGCGTTCTCCTTTGTCTTGCAGTCGCCTCGGATCTGTGCGTCCGATGTGCCGACGAAGATCCACCGGTTTGGTGCTACCAGTGGTCCGGCGAGGCGTTCGAGTAAAGGCCGCATGAAAGGAGACAGCGTAGATGAGGCGACAACGATGGACGAAGCGTCAAGACTACGCGATGAGCACGCTCATTTGCACTGGCATTATGCTAGTCGTCTTTGCGGCGACGTGTATGCTAACGCAGGACGTGTCGGCCCGCCTATTGTATGGTAGCCTTGCGCTCGCCTGCGTATTGGTAATACTGTGGATGATC
>Ga0351863_10055_pt1 | contig 47802 bp, 41 predicted proteins | sample TotcelHFGM3001L8_FD_206777 | JGI IMG/M metagenome (GOLD analysis project Ga0351863, IMG submission 206777) | Enriched cells from coal bed in the Powder River Basin, Montana, United States - Total cells FGM rep2 HSBNCT.FGM.300.1.L8 ... | reverse complement strand
CACTGCGAGCCGATGATAGTGCCAAAAGCGTGAAAGTAGGTATCGCCGGGATTATTTAAATACGAAGGCTCCCGCAGGAAACTGCGGGAGCTTTTTTTATGCGCGCCAGCCCCGGGCGTTCCCTGACGTTTTATGAAGTCTCGACAGAAAGTCACGCTGTGCAATGAGAGATCCAGCGAGGGCGACGGGCGAGCGCTTTCCCGCTCGCCCGTTTTTCGCGTTTGCGGCGCGCACGTGCAGCGAGGATCAAATGGTTTCCACGAGCGTGCGCAAGGCGCGGGGATAATCGCCGCACGCCAGTTGTGCGACGGCCAATAGCCGAGCGCTGTCGGCATCGGGAGCCAATGCGTACAGTTGCTCGGCTGTCGGCAAGGCGGCTTCGGCCTGCCGGCTGCCCAACCACCGCAGGCATTGGCGGCGGAGCACCTCGCGGCGGCGATGCACGGCGACCACTAACGAGAGGTCGCACTTGCAGCGGCGGCAGATGTCGCCCAGTCCCTGCCGGGCCCCACAGGTGGGGCAGCGGAAATCGTGCGAGGCGGAAGCCGGAATCGGGTCTTGCTCCATCGGTTTTCCTTCCACACGTCAAGCATCTGCCAAGTAGAACACAACATCTTCCAGTTTTTCGCGGATTTCACCGATCGCGTCTTGCGACTGGCTGGCGATCGCCGCTTCGAGTTGTTCGACCAGTTCGCGGATCTCGTCGGCGTCTTCGCCCTGGGCGGAAGCCGCGAGCTTGCTGGACTTGGCGATTAGCTCGCGGGCCTGATCGATGGCCGCCTGCAACTCGGCATCGACCGGCGATTCGACGGGCAGGATCACATGTTCGGTCTCGTCGACGGTCCCAAACATCGAGGCCAGCTTGACCTTGGCCTCCTCCCGGCTGGTGGCCCGGAATTGGGTGACGGCGTTCTGGATGGTCAAGCGTTTCTCCAGCGACGTAGCCCGCTCGACGGCGGTGACGATCAACATGCCGTCGAGGTTCAATTCGAATCGAACCAGTACTTCGCTGCCCTGCGGGGCATGTTCGTCCAGGCCTTCGAGCAGGAACTTGCCGATCGAATGATTGTGCCGCGCGTCTTCATCTTCGCCCTGCAAGACGTGGATTTCAGCTTTTTCCTGACCATCGACGCCCGTGTAGTAGATGTCGCTGCGCGTCGCCGGCAACGGCGTGTTGCGTTCGATGATGGGGGAGAACAGATGCGGCGAGACGGACCCGTGCAGGGGTCCGACACATTCAATGCCCAGCGTATGAGGCGTGATGTCGACCAGCACCGTGCCGACGTCGAGGCCCGCGATCAAGCCGCCTTGGATCGCGGCCCCCATCGCCACGCACAAATCCGGATCGATCTCGAAATGCGGTTTCTGGTTCAGCTGGTGCTGTAGCATGTGATGGACCAGCGGGATGCGGCTGCTGCCGCCGACCATGATCACCTTGTCGATTTGGGACGCCCGGAGGCCGGCGTCGGACAAGGCCGCATCGACGCACCGCACGGTCTTGTTCATCAGCGGTTCGATCAGCTCCTCGAAATCGCGGCGATTCAACGTCATCTTTAGATTCAACGGCACGCCGTCTCTTTCCGCGATGAATTCTTCGGCCAGTTCCGTATAGGCTTCGAACGACAGGCGTTTCTTGGCTTCCTCGACCGCCTGCAGGAGCCGCGATTTGGCGGTGGCTAGTTCCCGCAGGTCCAGATCGTGGCGGTCCAAGAAGTCCTCGCAAACCCAGGTCAGCAGCAGTTCGTCGAAGTCGTCGCCGCCCAATTGCGTATCGCCGTGGCTCGACAGCACCTCGATCACCCCCTGCTCGATTTGGACGACCGACACGTCGAACGTGCCGCCGCCCAGATCGTACACCAGCAACCGCTCGTTGTGCTCGCTCTTCGGTTCGTACACCAGCGTCGCCGCGGTAGGTTCGTTGATGATCCGCACGACCTCCAGATCGGCCAAGTCGCCAGCCGCACGCGTCGCTTCGCGCTGCGTCTCGTTGAAAAACGCGGGAACCGTAATCACCGCTTTGCGGACCGGATGCCCCAGAACCCGTTCGGCCTGTTCCTTAAGCGTTCGCAGGATGATGGCGGAGATCTCCGCCGGCGTGTACTGCTGCGCTCCCAAGGCCAGCTTGACGTCCTGGCCCATCTTTCGTTTGACGGACTTGACCGTCCGCTCGGGAGCGAGAACGAGTTGATTGCGAGCCGTTTGACCAACCAGCAACTGGCCTTCGCTGTCCAAACCGACGACCGACGGTAACACCGATTGGCCATCGGCCATCTTCAGCATGACGGGGCGGCCGTCCCGGATCACCGAGATGGCGCTGTTGGTGGTACCTAAGTCAATTCCGACGATCGTTTCCATACCGAACGTCCTTTCGTTACGTGCTTTGCTGAGAAGGGGTTTGGGATTTCGGAGTCAGAATACGGGATTCCGGCTGGTGGCCGGCGCGCCTTAGGGACGCGCGTTAAACGGCCGGTTTTCGTACTGGTCCTGGTCGTGCCGGTCCTGGTCGTGCCGGTCCTGGTCGTGCCGGTCCTGGTCGTGCCGGTCGAGCCACGCTTCGTTTTCGATTTCATCTTCGTCCAGCGGAGAATCAGCGTTCGCGTCCGATGGGGAAATCAGGGTTTCTTCGACGTGCGGCGCGGGGCGTGTCGCGCGGACTTCGGCAAACCGCATTACTCGTCCGTGCCAGTGGTATCCCGGCCGGATCTCGTCGACGACGGTTTCCGGCGCCACGCCGAGAACGTCGACCAATTCGACCACGTTCATACGCGCCGGATCGACGGCTTGGCCGGCGCACTTCATCCGTTCAATTCGATGTTCGGCCAACGTTCGCTGCAAGCGATCGCAAATCAATTGATATCCGTCTCCCAGCGACGCCAGCACTGGTCCCTGCGTTTCGGCGAGCACCTGGCGACAGCACCGCAGCACTTCGGTGTGCCACGCTCGAGATCGCCACCGCTGCCAGAACGACCGCCGGGCAAATCGCTGTTCCAACTGATCGATCAGCCGCTGCGGCGTGACCTCGGTCAGCCGCCGTTGGGCGGCTGCGACCGCCTGGACGCCGCGCCGCATCGCTTCGTCCAATCCGATTAACGCTTCGACCAAGGGGCGAGCGGCCTGCTCCGCCGCCGCGTGCTCCTGCGGTTCGACGTTGTCGAAACATTCGATGGCGCGATCCAGTCCCGCCAGCGCTGTTTGCAGCGAATCCTCGGTGCCTCGGGCGCTCTTGGTCTGCAGCTTCAATTCGTGCCGCAACGCCGTAAAGGCTTCGACCAGCGGCAACAGGCCCACGGCAGGCGCCGACGCCGACTCCGTCACCGACGGCTCGGATTGCGGCCCGAATGGTTCGTTCTCCAGCTGCTCCAGCTCCCGGTTGGTCTGTGCCAGCCATTCCTGAAAGCGACGCAGAATATCTTCTTGTTCCAGCCTCATCGGCATTAACTCTCCGCCAGCGACAGCAGCACCGAAGTCGACAGGCGGCGTCCGCGCTGCCGCTGACGTTCGGCCGCCAGCAGCGTGTCGAACGTGTCGATGGCGGTCGTATTCAAGAGCCGCCGCTCCATGCTGGCGACGGGGTCGCGAAGCTGGTCGTAAGCCTCGCGAACCTGAGCGAAACGCTGCGGTTCGCGTTCGGGTGGAAACTCGCGAACCAGCGCCAAGTACCGTTGGCGAATCTCATCCGAGGTCGCTTCGGGCCTCACGCCCAACACGTCATAGGGATCGATAATCATGAATCATGAACCTTGTACCAAAATCCGGATCAAAGGGCCGGCCGCGCGGCGAGAAAAACCAATCTGAAAACACGAAGGCCGCAACATTCACCAAAGCCAATAAAAGTCACCGCTGCGAGGCCTTCTGCTTTTTGCCGCGGCGGCCTTCGAACGCTCCCTTCGGCGGCGGCGGACCGTCCGCGATATCCTCTGGGGTCAGTTCGCCGGACATGAGCCGATCTGCCAATTCCGGCACGCTGATCCCCAGGAACGACGCGGCTCTCTTGAACATTTCCATCATGACCGGAGGCACGATCCGTGCCAGCTCTGCTTCGTCGAGCATGCCGCCGGCGGACGCGGTGCCCCGCCCGCTGAACTCCTCGTATTCCTCTTCGTATTCTTCATGTTCGTCTTCGTCGTAATCCTCGTCGTCGTCATATTCGTCGTCGTCCAGCGATTCTCCGAAGAACATCGAGCCTCGCATCTCGGCCGCTTGATTGAGCATCGAGATCGCGTTTTTGGCAGTCTTGACCGCTTCGGCCGTCAGCGGATGCGCGGCCGTCGCGTTGGCCTTCAGAGCCCGCTCGAACAGATCCCGAGGCTTCTGGAAGTCCATCAGATAAGGGCCTTTCTCCATCGCCGCGCGGCCGGCTAAGAAGGGGAAAATGGGATCTTGCGGGAACCTCGCACAGCCCACCGCCAGCAGTTGGTCGCGCAAGGCACGATGCCGCCAGCTGTCAGCAACCATCAGGAAATGGGCTACGTGCCGCAGATCGTCGCCGTTCCACGCCAGTCCTTGGCAGCGCTGCAGATAGTCCAACACCAGCCGCTGGTGCGTGGCCAAGCCGACGTATTTGATCTGCCTGGCGACGAACGGCAGCAGTACCTTGGTCAGCTGGCCCGCGGTTTCGCTGCAACAGGCGCCCGCCACCGCCGCTTTGAAACGATTGCCGAAATCGTTCTTGATCTCGCGTTTCAGGCCGTATCGGGCGGCGTGGGTATGCATGATCATCCAGATCGGCGTCGGGTCTTTCAACTTGGTTTCCGCCGCAACGACGTATTTTTCGGCCTCTGCAACATTGTTCGCCTTGTATTCGATGGCGGCCCGCAGCAAGTCCAGCCAATAGGCTTCCGCGTCCGGCGGCGCGCTCTGCTGCACCAACTCCCACTCCTGGCGAGCCATCGCGAACTTGCGTTTCTTGGCGCACAGCCGCATCATCGCCAACCGCTGGCTCCACATCAGCGTGACCGTGGCGGGATCGCGCGGCTTCAACCGCTGCGCCTCGCGGCTATATCGCTCGGCCTTGTCCGGCTTGTCGTCTTCCAGGTAGTAATTGGCCAGCCAGACATGGGTTTCGTAATCGTCGGGAAAGTGCGTGAGCAGCGATTGGTAGACTTTGACCGCCCAGGACGGCTCATCCGACTCCAAGTGCAGCTTGGCCAATTCGGCGTACGCCCCGCGCAGCTGCGGTGCATGACGGATGCTCTGCTGGTAATATCCAACGGCTTCTTGGCGGAACGCCGCCGCATAGCCGGCGTCTCCCAAGAAGCCGGGAAACGGGCGGTGCGATTCCTCGTCGTGGGCGGCGGCGACCGCCATCTTCGCCAGGCGTTGACAGATCAATCCCGCGGCGATGCCCCGTTCGTCCGGCTGCAGAAAACGCCCTTGCAAGATATCCTTGACGTAGGCTTGCCAATAATTCTCGGTGGCCTCGTAGGTGGAATGCGTGGAATACTCCGACCACAGGGCGCGGGCCCGGTTCCAGTGGGGATCCAGCGGCGGCGCCGGGGCGATTCGAATCAGGCGATTCAGAAGGTCCACGCGCTGCTCCCGAATCGACCGCTTCCAAAGCATGTCGGTGATCCGCTCGATCAGCGTGGCGTGCGTTTTGGCAAACCGCTGGCAGAACGAGCGGAAGGCATGAAACAGGCCGGACGAGTTGCCGGCCCGCTGATGCTCGCTCATGGTCTTGAGCTGTTCCCGCACCGGATCGCTTTCCACCGCGTACGCCAGCCGCCGCAAACCGTTGGCGACGTTCAGGGCCGCCCGGTCGGCGGTCAGCTGACCGGAGTGGACCAGCAGCGTCTGGGCAATCCGAAAGGCGGGACGCTTCGGTTCCAACCGATCCCAGTTGGCTCGGGCCCGTTCGGCATCGCCCGCGTAAAAGGCCGAAAGGCCGCGGACAAACAGTTTCCAGTCGGCATACGGCGAGCGCCGGGAGATGTCGTTCAGCTGGTCGGCCGCGGCGGCGTCTTCGCCGCGTTCGACGGCCTCGAGCGCCGCCCGGATGCGCTGACAATCACGGTGAATTTCGACGTATTGGCCGGGCACCTGCTGAGGATGGAAAACCGCTTGATCCGCCAATTCGATCAACAGCTCGGGGTTCTCATCCCAGACGTTCGCAGTCCCGCCTGCCGAAGCCGGATGGGACAGTCCGAGCAGGATCCGCAATCGGGGAAGCTTGGCTTGCACGTCGGGCGCGGTGATCCCCAATTCCGTCAGTTCGCCGAAGGTGTTCTGCGCTTGGTCCTGCAGCCCGGCTTTTTGCAGCTGTTCGGCCCGCGCGCTGTAAGCCCGTTCGAGCAACATGCGGCGTTCCGGATCGGGCGCCTCGCGATAGCAGACCTTCGCGTCCCGCAAGGCGTCTTTGACGTTGCCCTTGGCCAGCTCGCGCTGCGCCCGCTCGAAGAGGTCAAATCCCTGTTTGACGCCGCCGTGCTTGCGTTTTTTGGACATGGACGACTTCCGTGTTCGCAAAAGGGAAAATCAGGGAAGATATGGTAGCACGATTTGGGGCGGCAACCAAGAGGGGCAAAGAAATCGAAGGGCCGAGGGTCGGCTGTATTCTTCCGGGCGTTTCGCTACCATGATTCATGCAAGCCGCGGAGGATCTGGTCTATATTAAATCAACCGCCCGCGAGCTTGACGGGGAGCTAGCACGGATTGTCGGCCAACGCCACTTGACCCGGTGCCATCGCATGACCGATCAACCGCCGTCCTCCGCACCGAACGCCGCACCGAATGCCGACCAGAACACCGCACCGGTCCGCCGCATCGAAGTCGCGGCGCCCTGCCGGTTGCACTTCGGCCTGTTGGCGTTCGGCCGTCCCGCGGGGCGCCAGTTCGGCGGCGTGGGCGTGATGGTCGACGGTCCGGCCGTCCGGTTGGCCGTAACGGCGGCGGACCGGCTGGAAACCGCAGGTCCGTTGGCCGAGCGGGCCCGCGATTTCGCCTGCCGCTGGGCGCACTACAGCGGTTTGCCGTCCGACGCCGAGGCTCTGGGCTGCCGCATCGAAGTCCGCTCGGCGGCGCCCGCGCATTCGGGATTGGGGGTGGGCACGCAACTGGCCCTGTCCGTCGCCGCAGCCTTGACGGCCTGGTTCGATCGGCCGCCTTTGCCGCCGGCCGAGCTGGCCCAGAGCGTCGGACGCGGCCGGCGCTCGGCCATCGGCACCTACGGATTCGCCACCGGGGGGCTGATCGTGGAACGCGGCCGGCTGCCGGACGAACCGATCTCGCCGCTAGAATGCCGCCTTCCCCTGCCGGACGCCTGGCGGTTTGTCTTGATCCAGCCGCGCGCGAATGCCGGGTTATCCGGTGCCGCCGAGCAGACGGCTTTCGACCAGTTGCCCCCCGTGCCGGAACAAGTCACCGCCGAATTGCTGGACGAGCTTCACCTGCGGATGCTGCCCGCGGTGCGAAATGCCGACTTTGCGCAGTTCAGCGACAGCATCTATCGCTATGGGCGACTGGCCGGCATGTGTTTCGCCGCCGTGCAAGGCGGACCTTACAATGGCCCTCGACTGACACGAATCGTGGACCTGGTTCGCGAACTGGGCGTGGCCGGCGTCGGCCAAAGCTCTTGGGGGCCGACCCTGTTCGCCTTGCTGCCCGACGAATGGCAGGCCCGCCAGTTCAGCGCCCAGCTGACCGCCGCCCTGGCTGCCCAACTGGGCGAAGGCGAGATTGAACTTTCGTTGGCATGTCCCAATAATTACGGGTCAAACATCGTCCTTTGAACTGGGGGGGATGGAAGATGAGCACCGAATTGCTGCACTTTAACGGGATCGATGGGGCGACAGGAGATTACCTGCTGCCGCCGCTGACGGCGCACCAGATCGCGGCGCTGGCGCGGGGCGAAAAGCTCGACCCGCAGCACCTCCAGGAACTGAAGTTCTGGCACCAGCGAGCCAGCGAAGCCATGCTCGCACCGATCGCCGGAGTCGATCCGACGAAACTGGACCAGACGGGGTGGGGTGTGATCTTCGCCCACGGCGCCGATCCGGCGGTGCGCGAGGCGTTGCGCGAACTGCTCGAACACCGGCGGCAACAAGCGGCGGCTCGCAACGAACGGTTCTACCGTGAATTCACGGGCGTCGACGCCTATCGGCCCGGCGAATCAAAACTGGACTTTCTCGCTCGGCACGGGGCCGGACCCGGGCCTGCAGACCCGAACAAGGTGCCGTATTACCTGCTGATCGTCGGCGATCCGGAAACGATTCCGTTCCGCTTTCAGTACCAATTGGACGTGCAATACGCCGTCGGCCGGATCTGGTTCGACTCGCTCGAAGAATACGCCTGTTACGCGCACAGCGTGGTTGCCGCCGAGACCGGAAAGTCGGCGTTGCCACGGCAGGCCGTGTTCTTCGGCGTCCGCAACGGCGATGATCCGGCCACACGACTGAGCGCCGACGAACTGGTCCGGCCGTTGGGCGTCGAGTTGCCGAACCAGCTGGCAGCGATGGGAGCGCCCTGGGTGGTCGAGCGGGTGCTGGCACAGGATGCGACAAAACGCCGCCTGGCGCAGCTGTTGGGAGGTCCGGAAACGCCCGCGCTGCTGTTTACCGCCAGTCACGGGATGGGCTTTCCCAACCGGCGATCCACGGCAATTGCGTCATCAGGGCGCGCTGTTGTGCCAGGACTGGCCGGGGCCGTTGGCATGGCGCGGGCGCGGCCCGATTCCGGCGGATCATTATTTCGCCGGCGACGACGTGGGCGACGAGGCGCGGCTGCTGGGCCTGATCGCGTTCCATTTTGCCTGTTACGGCGCCGGCACGCCTCGCTTGGACGATTTTGCCCACATGGCGCCCGGCGAACGGGCCGAGATCGCGCCGCACGCTTTCGTGGCCGGCTTGCCGCGGCGACTGCTCGGGCACCCGCGAGGCGGCGCGCTGGCGGTGGTCGGCCACGTCGAGCGAGCCTGGGGCTATTCGTTCCTGTGGAATCGTGCCGGACCCCAATTGCAGACGTTCGAATCGACCTTGCAGCAGCTGATGGTCGGCTTCCCGATCGGTGCCGCCTTGGAATTTTTCAATGTGCGGTATGCGGAGTTGTCTGCAAGTCTGACCGACGAGTTGGAGGAAATCCGCTTTGGCAAGACCCCGGATGACTTTGCCCTGGCCGGCATGTGGACAGCCAATAACGACGCCCGCAGCTATGTGATCCTCGGCGATCCCGCCGTGCGTTTGCCGCTGGCCGAGGGCGCGCCTGTTTCGCGTCCCGGATTGGGACCGGTCACCGTGCCGGTCTCGTCTGCGGCGGCGTCGTCTGCGCCGGCCGGGGGCGGCGAATCCACCCGGGATGGCACAGCGCCCGTGGCAATTGAGCCGGTCACAGCGCCCTCGGGCACTGACGCGGCGGCGAATCCCGCGGGCAGCGCCGCGTTTCTGGCTCAAGTCGCCGAGACGGAACGGCGGTTCCAGCAGCGCGAAGCGGCGCGCGAGGGCGTGACGTTTGCCGTCGGCCAGCCTGGCCTGCTGCAACGCAACGCTGCCGACCGGTTGCAGCGGCGGCTCCAACGGCTGGGCGCCCGGCCGGACGACGTGCGGTCATTCCTCAGCGGCGCCGGAGCGTTTGCTCCCATCTCTGGGATTCGTGGTCAGTCAAGAAGCGCTGATGCGGCCGATCGTCGACGAAGCGGCGGTGGACGTGGCACAGATGTTCCAGGTTCCGGTCAGTCACGTCGAACAGTTGACCGGATTGAACTTCGGGAAACTCCGCCAATATGACGCGGGGTCCGTGGTCAGCTTCGGCGGCGCCGAGGCGGCGGGTGTGCGGGAGTTGGGTTCGTTCGAGGACATCATGCTGCCCGGCTCGGCGGAGGCCGGCGTTTCGTTCGAGATATCGGCCGCGGCGAGCACGGCGGTGGGCGAATCGGTCTCCGGCACCGACTTGCGTTACTACCTGCTGGCCTACGACGAGTCGAACCGGGAACGGACGGACGGCTCCGGCAAGCCGGTCAGCCGGCGGGTTCTGGAGGCATTGGAGCAGGAACCGATCACCGATGTGATGTTGTTCAGTCATGGCTGGTTGGGCGACGTCCCGGCCGCTCGGCGCCAGTACGGCAACTGGCTGGCCGCGATGGCCGCCAACGCGGCGGACCGCCAGCGGATGCGGCAGCGGCGCCCGGGTTTCCGCCCGCTGTTGATCGGTTTGCACTGGCCGAGTCAGCCGTGGGGCGACGAGAATCTGCAGGGCGGCTCCGTTTCGTTCGCGGCCCCGCTCGGCGTGGACGTGGCGGCGCGGGTAGACGATTTCGCAAGCCGCCTGGGCGATACGCCGCAGGTGCGGGCGGCGCTGCAGACGATTCTCCAAGCGGCGGCGAGCGGCGCCGAGCCGGAGGAGTTGCCGGCCGACGTAGCGGATGCCTATCGCGACTTGGATCGCAGCTTGGGGCTGGACAAGCAAGGTCCGGCGGCGGCTCCGGGACAGGACCGCGAAGCATTCGATCCCGAGGCTGTCTATCAGGACGCTCGGCTCGACTCGGCCTCGGCGGATCTCTCCTTTGGATGGTTCAACCGCGACACGCTGCTGGCCCCCTTGCGGACGTTGTCGTTCTGGAAGATGAAGGACCGTTCACGTTTGGCAGAAAGATGTCTTCTTCGCGCCTGCGCGAATTTTGTGCGAAGTGAAAGATTAGGTGAAAGGTGAAAGATACTACCCGGGGTCGATGCGCACCAAGACACCGCCGCCGGTCTCGTCGACTTCGATGTGGACATCCAGGAAGCGTTTCAGGATCTGGATGTGCGTTCGCGAATGCGAGGACAGCGGCAGGGTGCGGAATACGCCGCCGCCCGTTCGCCGGTGCGCTCCGATTCCCAACGGCAACAGCAGCTGGTCGGCCAAGTGTTCGCCGACGGGCACGCCGGCGGCCAGATAGTGCCGGGCCCGATCCAGCGTTTGCTGGGCGACAAGTTCCGCGGGAACACCCCGCTGGCCGAATCCGGTGAAGACCTCCGTCACCTGCTCGAATTGCAGTTCGATCGAAACGGCATTCCCGGGTCCGGGCGCATCGGCGACTTCATCGATCTCGAAGCACGATTCGTCCCAGCCTGTCGCTGCGGCGATGGTTTGACATTCCCGCTGGGCGATGTGCCGCGGCAGGCGGGCGATCAGCGCTCGGACTTTGCGCCCGACCAACGCGCCGCGTTCGCACAGCTCGAAACGGCCCAGCTGTGGCGACGGCGCGACCGTCGCCGTGATCCGGCCTTGGCCGGCGGGAAAGAAACCGGGGCGGTGCAGGGTTGTGGTGACACGCGGTCCGAGGCGGGCGAGCAAGGGCAAGTAGGCGCGGGCCAGGAATTCGTAGGACGGCGCCAGCGGGTTGTGCGTGCCGCCTTCGAGCGTGATGGAGGAGACGCCGTCGGCGGTCATCAGCGCCGGCAAGATGGTCTGCAAGACCAGCGTCGTGCTGCCGGCCGTGCCGATCCGGAACGTATACTCGCCGGCGCGGACCACGCCGGGGCGAAACACCAGTTGCTGCGAGCCGAGTTGCGCACCTTCAACATGCGCCGCACAGACTTGCAAGGCCGCTTGGACGGCCGTCAAGTGCTGGCGCATCAAGCCCGGCTTCGATCGCCGCGCCCGCACGCGGTCGAGCGTTACGCTCTGGCCGGTGACGGCGGCCAGCGCCAGCGACGACCGCACAATCTGGCCGCCGCCCTCGCCTTGGGAACCGTCGATGCGAATCATGCTCGTTTGACCACGCGGTGAAAATGCAGTTGGACTTCGCGGCTGACGACGCGGCGAACGCCTTCGACCAAGCACCGCGGCTCGTTGTCCGCCTGGCCGATCCGCACAATCTCGTCCAGTTTGGTCCCCGGCGGGACGGTGAAGGTCGCCTGGTGAATAATCTGGTTGCCTGCGTCCAGTTCGGGGACGATGAAGTGACAGGTCGAGCCGTAGGTCAGCATGCGTCCGGTATATGCGTCCTGATACGGCTGACGGCCCGGAAAACTGGGCAACAGCCCGTGATGCAAGTTGATGATCCGTCCGCCGGCATATTTCCAACACGTTGCTGCCGGAAGAACTCGCATGTAACGGGCCAACACGACGTAATCGACCTGGTACTCGTCCAGCAATCCGACCAGCCGCTCGTCGTCGGCTCGGCCGTCCGCGTCGCCGATCAACTGCCAATCGACGCCGAATTGTTCGGCGATGCTGCGGCAGGCATTACGGTTGCCGATCATCACCGCCGCTTCGGCCCGGATCTGCTTGTCGCGGATCGCCCGCAGCACGGCCAACGGCGGCTCGGGTCGATAGGTCGCGCAAATGGCCAGCCGCGGCCGTTCGCGCCGCTCTTCCGGCGACCAGACGCGAATGGAAAGGCCCTTGAGCCGCCCGATCTCCGTCAGGGCCTGACGCGTCTCCGCCAGACGCTCGCCGGACAGCTCGATACGGCACAGCATCGCGAACAGCGCTTCCTCGTCATGATCGTACATTTGAATTTCGGCGATGTTAGCACCCTGGCCGGTGACGTAATGGATAATTGGGTCGGCCAAGCCGCTGTTGTCGGGTCCGACGGCGGTGATTAGGATTTGCATGGCTGGAAATTGGCTGGCAAGTTGAAGTTTGCGGGCTAGTTGGCGACGAACCGCTGAACGTCGCCTAGGCACCTGTTCAATACAACCGACAGAACGTATTCTGTAAAGCCCTAACGAACCTGTGAGTGCGCTGGAATGTCCGTTTCGAAAAATGAAAAACTCCGCCGCAAGGACCTGAAGCCTGGCGAGGTCCTGTGCGACTACTGTACGGCCAAGTGCTGCCGCTATTTTGCCCTGCCGATCGACGAACCGGCGACGCCTCGCGACTTCGATTTCCTTCGCTGGTTCCTGCTGCACGAGCACGCATCCGTCTTCACCGAAGACGAGACGTGGTATCTGTTGGTTCATACGACGTGCAAGCATTTGCAGCCGGACAATCGTTGCGGCATCTACCAACGGCGGCCCGAAGTCTGCCGCGAGTATACCACCGACAATTGCGAGTATCACGACGACTGGACCTACGAACGCTATTTCGAGACACCGGAGCAGGTGGAAGAGTACGCCGAGGCCATTTTTCCGAAGGTAGACGGGTGGAGTATCCGCAGTCCCCAACCGCCGCTGCTGCCGGTGCTGGGCTGAGCGAATGCCGGAGGCGATCGAGTAGTGCTCGATTGCATGACGCCTAGAAAAGAAACGTTTTTGCCATGTCCGCTTCCCCGCTGATCCAGCCTCGAACCCTCAAAGGTTTTCGCGACTATTTGCCCGAGACGATGATTCCGCGCGAGCGTTTGATCGATACGGCCAAACGCGTGTACCGTTCGTACGGCTTCAGTCCCATCGATACACCGGCGCTGGAGTACTTGGAAGTCCTAACGGGCAAAGGCAGCGAGGAGACGGACCGCCAGTTGTACCGGTTTCAGGATCATGGCGGGCGCGAGGTCGGCCTGCGGTTCGACTTGACGGTGCCCTTGGCCCGCTTTGTCGCCCAGCACATCAGCACCTTGGGGACGCCCTTCAAACGCTATCACATCGCCGCGGTATGGCGCGGCGAGAACACCCAGCGCGGCCGGTATCGCGAGTTCATGCAGTGCGACTTTGACACGATCGGAACGCGGAGCGTGGCGGCCGACATCGAGACGGTGCTGGTGATCCACGACTTGATGCGGGCGATCGGTTTCGAAAACTTCGTCATCCGCATAAATCACCGCCTGGTCTTGAACGGCTTGCTGGAGAAATTGGGATTGGGGGACCGGGCAACGGCCATCCTTCGCACGCTGGACAAGTTATCGAAGATCGGGCCGGAAAAAGTCGCCGACGAGATGACGTCGGCTGCCGGTGCGACGGCGGAACAAGCGGTGGAAATCCTGCGGCTTTCCGGCTTGACGGGTCCCAATGACCAGGTTCTGCAACAGCTCGAGCCGCTGGTCGCCGGCAGCCCGCTGGGCCAGGAAGGCGTCGGACGGCTGGCGGAAATCCTGGGCGGAGTGCGGGCCGCAGGCGTCGCGGATCAGTACCTGGCGCTGGACGTGTCGATCGCCCGCGGACTGGATTATTATACGGGCGCGGTCTTCGAGACGTTCCTGGACGCGCTGCCGAATATCGGCAGCGTCTGTTCGGGCGGCCGTTACGACAACCTGGCCGGCTTGTACACCAAACAAGATTTGCCGGGTATCGGCGCATCGCTGGGCCTGGACCGCTTGCTGGCGGCGATGGAAGAGTTGGGGATGATCGGCGCGGTGCGGACTCCGGCCGATGTCCTGGTGGCTTTTTTTGACCGCGATCGCCTGCACGATTACTTGCGCCTGGCGGCTCAGATTCGCCGCGCCGGCCTGGGCGTCGAGGTGTTTCCGGAAGCCAAGAAGGTCGGCCAGCAACTCAAGTATGCCGACCAGCGCGGATTTCGCGTCGCTTTGATCGCCGGCAGCCGCGAATTCCAGGAGGGACAATGCCAGGTGAAGGATCTGCGGTCCGCCCAAAGCGAAACGTGTTCCTTGGCGGACGGGGCTCAAGCGGTCGTCGCGGCGGTCCGGCGGATCCTGGCGAGTTGAGGTGAATCATGGCGCGTACGGCCCGCCACATTCTGATCGTGTTCTGTCTGGTTCTCGGATCCGCTGATGCTCGGAGCGCGGACGGATCGAAGTCCGATCCGGCTCTCTGGCGGGAGCTGGAACGGGAGGTCTTCGACCAGATCAATTTCCTGCGCAGCAATCCGGCGGCCTATGCCGAGCAAGTCCTGGTGCCGCTCAAAACGACCATGACGCGTTACCCGGAAGACGCGAGTTTGCCGTTTCAGGGTTACAAGCTGATCTTCGATCCGTCCCACCGCGACGACCAGGTGCTGGTCACCGAAGGCGGTACGGAGGAAACGGCGGCGGCGGTGTTGGACGAGGCGATCACGGTGGTGAAAGCGTCGCCCAAACTGCGGCCGTTGACCCGCGATCCGGTGCTGGACGAGGCCGCCCGCTTCAACTCGGAAGAATTCGCCGTCGCGGGCACGACACGCACGGCTCACATAGACAGCCTCGGCCGCCGGCCCGCCGCACGCATGGCCGCCTTTGGCCTCACGCGGCGGATGCGAGAAGACTGGACGGCATTTCAAGCCGGGTTGAACGAACGCTCCGAGCGGCTCGTCCGCGTCTACGAGGAAGACGGGACCTATTATCTCGTCGAACTGCCGAAGGGCGGCGGATACCGTTCCCGATCGGTTCCGGAGAGCTTCGGCAAGTTCATCACCGAGCATGGCCAAGCCGTGACGATCCCCGAGTTGAAGCAACCCGGTCACCAGTGCCTGGTCCGCGTCGATCGCACCACGCGAAAACTGCACAGCGGCACGGCGTCGGTCGACTATCCGTTGCGGCTGCCCATTACCGGCGAGAACGTCGTCTGGGGCGCGTGGTCGCGGCGCCGCGCGGCGCGAGGCCTGGTCGCCTGGTGGGTTCTCGATCCGGGTATCCTCGACCGAGGCCACCGCGTGATCCTGTTGGACGCCGACTTCCAGTACGGTGGGGTCGGCTGCGCCTGGTCCGCCGCCCGCGGCTGGGTGGCGACCCTCGACGTCAGTTCCGAACCGTGGGAAGCGGCCACGCCGTAGCAGCGGCGGCCAGAATAACTTCCCGGTCTACGGCCCCGCGGGATGGCGTATGACCAGCAAACGGAGTTCCGTCATGTCGTGCATGGCCCAGCGGATGCCTTCGCGGCCGAGGCCCGAATCCTTGACGCCGCCGTACGGCATGTGATCCACCCGCCAACTCGGCACTTCGTTGATGCAGACGCCTCCTACTTCGAGCACGTCCCAGGCTTTCTGGATTCGATAGATGTCGCGCGTGAAAACCCCGGCCTGCAGCCCGAACGCGGAATCGTTGACCCAGTCCAGCGCCTGATCGAAATCGTCATAAGCGCGGAGCATCGTGACCGGACCGAATACCTCCTGACAGCAGACGCGAGCGTCCACGGGCACGTTCTCCAACACTGTCGCCTCGTACAGATTACGTTCTCGGCGCTTGCCTCCAGTCAATACCGTCGCTCCGGCTGCCACCGCCTCATCCACCCACTGCTCGATTCGGCTGCATTCCTTGTCCGAGATGATCGGGCCGATAAAGGTATCCTCGGCGCGCGGATCGCCCACCTTGAGCTGCGAGACGGCCGCGGCAAAACGCTGCTGGAACTCGCCGTACACTTCCCGATGCACCAGAATTCGCTGGACGCTGATACAGGACTGGCCCGATTGATAATATCCGCCGATGACGTTCCGCCGCACCGCGTCCTCCAGGTCGGCGTCGCTGTGCACGATGCACGCGGCATTGCCGCCCAGTTCGAGAATTACCGCCTTCTTGCCTGCCTTGGCTTTGAGCTGCCATCCCACGTCGGGCGAGCCCGTAAAGCTCAGCAGCTTCAAACGCGGGTCCGTGGCGAACCGGTCCGCGCCCTCGCGGCGGCAGGGCAGGATCGAGAACGCGCCCCGCGGCAGATCGGTTTCGGCCAAGATCTCGCCGATCATCAGCGCGCCGATCGGCGTCAGCGAGGCCGGCTTGAGCACGAAGGGACAGCCGACGGCCAAGGCGGGGGCGATCTTGTGAGCGGCCAGATTGAGAGGAAAATTGAACGGGCTGATAAACGAACACGGTCCCATGGGAACCCGCTTCCACATGCCCGTATAGTCCGCGGCTCGCGGCGAGATATCCAGCGGCAGGACCTCGCCGTACATGCGGATGGCTTCCTCCGCGGCGATCCGAAATGTGTCGATCAATCGGGCGACCTCGCCGCGGGCATCCTTGATCGGCTTGCCGGCCTCCGCGCACAGCGCCTGGGCGAATTCCTCCGCGCGGCTGCGAAAACGGTCCACACAGTGTTGCAAGACGGCTTGACGCTCGTACGCTTTCATCCGCCGCATCGGCTCCCTCGCCTCAACAGCCGCTACGATCGCCCGATCGATCGTCTCCTCGTCCGCGAGCGCCACGCGCGCCAGCAGTCGGCCGGTGTACTTGTCGATCACCTCTAGATCGCCGTTGGGCGCTTGCGGTTCGCTCGCCAGATAATACGGATAGCAGTTCTTCAGCATCTTGTCCTCCGATAATAAAGGACGCCAGGTCACAGCGATCGGAAGAAAGAAGGTAACCCGAAGCGTCAGCGAGGCGATAACGCAACGAGCCTCGTTCCTCGCTGACGCATCGGGTTACGATGGGCAAGTCAATTCTTCCGGTCGCCCAATTTCCGACAGCCGTCTTTTTAACGGAACCCAGTCCGGAATGCCAGAACCGACTCAGTTGCGTTGCTTGACTTTCGAGCCGGCGAATTCGATACTTGACGCTCCTACTTCCGGAGGTGATGGCATGATTCAACGACGAGCGGCAATGGCGGGCATCCTGGTCTTTCTTGCGTGGACCGGCGTGTGTTGGCCGTTGACGTCCGTCGCCGGCGAGCAACCGTCGTCTGCGGCGGTCTCTCGCGGCGCCGCGGCGGCCCCCTCGGCAGCCCCGTCGCCCCCGTCAACTCCGTCGGCCGGCATCGTTTGGCCGCTGGTTATTCTCGGCGCCGGCATGGCCGTGGTGCTGGGGCTGATCATCGTCGCCAAAGTCAATCCGTTCATCGCTCTGGTCGTGGCGGCGATGGCGGTTAGCGTCCTGGCGGTCGCCCTGTTAGGCGAAGGCCTGTGGGCCGATTCGATTGCGCGCGTCGCGATGTCGTTCGGCGCGGCCGCGGGCAGGATCGGCATCGTCATCGGCATGGCGGCAGTAATCGGCAAGTGCATGTTGGACAGCGGGGCCGCCGATCGCATCGTGCGCGCGTTCCTGCGGCTGTTCGGCGAGCGCCGGTCGCCGGTCGCCTTGATGGCCAGCGGCTGGGTCCTGGCTGTCCCCGTCTTTTTCGACACGGTCTTCTACCTGTTGGTCCCCCTGGCGCGCTCGCTGTACCGCCGTACCCACCGCAACTATCTGCTGTATATCCTGGCGATCGGCGGTGGCGGGGCGATCACCCACACGCTGGTTCCGCCGACTCCGGGTCCGCTGGTGATTGCCGCTACCTTGGGAGTCGATGTGGGCTTCATGATTCTGATCGGCGGACTGGTGGCGTTGCCGTCCGCGGCCGCCGGGCTGATGTTCGCCTATTTCGCCAATCGCTGGATGCCGATCCCCATGCGCCCGATCGGCGACCAGCCCGAACCGGAACCGTTGGACGGCGCACAACTGCCTCCGCTGTGGCTGAGCATCCTGCCTGTGCTGCTGCCCGTGGTGCTGATCTCGATGAACACGATCGTCGAAACGTCGGCCAAGAGCATGCTGCGTCCGCAACTGCAGCAAGCGGGAATCTCCCAACCGCAACAGGAGGAACAGTTGACCAAGTGGTTGCGGTCGCCGGAAGCGATCGCTTCCCCGGCCGCTCGGCGTTTGGCCCAAGTCTCCGGATTGACCAACATGGTCGGCAACGCGAACTTCGCTTTGCTGTTATCCGCTCTGGTCGCCATGGCGACGTTGATCAAGCAGCGGCAGCTGGCGTTGCCCGAGATGGCCAAAGCGGTCGAAGTGGCGCTGATGAGCGGCGGAGTGATTATCCTGATCACGTCCGCCGGCGGGGCCTTCGGCGACATGCTGAAAGTGGCCAAGGTGGGCGACGCGATTCAGCAGTTGTTTGCCGGCGCCGGCGGGAGCGGCGGACTGTTGCTGTTGGTCTTGGGGTTCTCGATCGCCGCCGTATTGAAGACGGCTCAAGGCAGCAGCACGGTGGCGATGATCACCGGTTCGGCCATGCTGGCCGGGATCGCCAGTCCCGAATCGCTGGGCTTCCATCCGGTCTATCTGGCGACCGCGATCGGCGGCGGATCGCTGGTCGGATCGTGGATGAACGACAGCGGGTTCTGGATCTTCGCCAAGATGGGCGGACTGACGGAAATCGAGGCCCTGAAGTCGTGGACCGTGATGCTGGTCGTGCTGGCCAGCGTCAGCTTGCTGGTGACGATGTTGCTGGCCGTCGTCATGCCGATGGCCGGCTGAGGCGCCGGCTGCTATAGCCGGCGAATCCAGATGTTGCGGAATCGGACCGGGCAGCCGTGGGCCCCCAGCGCCAGCGGGCCTTGTGCCGGGACGCCGTCGTAACTGGCCAAGCGGAGGTGCGGCGTGTGGCCGAAGATCTCTTGGTTGCGATGCACCAGGACGCCGTTGTGGAACATCGTCAGCCGAGCGGGCTCGCAGACTTTGCCGGCATCGTCGAAGCGCGGCGCCGTGAACACGATGTCGTAGGATTGCCACTCGCCCGGCTTGCGCGAGGCGTTCACCAGCGGCGGCGTCTGGGCGTAGATGGACGCCGCTTGCCCGTCGGGATACAGTTTGACCGAAGACGAATCGAAGATCTGCACCTCGATGACCCCCAACAAGAACACGCCGTTGTTGCCGCGATTCCAGACGCTCTCCGTCGGCTCGTCCGGGGCCATCCACTCCAGGTGCAACTGGCAATCTCCGAACACCTCCTTCGTTCGCATCGGCCCGTCAATGGCGACCAGACAACCTTCGTCGACCTGCCACTTGTTCGGTTCCCACTGGTCCAGGCCGCGGCCGTCGAACAGCACCACGGCATCCGACGGGGCGGCCGGTTGTTCCGCCGGCGTAAACGGGCTGGGCGTCACGATCGGCGGCGCCGGCCGGTCCGGGTCGTGGACGTGAAAGCCGGACCAAGGCTGCACCGGCGTATCCTTGTAACCAAAGACGCCGGATCCGTCTTGGGCATGAACAAGCTCGTGTTTCTGGGCCGCGGCCCGCGACGGCGGGATGAACAGCGCGGCGCCGAAAACCGCCAGGACGAAGGCAGATCGATAGGTCATCGTAAGGTTCTCCTAGATGGCGTTGGGGGATTCTGATTTTCGTAGAATACTCGACCCGGCAGCAGGCGAGAAGCTGCGCCGGGAGAAAATGGAAGCTTTCGGAAATAGTAGCAACGAGTGCAATGGTCCCCAACGCAAGCTTGAGAACTTTTTCCCGCCAACCTTGCCGCAACGGGGATGTCCCTCGGAAATGTCTGCGATATACTTGGTCGTCGGAACGATCCCCGTCGAGCCTGCGTCGCTGGATCTATCTCGCCAATCTGTGTTTGCCAAGCCATGCCGTCCGCTATGAGCATCAAGAACTTTCTTTCCGTCTTCCTTGTCGTTGGAACGCTCGGCCTGATCGCCGCACAGGCTCGTGACAAACAAGCCGCGATCGAGATCGAGTTGTCCGATCCGGTGTCGCCGACGCTACCGCCGCGGACATACCGCGTTATTCAGTTCAGCGACGAAGACGGCTTTCCCGCTGGGTATGCGCTGTCCTTTACCACGCACGTTTGCATGGACGAGTTGTGCCGAATGGTCAAACTCACCATGTACTGGGACGCGCTGGGCTATTACCAGCGGCTGGAATACCCCGCGGATATGCCGCTGACCAAGAAAAAGCACGTGCCTTTCTTGGCTGCCGATTACGCCAAGCTGGACCAAATCCTGAAGGATCGGAACTCGATCCTGGGCACTCACCCGTTGGAAATCCTGGTCACACCGATGCCGGAAAAGGCGGAGTCGGCGGACTCGGCGGGGATCGACGGCTGGTCGGGCGCGACTCCCCAGACGGTCAAGGATGCTGTGGTCGACGACGCGGCCTATACCAGCTGGGCGATGTGGCGTTGGGCCAACGGCGAAATCTTCCGGAAACTGCAGGATCTGACCGAACAACGCTGTACGCCCAATTACCTTCGGCGTCTACTGCAATCCCAGGATCGCCGCGAAGTCGATTTCGCACTCAAGCACGTCGTGCGGCATCGCCCGACCGACGAGCAGTTCGTCGACGACGTGTTTCATGTCCTGGAGGCTGGCGATCGCGAGCACATTGCGCTTTCCCTCAAATTCCTGCACGGGGCGATGCCGGACAAGCGGCGACTGCACGGGCGGCTGATCGAATCGTACTGTCGCCTGACCGGCAACTACAGCCCGATGATCTTGGATTATTTCGCCGCCCAACCGAACTTGCCCCCGGAAACGCTCGAAGGACTAAGCGGCGTTTTGGACCGGTTGCCCTTTTTCCAAGTTCATTTGATCCTCAGGCTGCTGGACGCGAAAGGGTTCTTTTCCGGGCGCGTCGAAGCGGATGTTGCCGGTCTGCTGGACCACCGAGAGTTTTTCATCGCCCGCCGCGCTTCGGAGCACTTGATGAAGCAGCAACTGGCAGCCGACACGAAACGCAAGCTCGACGCATTTCGCGACCAGCACCGTCAGCGTCTGTAGTCTGCCAGGCGCGTCGCGACCGCAGTCTCTTTTCTGCGATCGCTGTGTCCTTTGCGTTTGCACGAGTCATCCGGGCCACAGGAGCCTCGTGCGGACACAGGGATGATGCACGACGCCTCGGCCATCTACGCGACGATCGCTCGGATGTCGATCAGGTGCATTTGCCGGCCTTGGCCCGTGTGAGGCGAATCGATGACCACACTCTGCCCATCGGGACTGAAACGCGGATGCGTGTCGCAGCGCCACTCGCCGGTATATTCGGTCGGCAAGTGGAAGTGGCCCAACACGACGCGGCGTTGCGAGGGCACGTGGTACAGGTACACGGTCTGGTTTCGCTGGCGGTCCGGATACGTGTCGCACAGGATCCACTCGTTTCCGGGCAGATAGCTGCAATGTCCGTCGTTCGCCATCAGCACCGGTTCGACGGTCACCTGCGGCTTGTCGCCGAACAGGAAAAACGCGCCTGGTAGCTGGTAACGCGACCAGGCGAGGAGGTGCTGCGGGTCGCGCCAAATGAAGTGCGAGGTAACGCCGTTGTCGTCCAGCACGCGCAGCACGGAGCCATCGGGATTGGCGGTAAACATCCGCGTCGTGTGCGCTCGGTCCTCCGGCGCTCGGAAGCGGTGCAGGAACTCGAACCGCGTCCCGTCGGGATTGACCAGCAGGTGGTTGAACCAATGCTTGGACTTTGACAGATCGCGATCTCGCCACGGGATCTGCGCCACGTCGGCCAAGCTGACCACCAACTCCTGTCCGCCGGTTTCCAAATCCACGCGCCAGATGCCGGAATCCCGAGGCGCCGCTTCTTCGGCCCAAGGATCGTCGATCCCGTTGTAGCCGTAGCCGGGACGCATATCCTTCAGACGGCGAAAGTCGCTGGCTACGGCCCATCGTCCGTCGGGGCTGACGGCGTAGATCGAGTGCGGAATGGTCCGCCGCCGACGAGTCTGTACGTCCAGGATGTGGCACACGTAGCGATCGCCTTGACGGTCGTTCCACAGGACCTCGCTCGGCGAGCCGGGCCGCCATTGCAGCATGCATCCTTGCTGCCAGCACCACGCGGTCGATTGGCCCAGCTCCGTCCAGCGGTCGCCGTCCTGCAAGTCAATCATGCCGATGGTGATCGCATCGTCGGCACGCGGCGAGCGGTGCTCGAAACCCAGCTGCATCCCCAGCACGTAGCGGCCCGTGGGATCGAACTGAAGTTTGTCGTAATACGCGAACCAATGAGGTTTCGGCCCGCGCGTGATCTGCCGCACCGGCGGTAGTTCCTCGGCGGCGTCCGCTCCCCACGTCGGCCGGGGCAGCGCGGCCACCGCGGCGGCGGCCGGCAAAACACGGGTCAGCAAGTGACGGCGATCGAAACGGTTGGGCAAGTGGTTCATACGTCTTTTCTCCTGATGGGTGACGACCGGGCATGGCGAGCCGCAGCCAATCCGGAATCATCCGAAGCCTCCAAACCGCTTATCCTCCGCCGATCGCGGAGAACAAATCCACGCGTTCGCCGTCCGCCAGCGGACGATCCAGTTCCGCGGCGCGGCTGTTGACGAAGACGATCTTGGTCCGCTCGCGCGGGATGCCCAGTTGATCCAGCAGCGCTGCGACCGTCCCGCCGTCGGCGACGGTAACTTCGACGGCCGCCGAGCCGCCCAGGTACTGACGCAACTCGGCGTAAGCATAGACGCGAATCGTGCTCATGGCCGGCGACTTATCCAATCCCCGCGAATACCTGGTCCAATTCCGCGTCCGACACCGCGAACGTGATATCGTGCGGAGCGAGTTTTTCCGTGCGGAAGTACTCCGGCAGCCGGTCGTGGGCGGCCGTAAAGCCGATGGCCTTGTTAAAGGCCCGTTCCAGAGCCAGCGTACGGGTGCCCATCGCCAGGAAATCGTCCGCGGTGACAGCTCGTCCAAAGTAACCGCTGAGCATCTCGCAAATGCCTTCCAGCGCCGCCGGGTTATCCAACACGGCAAACGCGACGAACAAGCACAGTCCGGTGGTATCGATCGCCGTGGTGGCGATCTGCAGATTGCGGCTCAATTCGACCTGCCCCTCGGCCCGCAACGGATCGACTTTGCCGCCCACGCTCAGCACGTTCGCCGTGACGGCGTAGCCGGCGGTATGGTCGGCCCCCATCGTCGATGTCGCGTACGTCACCCCCATGCCTTGAATGGCGCGGGGATCGTAAGCCGGCATCGACTGGCCCTTGACCGTCGGGACGCGTTCGATGCCGTAGACTCGTCCCAAGACCTCGGCGCCGGAGGCGATCAGCCGTCCCAGCGGGGTGCCTCGGCGGACTTCGTCCAACAGCCGCAACGCGCCGTCCGTGTCGCCAAAGGGAATGATGCCGGCTTCCATCGCCACGCCGATCGTGGCCCCGGTTTCGATCGTATCCAGGCCCAGATCGTCGTCGATGCGGTCCATGCGGGCGATGGCGTCCAGATCGGCGATGCCGCAGTTGGCGCCGTGCGCCCAGATGGTCTCGTATTCCGGGCCCTTGGTGACGTACTCGCCGTGCTCGTCGACGTAGATCCGCGAACAGCGGATCGTGCAACCGCGATGACAGGCGTGGGCGATCTGGCCGCCGCGTTCCACGATCAGGTCGTGCTGCCGCTCGCCGCTGATCGGCTCGACGTCCTCGAACTGGCCGTCGCGGAAGTTTCGCGTCGGATAGCCGCCGGCGGCGTTGATCACGTTGGCCAGCGAGTTCGTGCCGTATTTGGGCAAGCCTTCGCCGGTCAGCGGATGGCTCATCAAGGCTTCGTTGAACTTCTGTGCGCCTTGGCGAAACCCCGCCATGTCCGCCGGGCGCGGCCGCTGGCCTCCCACCGGATCGACTACGATGACTTTCAAGCCCTTGGAGCCCATCACGGCTCCCAGGCCGCCCCGGCCGCAATGCCGCGTCGGCCGCCGCTCGACGTCCGTCACCGCGATACTGGCGCTGCCGGCGCGCATCTCGCCGGCCGGTCCGATACTGATACACGAGACCTTGTCGCCGAACCGTTCGACCTGCCGAGCCACCGTGTCGTAGTTGCCCAAGCCGGCCAAGTCGTCGGTCGGTTCCAGCACCGCTTGATCGTGGCTGACACGCAGGCGATGCCAAGTGCCGGCCGCCGCCTGGCCTTCGACGACGATGGCCTGGATGCCGCAGATCGCCAGATCGATCGCCGCCATCCCGCCGGAATTCGACTCTTTGATCGTTCCCGTCAACGGGCTCTTGGCACCCACGGACAACCGTCCGGAGCACGGTGCGCCGGTGCCGGTCAGGCTGCCGGGCGCAAAGATCAGCTTGTTGGCGGCGGACAACGGATGGCAGTGCGGTGGGACCTCGGTGGCGATCAGGGCCGACGTCAGACCGCGGCCTCCCAGGTCCCGGTAGCGTTCGTGGGCCTCTTCCCGCCGGATCGAAAGATCGGTCATGTTCACGCGCAGAATAACGGCCATGTGAGCGGACTCCCAAGGATTTGGCGAGCGACAAAAAACGAGCCGCGGTTTTCAAGGGCTTATTGTAGGCATTGTCTCGCCTCTTTTCCATTCGGGCGAGGAACGAATTTCATTTCGCAGAGGCCGAAGGACAGCGCACGGACGGAGATGTGGCCACTTATGACAAATCATAAGCGGCCATAACTCGATTCGCAATTGCAACTATGGGCGGCAAAGAAAGTCGACGGTTCGCCCGTGGCCATCCGCCGCCGTGCTGTATCGTACCGATCCGCCGGCACGTCGGCAACTTCAGAACTCCTGACATGGAGGGCGCGTTTTTCCTGGCGATTAGTAGGCTGAATGTGCTGGGGGTTAACGTAAAGAATGAGCGGTACTGAGGCCCTCACCGCCGATCTTCGTCGACGGTAATGTATCTGACAGCAACACGGGCGTCTGAGGCTCCTGGGTTTACCCCAGGGGAGTTTCACCTTCCATCCAAGAAGATCCGACACAAAAATATCCTTTCCGCCGCCGGCGGCGGAAAGGGTGGCTGTCGGGCGGTCGCGTTTCTAGGCGGAAGGTGAAACTCCGCCGAGGTAAACTCGGTGGCCTCCGGCTGCACGGCAGACAACCGCTCATCTCGGCGGCTCCGTATGTCAGTAGCCGCAAACCTGAGCCACGATGTGAACTGCGAGCCTCCCTGCGGCCACGCGGGTCGATATTAACTGCCCGGCGAGTTCGGGCGAGGCTCAATGCCATTTCAACAGCATTTTCAGTGGCAGCTTCTGGCTGTGGCGCACGGCGCCCGTAGCCCCTCTTGCATTTCGCCCGCGACACGCCATACTCGGAAGGGTTAGCCAACCAGCTATTATGGTATGGGACGATGAGCGTTGACGACGTGACGTTATCCAGCCCTCCCTCGCCGGCGACGAATAGCACTTCGTCCAGCTTAGTCTTGCGCGTTCAAGCCCAGGAGCCAGCGGCGTGGCGGGAATTGGCAGATCTCTATGGTCCTCTGATCTACAACTGGGCCCGTCACGCAAACCTGCAAGCGCAGGATGCGGCCGACATCGTCCAAGAGACCTTTGGTGCCATCTTTGGCAGTATCGCGCGATTTCGCCGTGACCGGCCTGGGGACAGCTTTCTCGCTTGGCTCCGGACCATCGCCCGCAACAAGATCCGCGACCGACTGCGCCAGATCCAAGGCGGCGAGCAGCCGCTGGGGGGAACGGATGGCCAAAACCGCTTGGCTCAATTGCCCGACGTGCTGTCCGACTCAGGTATGGACGCTGCTGAAGCCAATGCGCAAGATCTGCGGATCACCAGCATCGAGTCTTGTGAAGTCTTGGAACCAGTTGCTGCCCGAAGCATGCTGCATCGAGCCATACCGTTGATTCGGGCCTCCGTCGAACCGACGACGTGGCAGGCATTCTGGCTAGCCGTGGCGGACGGCGTCCCCAGCTCCGAAGTCGCCCAGCAGTTGGGCGTCAGCGTCCAATCGGTTTATGATGCTAAGTACCGCGTGCGCAAGAGGATACGGGAACTATTGGACGATTTACTGGAGTGACAATGCCGAGATGAAAAAAAGTCGTTCGAGATTCTTACGTTATACCTTTTGGAGTGCGGTGCCTCGTCACCGCTTTTTTGAACATCCAACACGGCTGTGCAGCGCCACGCTACGATGATGCATGCGGCGCGTGCATCGATGGACCTGAGACGATTTATTGGTGATATACCCGAACCCTTTTTCCGCACCAAGCCTAATTTCAAAGCGGTGGCAAGTCACCGCACTCCAAGAACGAGGCCGTCCATGACGATCTCTTGCCCGTCGCGTGAGGAACTGCTGGCCCTGCATCGAGGCGCACTGCCGGAAGACCGCGCCCAGCCTCTGATCGTCCACTTGGCCGAATGTGCCGCGTGCCAGACCACGACGGACAGCTTTGGGCCCGTGGACGATACGGTGATGGCTCGGTTGCGGATGCCGGCGCCCGAAGAACCCTTTGCCGACGAGGCGCCTTTGCAGCAAGCTCTGGCCAACGTCCGGGCCATGGCCGACGCGCCCACGACGGGCGGGGTCGCCGTCGCCGAGCTGTCCGCCGACGCAGGGCCGGCAACCGTGACGTTCGAGCCGCCGGCGATCGAATTGCCGCAACTGGGCGAATACGAACTGCTCGAAAAACTGGGCCAAGGCGGCATGGGCGCGGTGTACAAGGCCCGGCATCGGCGGCTGGACAAGATTGTCGCGGTCAAGGTGCTGCCGCTGGAGCGCATGGCCGATCCGCTTGCGCTGGCCCGGTTCGACCGCGAAATGAGGGCTGTCGGGCGGCTCGACCATCCGAACATCGTCCGCGCCATGGACGCCCGCGAAATCGGCGGCACGCACTTTTTGGCCATGGAATACGTCGCCGGAATGGATCTGGGCGACGTGGTCTTGAATGTCGGCGCGACGCGAGTCGCCGACGCCTGCGAAGTCGTCCGGCAGATCGCCGCGGGTTTGCAATGCGCCCACGAAAACGGCCTGGTCCATCGGGACATCAAGCCCTCGAACGCGATCCTCACGCCGGGCGGCCAAGTCAAGCTGCTGGACCTCGGCCTGGCGCGACTCGGCGGCGGTGACGCCAACGGCGACGCTGGCGCCGGCGAGATGACCACCTCCGGCACGGCCATGGGCACGGCCGACTACATGGCGCCCGAGCAAGCGAGCGACAGCCATACCGCCGATATCCGCGCGGACATCTACAGCCTGGGCTGTACGTTGTACAAACTGTTGTCCGGCAAATCGCCGTTCAGCGGCCCCAAGTACAAGAACAACATGGACAAGATCCTGGGCCACATGCGCGACACGCCGCCGCCGATCGGCTTGCTGCGGACCGACGTCAGTGCCGACCTGGCCGCCGTACTCGACCGCATGATGGCCAAGGAGCGCGAGGCACGCATCGCCACGCCGCAGGAAGTGTTCGACGCCCTGCTGCCCTTTGCCGTCGGCGCGAATCTGCCGCGACTGTACCGCGAAGCCGACGCCATGCAGCGCGGCGAGCCGCTGTCCGAGCCATCGGTCATAGGCACCGAGCCTGGTGCCTCGTCCGCAGTAGGCGACACCGCTCGGCATTTGGAATGCGGTGCCTTGTCACCGCTTTTGTCCAAATCGCAAACGCCAGCCAACATCCCCGGTTCCGGCGTCAACAGTCCCGCCCCGTCTCGCGATCCTCACGTCCTCAGTTCTCCGCGTCGCCCCCTCTCCGCGTCCCCCCGTCTGCTCCTGACTGCCCTGGCCTTCTTCGCCTTCGCGGTCCTGGCCGGCGTCATCGTGATCCGCATCGTGCAGAAGAGCGGCAAAGAGACGATCGTCGAGGTGCCCGAGGGCGATTTGAAGTCGGTGACGATCGAAGACAAGGCGTCCGGAGGAACCCCGACCGACGTGCCAAGGTCGGCCGCAGTCCAAAGCGGTGACAAGGCACCGCACTCCAAAATGCCGATCGGCGTCTGGGTGCCGCTGGTCACGTCGGAGGCGGACCTGAAAGCGTGGCAGACGACCGGCCCCGGCGCCGTGACGTTCGACGACGGCGCCGTGCGGGTGGAAAACGCCACCGTCACATACCCGACGCTGGCCGTGGACTTGGTGATCCGCGTCCAGATCCAGGTCGAAATCAACGTCCAGCCGACCGCTCGGCTGCTGCTCCGCGAAACCCCGGCCGGCTCGTACGCCGCGGTCCTGGAAGACGGCACGAAGCTGGTCCTGGGCGTAACCGAAGGCGAGAAGTGGCGCGAATTGAAGAGTGCGCCGGTCACCGTGGCGGCGGGCCAACCGCTGGCCCTCGAGTTCGCCGCGGTGGGCAATGTGCTGACGGTATCCCTAAACGGCAAACCGGCGATCGAAGTTCAGGACAGCACGCACAGCTATGGCGCGCCGGGGTTGGCGGCGACCGATGGCGCAACGACGTTCCGGAATGTCGATGTCAAGGTCGTGCGGCGCAAGGAGGTTGATCTGGCGAAGACGACGGAGCGACCGCAGGTGGGCACGCCAGCAACATCGCCCTCGAGCGTTCCGGCGGGGCCAAGCGTTGCGCAAAACGACCTGCCTCCCTGGAACTTCGCCGACGACGCTCCCCCGCCCGCCATCGCCCCGTTCGATCCCAAGCAAGCCCGGCAGCATCAAGATGCGTGGGCGAAACACCTGGGCATCCCTGTCGAGGAAACCAACTCGATCGGCATGAAACTCGTCATCCTGCCGCCGGGCGAATACGGGATGGGGCTCACGGCCCAAGAGTTTCAAGTGTTTCAGGAAGATCTGGCAAAAGCCAATCTTCGGGCGTCTTCGTGGTACACCGACGGTCTTAAGCAGTCCACACCGAAACGGACTGTTCGGCTCTTCCGGCCCTTCCAGGTTGGCGCGTATGAGGTGACGCTCGATCAGTTTCGGCAGTTCGTGCTTGAGTCAGGCTACAAATCAACCGGCGAGCAGGCGGGATTGCTCTTGCGACTCTTGCCTGACGAATCGTATCTTCGATTCGCGGGCATGTCTTGGCGTCATCCGACGGCTTCATCAACGGACTCGAATCAACCCGTCGTCAAGGTGTCTCTCGACGACGCCAATGCGTTTGCGGACTGGCTCTCGTGCAAGGAAAGCCGTGATTACCGACTGCCAACTGAAGAAGAATGGGAAGATGCGTGCCGAGCCGGCGGCGACCTGAAGTACGGCTTTGTGGCCGACATCGCCGAACTCAGCGATTTGGCGTGGCTCGATGACACCAGAAAGGCAACTCCCGACGGAAGTCAGGCCGTACCCCATGCAGTGGGCCTGAAACGAGCGAATCCATTTGGTTCTACGATATGTTGGGAAATGTCCACGAGATTTGTTTCCGCGACCCATGGATCATTCAGCTGGGGGGTTCGACCGTTTCTGTCCTACGCGGACTGCACTTTATTCACACGGCCGTGGCAGGCCCGCACGCGATTCGAGTTTCTCATCGAGATCCTATAAGCTCTGGAATTGGTTTTCGCATTATCCGCGACCTGCCTCTCCAGCTTGAACAGTTTCCGGCTGACTCCTTGCCTGCCGAGCGATGGGTGGCGTCGTGGCTGGTGCAACACGGGGCGCAGGTCACGATCCGGATTGATGGCCAAGCTCGTTCGGTCACTACCGTCACCGAGTTTCCCACAGAGCCGTTCCAGGTCGAGGCGGTAATGCTTGGCCGGAGTGCGGACTTCGTCCCGGCCGAGTTGGCCTACCTGCAGCACCTCCCGAATCTCAAGGTTCTTCGCCTGTCGGGAATGCGCATCATCGACCGCGCCGTGGCGCGTTTGGCCGGGCTGAAATCCGTGCAGGATTTGCACATCGAAGCCTGCCCCATCTCGCCGTCGGGCTGGGCGTACCTTGCGAAAATGGAAAATGTTCGCCGTTTGACCTTCACCAACCAGCCGATCACCGATAGCGTGCTCGCCCAGTGGAACGGTTTTCCCAATTTGGAGTCGCTTAACCTTGCCAACCAGCCCGTTACCGACGCGGGGTTGAAGCATGTGGGGGCGCTGCGGAGTCTGCGGGTGTTGAACCTGAGCCAAACCAAGGTCGGTGATGCAGGGCTGCAGCACCTCCGGGATCTCAAGCAGTTGACCGAATTGACTCTCGGTTTCACGCGAGTCACGGATGCAGGTCTTGCCAATCTGGCTTCGCTCGAAAACTTGGCGACGCTGGACCTCTGGGCCACAGCGGTTACGGGAACCGGGTTGGAGCCACTGGCCAGCCTCCAACAGCTGACTAAGCTTTGGATGGGGCAGAGTAAACTGACCGACGAAGGTTGCGCCGCCATCGGCATGTTACCCAGCCTTCAATCGCTGAATGTATCGACCACAGGAATCTCAGAAGCCGGACTACGTCGCTTGCAGAACGCGGCGAATCTTCGGGAATTGAGGCTGACGAATACCTCAACGACCGATACGGGGCTCGCGGTTCTACACACGTGGGGGCAATTGGAAACGCTAGATCTCACAACGACGTTGATCTCCGACAACGGCGTCAAGGCGTTACTGTCAATTCCCAACTTGAAGTACCTGAAGCTGACCTGGGCTCGGGTGACGGACCGAACGGCAGAGATGGCACGCGAGTTTCCCAATCTCGAGTATCTGTGTCTCAGCGGCACGGAAGTAACGGATGCCGGCATTTCGTCGCTCTGTGCCCTCCCAAACATCAAGACGTTGAGACTCAATACTACGAACGTTACTTCCGCCGAAGCCGATAAATTGAGAGCCAAGTTACCATCATGCAACGTTGAGTATCTCGCCGCAACTGACGAACAGAGAGCACTCAGCGCTCCGACTGGCGGAGTGCATGGCTTTCACGGCGGATGGGGCAAGATTCAATTCTTGGACGAGCCTCCGTTACTTGTCAGAACGGAAGCCGATCGTGTTAATGTAATTCGCCCGTTTCGCATTCTGGAACTGAGTGTGGCAGGGTCCGTTTGTGGCGACGGAATCCTGACGCCGTTTCGCGCCCTGGCGGATATCACGTTGCTCAACCTGCAAAATGCGCGAATCACCAACCGCGGCTTGGAAGATCTTCGCGGCCTGAAAACGCTGGAGACGCTGCTCCTCGACGCCAACCCAATCGACGATCAAGGGCTGGAAAACCTGACGGGATTGACAAACCTTCGCAGCCTCAGCCTCAAAGCGACGCGTGTGACGCCCGCGGGTGTGCAGGTGTTGCTGGACAAGCTGCCCAACTGCCGCATCGATTCGGATTGGCTCGTAGCCCGCACTGGCGGTCCGCTGTACCCGTTGTCGCCCGTTACACAACCGCCCGCGCTTCTGGGATTGCGAAGTTGGTCGGTCTTGCCGACCGGTCACCGCGACTCGATCTCTGCGATCGCTTGCAGTCCCGACGGCGGCTTCGTGGCGATTGCGGGCGACGACGGTGAGAACTTTCCGGCGACGGTCCGCGTGTGGGCCCTGGGAGCCGAACAGAAGCCCGGCTTCGTGGAAACCGCCGGGTGTTCAGTGCTGCGGGGCCACGACAAGAAGATCGAGTCTCTCGCTTGGTCGCCCAACGGCAAGTATCTGGCCTCAACCGGCCAAGACCTGACGGTCAAGTGCTGGGAACCGGCCACCGGCCGCTTGCTGCGGTCGTTCCTGCTGAACAGCCCCGGCTACGCGCTGGCATGGTCGCCCACCGGCGATCGGCTCGCCGTAGCCTGCGGCACGGCGATCGCGCTGCTCGGCATCAAATCCGGCGAACTGCGCGAAGTCCCCAACACCGAATCCAAAGGCGGCGTCGCCTGGTTGCCGGACGGCAAGCGGTTCCTGGTCCAGTCCAGCGCCGGCAACACGGCGACCTTGACCGTGTACGATGCCGAACTGCTGGAGCTGGACCGCTCGATCAGAACCGAGGAACTGACCGGCCGCTCGGCGTCGTTGTCGCCGGACGGCAAGCGGATCGCCGCCACGTACCCGGACAAGCTGGTCCGGGTGTGGGACGTCGAGACGTGCGAGCGCATCCAGGAACTGACAGCCGAAACGGGCGAGGTCGTCCACGTCGCCTGGTCGCCGTCCGGCGATCGTCTGGCGACGGTCGGCAAATCGCTGATCGTGTGGGACGCGGCCAAAGGCGAACGGCTGGCGACGGTCAAGTTGGAATCCGCCCCGCTGGGCGTCGCCTGGACCGCTGATGGCCGCTACGTTGCCGTGGGCTTGCCGATGGCCGTCGATCTGTACTCTGCCGCCGACGGCACCTTGACGGACACGGTGGCTGTGACCGGTCGATTGCCCGCCGCTAAGTTGACGATCAACCCCGACGGCCACTATCGCGCCGTCGGCCCAATCGCCGCCGAGTTAGTTTACGTCGTCCTGACCGACGATTATCGCCAGGAAACCTACACCCCCGCCGCCTTTGCCGATAAATTTGGCTGGAAGAACTAACTCTGGAGTGCGGCGGCTTAGATTCAAGACGGAAAAAGCGCAAGATGGTCCAGCAGAACGTCTGCGAAACCCCAAGCGGCGAACCGCAGCATATTTCGGGAAGGGGGCGGGACAGGAAGGTGGACGCGCGTGCTTATGCCCAGACCGCTGGAAAAGCGAGCCTGTCCCCCTCCGCCTTCTTGCTCGCTAACCGCGAAGCGGTTGAACAACAAAGCCCAGGGTCAGCGCAGCGGCGCAGCCGCGGAGCGCCACCCTGGGTTAGGCAGCCCGTCCGAATCGCCAACCCTGAAGGGGTTGCACAGATGCCACGAACATCATCGTTTTCTGTCGATTGACTTGGCGATTGACGTCACCGAGCATGGTTGACCGAGGACCGATATTTTCGTGGCAAGTCGCACACGGTCGCGGATACGTTGATTTATAATCCAGCTCTGGACTTCCGAGTAGCCGAAGAGACTCAGCGCAAGCGAGACCACGTCCGATCGCTTCCGATGGCTCAGCCGTGATACTCTCCTGAAGTGTCGCCGGAAAATGGAGGTCTGAAAATGAACCGTGTGGTCATCATCTGCGAGGGAGGCCCTTATGAAACGATTCGTGTCGATCGTCGCGTTGATGTTGGCGGTCTCTTCCCTGGGAGCGTCCGCTGCCACTGGTCTAAAGGGTGTACTCCAGGATGTACTGCAGGCATTTTCAAAAAAAGCAGGCACCCGCAAGAAACGAAAAAACCCCGGTTTTCTCGGGGTTTTTAGGGGTGGCTGAAGGGGTTCGAACCCTCGACCCTCAGAGCCACAATCTGATGCTCTATCCAGCTGAGCTACAGCCACCGTCTTGCGATCGTACAACGGACAGTTTACTGTTGGCGCCCGTCGTGGTCAATGACCGCGATTCGGCTTCTGCGATTCTTCGTCACTTGACATGGGATCGTGGTCTGATAGGGTGGATAGATCTTGGTGCGGCCGCTGCCGACCCATCACAAACCTTTTGGCTTGGGTGACTTATGGCGAATATCGAACTGCGGACGATGGGGGACGAAGACTGGGGCGAGGTGGCGGCACTGATTTACGATTCAACCAATGCGTGGTACGTTTCCAGGGGCCGGCCGCCGATTTTTACCGGCGCAAAAGACGGCCCCACGCTTTTTTGCGCGGTCTATGAGCAGCTTGACCCCGGATGCTGCGTCTTGGCCGAGGATCGGGACGCCCGCCGGTTGGCCGGGTCTTGCTTCTACCATCCGCGTTCGACCCACGTTTCCCTGGGCATCATGAATGTCCATCCGGAGTACTTCGGCCAAGGCATCGCCAGCCGCCTGCTGCGGTATATCACCGAGCTGGCCGATCGCGACGCAAAGCCGATGCGCCTGGTATCCAGCGCATTGAATCTGGATTCGTATTCGCTGTACAGCCGTGCCGGATTTGTTCCGCGCCTGATCTATCACGATATGACCATCAAGGTACCAGACAACGGGCTTGATCAGCGTATGCCGGAATCGGCACGCGTGCGGCAGGCCACTCAGCACGACCTGACCGCGATGTCCCAATTGGAGTGGGAGGTAAATCACATTCGCCGAGAAAACGACCTGCGGCACTTTGTCGAGAACTCGGACGGAATCTGGCACGTGTCGGTGATCGAAGGAAAAGCGGGCGGACTGGACGGCTTCCTCGTATCCGTGGCACATCCGGCCAGCAATATGCTAGGGCCGGGCGTCATGCGCACCGAAGAAGACGCGGCAGCGTTGATTCTGGCCGAGTTGAACCATAACCGCGGCCGTCAGCCGGTGTGGCTGGTGCCCGCCCAGTGCCCGCAACTGGTACATCAGATGTACGACTGGGGTGCCGTTAATTGTGAGTTGCACTTCGCCCAAGCTCGCGGCGATTGGCTGGCGCCCCAGGGCATCGTCATGCCGACGTTTATGCCGGAAACCGGCTGAACAGATAGAACCTAGGAGTCCGTCATGAAGGAATGGTTCTTTTTTGCGATGGTGGCAATCCTGCCGGCCACGATTTTGATTGCGCTGTTGTACTCGTTTTTCAAATACTTGTACACCGTGTACGAAGAGCGGCAAGAGCTGAAGGAATTAGACGCGATCCAGTCAGAGAGCGCCGCGCGGCGACGGCAAAACACCGTGGACAGCGTCGAGCGGTTGGACAACGCTTGCCTGCACGCCTTTGACACCGGAATCGGCTTCCCACCTGGCGTATGTCCCAAGTGCGGCTTGGAAGCCCGGAAACCCGCGGGCGCCTGCGATCACGTTTGGCGGCACGTCGAAGCGTCCACCGCCGCCAGTGCGTGTGCCAAGTGCGGCAAGGTGTATCGTGCAGAAATGTAACCTCACCCCGGAAGCCGGCCCTCAAAAAGCGGGGCTGCGACGTTCCGTCCGCAGGTCGACCGTCGCACCGATCGCCATCAGGCCCAGCGTCGCTGCGCCCGGCAGCCATGTGCTGTGGCCGGTATGAATGCCGATCATGGTCGCCAAGCCGACCGCAAACAGCAGAATGAAAAACCACTTCTGGGCGGAGCCGGATGTCCGCGAGCACTCGTTCAGCCTCGTGTGAATGACACTGGCGGCGCCGGCAAGCTGAATCACGAGAATCGCCCCGGCGGCGAGAGTTTCGGTATACGGCGGCATGGTTTGAAACTCCTAGACTCCATTCCAGGTGGATGATAAGCGGCCGGCGGACTATACCGGCCGCGACAATTCCTGGGGAGTGCGATTTCCATGCCGGAAAGAACGTGCCCCGTCAAAAACGGGGGAATACGCCTAAGTCGATAGCCAAGAGGTTCTTGCGCAGTCTGGAAAGTCGCCGGTAGACCTGAGTGGCCGCTTCGACAGGGCTCTTGTTCTTGAAAAATTTTCAATTTTCCCTCAAGGGCGTTGATGGGAATGTCGCGGCAGAATGCTAGCATTGGACCATCGTAAACGCGAAGCGTAAGCGAGGAAACACGACTCTTCCTCGCTATACCCCACGCGGTTGAGGATGGCACATTCGTCGATCGTCGTTTAACCGCGACCCAACGGGGAGCGCGTGGGCGACGTGCTCCCCGCTGGGTCGCGGTTAAACGAGCCAATGCCAACCGTGAGCGGAATAACACTCGCTATCGAAGCTGTTTCCCCAACTCACCGTCCAGTTCGGCGGCGTAGATGTTTCGATTGACGACTTTGCCATCCTTGTCAATCAAGAGCATGGTCGGGAGCGTTAGAATGCCGAGTTCGGCGGCCAGCCGGCTATCCAATCCTCCGGGCTCGTACATCTGAGGCCAAGACAAAGGGCTGGTCTGCAGGTACTTGATCGCCGTCGCCTGATCGCTGTCCAGGTTGATGCCCAGCAATGTAAATCCCTGCTTAGCGTACTTTGCTTGGGCTTGCTTGAGCAGCGTCAGGTCCTGCTTGCACGGTTCACACCACGTGGCCCAGTAGTGAATCAAGACGGTGCGCCCGCGAAGCAGGTCCAACGAAACGGGTTTGCCGTCCAATGTATTGCCGCTGAGCACCAGCGTCTTGCCCACAGATTCCAGCCGCCGCTTCGCGCCGGCGGCCTTGGCCGCCTGCTGCGCTTTGGGAAACTGGTCCGCAATCTTGGCGTACCAAGCGATCGCAGCCTCGTTCTTGCCGTTGAATTCCTCGCCGACCGCCAGCTGGAGCATGGCTTCGGGCGCGTCTTCGCATGTTGGATTCGCGGTGACAAACTTGGCGAGGCTGGCGAGCCATTCTTCTTGAATCTTCGGGTAATCTGCCTCTGGCTGTTGCAGTTGCTGACTGTACTGGGCGGACAGGTACAAGAACTCCACGTGGGCGGCCAGTTCCGCATCTGCCGGTTGCCCCATCAGTTTCTCGTGCAGCGATTTCAATTGCCCGACGCCCGCCGCGTAACCGCCTGATTGGACCGAGGCCGTGATCCCGTTGGCCAGCTGGCGAAGCCAATTTTCACGATCCTCCGCCGAGGAAGCGCTTTTGGCCAACTGCTCCAACACGTCCGCTCGACTGACGTGCAGCTTGGCGAGTTCATTCGGGTTGGGACTTGCATCCAACGCTTTGTCGAGTTTTTCCAGATCGCGGAGCAGTTTCTGGACGGTCTCGCTCAGCCCCTCTTCGGTGCCCACCGATTCCGCTTGTCGAACGACAGCCTGCTGGAAAAAGTAACCGCCGGAGATACTGACGGTGCGGGCATCAGACAAGTTGGACGGCAGGTCGATGACCCGCCAGCCGCCGTCGACTTGAATCAGGGTGCCCAACGCGATTTGGGCCGTCTTGCCGTCTGTCTCCACGATGGCCGATGCATTGTCGTAGACGATGACGTCGCGCGTCGCACCTTCCCAGCCGGCCGCGATCACGCCGGGGCGGTTGGCACCGAAGTTGAGCCACTTCGTCTGGCTGTTGACCACCGTCTGGCCGGCTGCCAGTTCGGAGAACCCGCGTGCCGCCTCTGCGATCTTCTTGGCGATTTCTCGCGTCTGGACTTCGCCCAGCCCCAGCGAGGTCATCTCCTGCGGAGTCGGCAGCAAGCATTGAAACCGCGCCGCGTCGCGCGCGGCCAGCGCCGCCACGACCTCGGCTGTGACTTCCTCGGGCGAAATGGCCTTCCAACGTTCGATCTTGCCGTCCTCATTGCTGTCGAGTCCCCAGCGGATACCGCCGGTGCCCAGCCAGCGATATTGGTCTGCCTTGCCATTGAAATCCGCATCGATGTCGCGATAAACCTCAATCCCCCCTTTATAGTAGCACCATAGGTCCACCTTTTGGTCGCCATTGGTATCCAGAAACCGCCGCAGCAACTGGCCGCCTTGATCCATCACCAACCATCCTGCAACACCGCCCTCGGACTTCATCTGCACGCTGCAATTCGCCATGTCGGCTTCGGCGGGAGTGTCGTATTCGACCTCGCTCTGAATGGGACGCAAGCCCAAAGCTTGGGCGGCACTGACTTTCGCCTCAGCCGCCTCAGAAACGCCGACGGCGGTAAATACGGTCAGACTGAGAACCCAGGAAAATCGGCGAATCGCGCACAGCATGATTGGTCCCTCTCGCTGACAAGAATGGGAAACTTCGTGTAATTGTTCGGTTTTCTCACGCCTTTGAGGATAGTAAAACCGGGTATTTTCTAACGATTCTCCCGGTTCTAATGCTAGCAGGACAAGATCGCGTCCGGCGGCGGCCGACGCTCATCTTTGTAGCTGCAGACTGGCATTATTTCTTGAAACCTCGGAACGGTTTTCGGATTTCAATCTCCCCTTTGACAGCCGCCTGAAACCGTCTAGAATATGGCCCGACGAAGCAATCGGGCGCATAGCTCAGTTGGTTAGAGCGCGTCGCTGATAACGACGAGGTCCCAAGTTCGACTCTTGGTGCGCCCACTCATTCAATCCGAAGCACGAGTTTTCGAAATCCGATCAAAGCGCATTGTCAGCACCCCTCGAGGTGCTTCCCGGCTTCGGATTTCGAGCGTCGAGTTTCGGATTTTTATTTGGGGACGTAGCTCAATTGGGAGAGCACCGGCTTTGCAAGCCGGGGGTTGACGGTTCGAGCCCGTTCGTCTCCACTTGTCGTAAACACCGCCGAACGCTTCACTTAGCGTACCTGCCTGCGTTGGGCAGTGCGGCCATTAACCCAGTTGCGAAGTAGTACCGGTACTACTTTGCGAAAGGAATGGTGCCGCACATGTCCCAATCTCGACAGTCCAATCCCAAGTACCGCCATTACAAACCAAAAAATCTCGGCGTCGTGCGAATCGACGGCAAGGACCATTATCTCGGCCGCTACGACTCGTCGGAAAGCTGGGAAAAATACCACCGCCTGGTCGCAGAGTGGCTCAGTCGTGGCCAAACCATTGCCGCGGACACGGTAACACCTGCAAAGCCCAGCGATAGCATCTCAATCAATGAAATGCTACTTGCTTACTGGCAATTCGCCGAGACCTATTACTCGAAGGACGGCAAACCCGCCAAAGAACTGGAAAGTATGAAGGAGGCGATCTGGCCGGTTCGGCACCTTTATGGCACCACGAAAGTCACCGACTTTGGCCCAAGAGCGTTGAAGGCCGTTCAGCAATACATGGTCGCAGAACAGAATCTCTGCCGAAACGTCGCCAATCATCGCCTCAGCCGCATCAAGCGAGTCTTCAAATGGGCGGTAGCCGAAGAACTCGTGCCGCCGTCCGTCTTTCACGGTCTGCTCGCAGTTGCCGGCCTGCGGTATGGTCGCTCTGAAGCCCGCGAGACCGAACCTATAAAACCGGTAGATGACAAGCACGTCGATGCTGTGCTACCCTTTGTCACGCCGCACGTCGCCGCCATGATCCAAGTACAGCGGCTGACCGGAATGCGGCCTGATGATGTTGTGTCCATGCGACCCGGCGACATTGACCGATCTGCCGATGTGTGGGTATACGAGCGGCACGACCACAAGAACCGCTGGCGTGGACACCAACGACTGATTCCGATTGGCCCTAAGGCTCAGGCTATTTTGCAGCCATTCCTGGACCGCGACCCAGAGGCGTTCTTGTTCAGCCCCAAGGAATCCGAGGCTTGGCGCCAGAATGAACGTTTGGCCAATTCTGGTAAAGAACGCAAGACCAAGGTTTACCCGTGCGAGTTGCGGGCTAGAGCGGCAAAGAAGGAAGTTCGCAAACGCCGCAAGCCCAAGCGGCAGAAACATGACCGGTACGACACGGCCTCGTACCGCCGGGCGATCGACTACGGATTTTCCAAGGCAAAAGCGGCTGGCGTCGAAATCCCCCATTGGCATCCGAATCAGTTGAGGCATACTAGGGGCACGGAAGTCCGCCGCGATCATGGCATTGAGGCGGCTCAAGTCGTGCTGGGGCATGCACGGGCCGATGTGACGCAGGTTTATGCGGAGAAGAATTTGCAGAAGGCGGTCGAGATTGCGCGGCTGAGCGGGTAACGAGGTTCGGGTCGAGAAAGGTAGAGACGTCTGGGTCGCGTCAGGTCTGCTTCGATACCCCCAATGCCAGCCATTGGCAATTTTCTAGGCGTGCTCGGACTGCATCAGACGCAAACGGATGGGTCTGGTACACACCAGATACGCCACTACGACTTCCACAGCGTGCCGCTAGGCGATGCCGGCCAGCGGCTGGAGCAGGCTCGAAGGGCCGGCCGCGTCAAAACGTACAGCGTGCAAACGCGAATCTTTGGTTGGACCGGGCAGGGTATCCTGAACCACCGGCAGCAGGCGATCCTCGACGGACTCATCGGCGAAACCACCCGCGGCCGGGCCAGTGATCGCGAAGACAGGGCGGATATTGTTGTGGGCAACAGAGTGCCTGCTGCCGCCGGTCAGTCTCAGATCAAATGCGGCTTGCTCCGGCGCGGGCAGCGTTACGTGTCCTTCAACGGCAATGGTGTTCGCCGGCACCGAGGATACCGCGTGATAGGGGAACAGGGCCGTGGCTGGCTGTACAAGTGCGGCTTTGGGACTGTGGCACCGAACGATCGGCCAGCAGAGGTTCAGTCGTTTCTGGCGGGACTGGGGCAGCTGTCAGAGACGCTGGGCCTAGTCGTGGCGGCGGTCGATCCCAGGGCCGGCACATGGGTGAATCTTCAGACGCTGTTGACGATGGCACGATCGCGAACCGGCTGGCAAGCTATCGACAGGCTGCACTTGCGGCTGTACGGACCGGAGGATTATTTGCAGCGGCTGCGGGGCTACGTGGTTGGCGCTGCCGGATTCCGCGGCATCCAAGTGCCTGCGTCAGTACCGGTCGCCAACAGTGTCGCGTTGGATTTGAAAGCCAGGATGGAGCGGCTGGGAATCACGCATGCTGAGTTGGCGGAGCACTTGGGGAAGAAACGGCCTTACGTGACGGCCGTGCTGAATGAGAAACGACCGTGGCCGGACGGCATGTTGCCGCGTTGCGAGGAGTTTTTAGCTTTTCGGGAACGGGGCAGGGACAGGGATTAACCACCGCGAAAAAGTTACATCACTCGGAATTACGGGGTGCAATGTACCGTCCAACTCGGAATTAAGGGTGCCAATGTAACCTATAACTCGGAATTATCCCTCTCAAACGAAAGTCCGAAATCGTCGAAAGTGCCGTAAAATACGGGGTTTTTGAAGATCACTGTCTTCCCCACTAAGGAACACTAAGTTCCACAGTAGGTCGGTACCGCCGTTACCGGCGGTCCCGCCCTTAATACAAAGAAAAAGAAATACCACAAAGAAGCTGTCTTATACCCTTCATTCCACTACCCAATATCATAGAATTCCCCTCCCAACCGCCGCCGCCATCGCCATCGCCATCGCCATCGCCACCGCCGCCACCCCGTCACCGCCGTCGCCGCCATCGCCACCCCGCCACCGCCATCGCCAACCCTCAGGCTTCGGCAGCAACAACCCGGCAGTTTCTGCAATCGACCGGCGGTAGCTCGTCGGGCTCGGATTCATTGTTGATCACTGGTGCGAGCCCCCAGCCCCCAGCGTCCCAGGCCAAGGGGCCACTTCGCTGGCCCCACATCCCGAGCCCCCGCTGCGCGACACGGGATGCCTATGTCCGCCCAAACGGCAACTGCATCGTGACTCTGCACGTAGCCGCAATAGAAAAAAGCCTCTCCAAGCTGAATCACATATTCCACAAAAAACCGCAGCTGTCGGCGAAACACCAGAAGAAGCTCAGCCGGGTTCACCAAAGCATGGACGAGCTGATCGCGAAAACGAAATCGGCGAATGACGAGTAACGAAGCTGGAAATTTTTTCCAGCTTGCGACAGAGATCCTACGGACGGTCCGTAGAATCTCTGTTTTTGTGTAGTCAAAGTGAGTGCAAGGCAAAGCTACGTGGCTACCAATTGCTCCAACAGGGCGTTGTACGTTGGGTTTGTGATTTCCCGTCGTCCCCATTTGCAGTTGTGGCTCCGCGGCGGTCCCCATTTGCGGTTGTGATTTCCCGTCGTCCCCATTTGCAGTTGTTGTTCTGCGGCCGTCACCATTTGCCGTTCTTATTCCGCGGCCGTCCCCATTTGCCGTTGTGATTTCCCGCCGTCACCATTTGCGGTTCTTGTTTCGCGGCGGTCCCCATTTGCGGTTCTTGCTCCGTGGCCGTCCCCATTTGCAGTTGTTGTTCTGCGGCCGTGCCCATTTGCAGTTGTTGTTCTGCGCCCGTCCCCATTTGCCGTTGTGATTTCCCGCCGTCACCATTTGCGGAACCAAGAAAATCTGTTTCACCGCTGCAAAGCAGGTTTACCAGCTTCCCCCATTCGCCGGCCTTTACTGCTTGGCCCACCGTCCAAAAGCCCATTTGCCCAGAAAGGGCGCTAGAAAAGCGCTGGACGCATTTGGATGCCCGGTGCGTGTGTTGGTCACCCCGTCGTTGAATCGCGCGCTAGCCGGCCTTGTAGCGCCCATTGCGGCGCAGCTGGGAGTGGCGGGCCATCCACCCGGCCAGAGGGGGTCCATCGACGGCAACCAGGGCTCGGCATAGGATGTAGCCGGAGAACCTGCAATTCGCCAGCGTATCAGGCGTATCGCGACGCTTGTTTGCGGGACCGGAGCATCAGCTTTACCACCCACTTTGCCGCCCTTATACCGACGCTACAAACTCAATACGGGACGTCTGGCTAGGGGCTACTCCGGCGGTGTTCACACCCATTCGTCATCAAACCATATCCAGTTCGCGCGTTCACGCTTGGGTTCGTCTTCGCTCGCGGCATCACAGCAAACTACGTTCAAGGGATTCGTCGTCTCGATCACGGGTAGTACCGTGGATCGAGAGCGCCCGCATAGTGCAACGAGTAGAAGGTTACATAGAACGTGAAGCACACCATTAGCGTCAATCCCATCCCATGCAGTATGGCGATCAAGAGTCCGCGCCATCCATTTCGGGCAACGAGATAGACCGTCGCCCCAACTGGCCACATGAAGAAGTACAACATCTGCAGAACGGGCAGAATTGCCTTTCCGCGCGATTTTGAATCGAAAACAGCCCAGAATGTAGCAAGCAAGGCGAACGTGAGAGCGATCAGCAGGTAAACGCCGGGAGTATTCGCGCACAAAAGTTGAAGCGTTCCCCAGAGTGCAGCAACCACGTAAAGGCCAACGGCGCACCGTCGCGACCAGAGACGATACATTGCCAGTTGTGGATCGCTCACCGTTGTCTCGCGGGCCAAACCATTTCCAGTCCGCTCGTCCACCCCATTGTTCTGCGGGATTACCATTGCTGACAATCAGTGTGTTAAGGGTATGTTGCCGCCAGATGAGCGGGCATTCGATGCTCGTCGACGTGACATGCCCAGTATCAGTTCCGTAGACACGGCGCTTCCCAGTGCGATTCCCAGCCCAACAGCAATATTAAAGGCTAACGCAGGCCAGGAGAAGCCGGGTTGATAGTCGACGTGGTAGTCGAGGCAATTCGCAAAGTCTGTGCTGAATATTCGCGGCCAGCCGTATTCGATCGTAGTGAAAGTGCCTTGCCATCCTTCCTCTGGAGAACTTAGGTTCGACCGAAGCTGCGGGATGGTGTTGAACGCCATCTGAGAGCAGATGGCCGCAAGAAAGACTAGCGCAGTCAAGAGCGTGAATCGCGGACAAATTCTGGGTTGGGGCACTTTCATGTGTGCTCCGGCCGTGGGGCCGCTTGGTTCGTTGCTATTAGAGTTGTGCTACCTTTTGAGTCGTTGTGGTAGGAATACCGAACTTTACGGCACGCGCGCCGTCACTGCGTGCTGCGACTAGCGACTCCAATCAATTGGAATACCGTCAATTTCGCGCAACTTGAATGTCGCTTTTAAGAATGCCCGCACTGCCTCTTCGAGTGTAGCGACTTGTCTGATCGTCGCATCCGAAAATCGCATGATGCCGATTTCGTGCCGCTCGTGGATCGTGAAGCCGTGTTCGTTCGGTGTAATCACCGCTCCATCATACGCCGGTTCATCGCGTGGCCATTCCGCCGGATACCACGGAGATGCTTTCAGAATGTCTCCAATTGCTCCTACGAATGCCGAGGCGGACAATCCACCGACTGGCAATGATCTCCGTTCTGGGACATTCAGGTGCCACTTCTCGGCAAGCTTACGGGCAAGAGTCGACTCATCGTAGTCGCACAAATCGAAAGGCTCCGTGTAATGGCGGTAACGGCGCTCGGCGCAGGACTAGGCGACGAACTTGTAATTCTCCCGGCATTTTCGCGCCCCCGAATCCGTGTCATGTGGCTGGTTGGCTTGGATACTGCCGGGCTATCCGAGCGATAGTTTACAGGCCCAAGGGGCGGCGTTGCAAGGATTTTTGGAAATTTCTTGGGGGGTAGGGAGCGTTTTATTTCGGCCAGGTGACGCCGTTCGGACGCAGACAACACGGCAGGGAGGTGGCTTTGGTTTTCCTGCGAAGGCATCGGCGCACCACGGGTTCGTTACGGGGCTGGAGGTCGGGGCTTGCTGCTTATCCGGCCGTTTAGCTGGGGACGTGCGTAATATAATTTTGCAATTTTTTCGCCAGCGAGATCTCCACGGGGTGTCCGAGGATTTTTGCAGTTGGAAAGACAGGCGGAACCGGATTGGCCGTTTGGCGCGTTTTCAGCGAAGTCGTAGCGCCCTCATAGCGGATAACGGTTGGCTGGTCGGACATGGCAAGTGCTTTGACTGGCAAGCAGCTCGCGCGCGGGGGGCATGTGATTCGCGACAGGGGGTTACTGATAGGGGGGTAGGGGGTCGAAACGCTGTGTGAGTGTATTCTGGGGATGAGCGGAGGCACTGGCACGCATAAATGCCCACTCAGCCGCATGCGCAACAGCAGAACCTTTGAAGGTACCCTGTTCATGCCAGCTTGTGTTTCGTGCAGCTGCTATTGCGGACATCAGCAGCCGCAACCCCCGGAACTCCGGCAATAGCAGCCCGATTCCGGCCGGCTCAAGACCACGGGCAGCCGACTCGGCTTGGTCGCTGGACCCACGTCCAAAAATCCCAATTCTCGGCCGAGTTCACGGTCTGATACAGGAACAGCAGCGCGCACTTGGCTTGGGTTCTGCGTCCCCGCGGTCACGTCCCTCTCCACAGCCAAATCGTTCAGGAATGCTTTGATTTCCTCTTCGCCAAAGCTCGCCAGGTCCGGGGACTTGCAATGCTGAATGAATCGCTCGACCCAGCCCACATAAGCCCGCTCCGTCTCCAACGCCTTATGTCGCACACGCACTCGTGTCGCCTTCTTGAGACGATGCATGCTGTCTAAATTGCCTACCTTTACGGCCAGATAGGCTTTTCACGCATTATCACCAGGTAAATTACTACCCCTCTTGCGTGCCTGTAAGGTGGGTGATAATGTTATCAAACAGGCTTGATAATCCCGCTGATAATCGTGTTATCAGGGGTTTTGTTGGCGATAATTAGTATCGTTACGTGCTGACAACACCGGTTTGCGATGTCATGGCCCTGATGAACGAATACGCGATGCCACGCCGACGACTACAGTATCGTCTCGGCACGCTTCTGATCACGGTCGCGGCGTTGTGTCTGGTCTTGGCTGCCGGGCACTGGCTCGGCTGGCAGGCTCTTTGCGGATTTCTTTTTCTGGCCGGCTTCCTTGGTGCGATTGGCCTGACGTTGTTGCCCGTCACGGTTCTCGTTCTGTGCTGGGCAGGGGCCACGGAACAATTGGGAAAGCTTTTCGTCGTCGCAGGCTGCGTGCTGCTCTTCCACTTGATTGTCACCGCCGTAACCGCCGAATTGGCACTTCGTCCGTGGTTTCTCGACCCGAAGCCGTTTGACTACGTGATGCTGGTGACCTTGAACTGGACGGTGCCGGCGGCCGCAATTGCAGTTTTGATGGGATTCCTGTTTACCCGCGGGATGTCGCGGCCGCCGTGGTACCGGCTCGGCACCACATTGACTGCGGTGGCATGTTTGGCGTTCGTTTGCTACGGCCGCTACTTTTTCGGCCACTTGATCTGCGTCCCTATGGCAGAATACGTTTGGTGGTTGTAACCCAGGACCTCGCCGGGCAAGCAAGCCGAAACGGTCGGCACGTAACCACCGCGTGCACCGGAGCCGCGATCCGGTCTTGGAACATGGTTGGCGTCACCGGCGCGGCCCGGTGACGCGTGTCGTTCGGCGAGTGACGGTGACCGACCAAGGACTCGACAATGATGACCCTTGATTGCCGGAGGGCAATGGATCGACTCGGCACACTCGCCGCTGTGGTCTACTTCGCTTTCATGGCGTATCAGCTATGGGACACGCACTTGGTGATGGCGATTGTCAGCGCCGTTTTCGCTCTCGCGGTTCCGTTCATCGCCATGTCGGCGCGCCGGGCGTATGACAGGATATTTGGCTCGCGTCCAGACGAGGACAAATGAAGCTCGGCAGCGATAGGCGTTCGTAGCTGCCCAACACCGGCAGCGCGCGGAGAACTTCGGAGAAAGCAAGACGAGCCTGAAACCAGTGGGGCCGGTCTGTTCGTTTCAGAAAGCATGAATCATCGGTGTTATCGCCGAACCATCGATTGCAACCGAGCGGCGGGTCCGGTCGGATCTGAAGTCAACGTTTTTTGGCCGCCGCCGGTTGAATCGTGTCGTTCTGCCTTCACGCACAACAAGAACACATGAAGAGATTCCTTCGTTACAGCCTGAGAACACTCTTTCTTGTCACGCTGCTCGTTGCCGTTGCACTCTCGTTCGTTCTTGAGCGTCATCGGCGCATGCGCGCGGCGATAATTGCTATCGAATCTGCTGGCGGGACACACGGTGCGTACCGTGAAGGGCCGAAATGGTTGCGTGAAATCGTGGGTGATCAACGCTATTTCATGAATGCCGGACGAGTAACACTTGGACCTGGCAGTGGTGACTATGATTTCGACGGTCGGTTCGACGATGACAGGCTGCGCGGCTTGATTCCTCACCTGAATGCATTTTCGAGATTCGAAATCCTCGAGATTCCGGGTGCAGACATAACCGATGACGGTTTAGCTCACCTGCGCGACTTGCATCGGCTTCAGTGGCTGACGATTGATTCGCACGAGATTACGGATAAAGGAATTCAACACCTTCACAAGATCCCCTCGTTGCGGAAGCTTAGCGTTCACTGTGATTCTGTTACGCCTGACGCACTTGCAGAACTTCAGCGTGCCTTGCCCCATTTGGAGATCAACCCGTAGAACAAGGCAGAACCATCGGGTGGACCGAAGCGGCGTTTGGGTCCAGCGGGATGGTTGGTCTGTCCTGTCGCCGCTCGGTCACCCGTATCGTTATCCGATTGAAACCGGGGCTTTCTCATCAGCAAAACGTATTTGCAGCATTCCTTACGTTGCGGAGTCGATCCGACATGCCACTCTCCGATCTGCTTTCCTGTCCAGAAGATGAACTTGAAGCCATAATCACCAATGAAGCCCCATACTCAAGCGGCACGTGGTTTCTGGCGAAGAACATCGGGATGATACAGCTCTGCAAATTGGGTGAGTTGCTCGGGCTGGGGTCATACCGCGATCTCAAGCGCGGATTTGGACTCGTCGGCGAACCGCTTCCAGATGGTCCATGGCCGGAGACAACCCACCCAGCGTTGATTGCAAAACTGCGCGACGTATCAGACGCCGAAATTCAATCCGTCGTCAACGATTGGGCTAGGACCGAAGAACTCGCGGGAACTTCACCCGAGAATCTCGCCGATTATTTGACTAGGCTTCGTGATTTCCTCAAACAACAGAAGAATCCGATCTTTCTCATCAATGCTCTTTGAACGGAGACACGTCGGATAACCACGGGGTGCACGGGAGCCGGGCTTGCGTGCGGTTTCAAAATGGATGGTCTACGGCCCGGCCCCGTGACCCCAAACGTTACGTGCTCGGAGTCGTGCCACTTACCGAGCCTGCATCCGCGAAGCACACGTATGCGCGGCTGACGTGCGAATTGCTGACTTCCGTCTTGCTGATGTGACACGGGTCGACTGGTCGGGTACTGACCGCACCAAGGTGATATGGACCGAGGCGGATCTGTGGGACGATTCGCGATGGCAATGAATGGTGGCACGTAACCAAACGATGCACGCGAGTGGCCGATCGTGTCGGAATTCGATGGATGATCACTCGGCGGCCACCGCGTGATCGTTGTCGTTCGGCCAGACTGGCGCTCACACAACAAGGAGGAATGAGAAAATGGCAAAATGGACTTTGGCAGCAGCCGCAGTGGTGACTTCCGCCCTCGCATACTCCGCGGTGTTCACGTCCGGGACGGAACGTGGCGAGTCGGCCTCGAAATCGACCGGGGCCGGTGCGTTTCGCTTACCAACCACCACCCGCATCACCCGGTCTTCGGATTTGTCGACCTTGTCCCC
>Ga0351863_10052_pt1 | contig 48523 bp, 38 predicted proteins | sample TotcelHFGM3001L8_FD_206777 | JGI IMG/M metagenome (GOLD analysis project Ga0351863, IMG submission 206777) | Enriched cells from coal bed in the Powder River Basin, Montana, United States - Total cells FGM rep2 HSBNCT.FGM.300.1.L8 ... | reverse complement strand
TTTCCAACCAGTGCTGCCGCCGCTGTTCGGTGATGACCGTCGGCGACATAAGTACATGGAACTTCCTTAAAAAGGTCAATGATCTTGTCCCTTGTGGCGTCATCTTCTATTACCCAGAAGTGGTGTCCAATGCTATCAACCGCGGTAAAGTCATAGACCGGATGATTCGCCTTAACGTATGCATCAATTGTTGCATCGATCTCCTTAACCGCAGGGTAAGTAAAAAAGACAGGCTCCATATTGGCATTGGTTATCCGGACATGTTTCATTCGGTCTTCTTCCTTTTCGTGGCGGGTCAGCTCATGTTTCTTAATAACTCCATTGAGGTAATCATCCACGCCAGCGCACCCCACAATTCCATATTGTGTTTTACCATTCATGGTTTGAGCATAAATATAGAGTCTCGCTTTATCATCTTGTACAAGCCATCCGTTTTTCCTGAAGAGATCAAGGTTCAACCTGGCTTTCTCGTAGACCTTCGGGTCATGTTCATCCGTGTCAACGGGCAGGTCAATTTCTGGTTTGATAATGTGCAACAATGAATAAGGGTTGCCTTCTGCTTCAATCCGGGCTTCTTTTGAGTTCAGTACATCGTAGGGACGGGATGCCAGATCCTTTGCAATCTCCGCAGGTGGCCGCAATCCCTTGAATGCTTTTAATATAGCCATAATATAAAATCAATTTTACGGTTTGTAAAAAAAACTAAAATGAATCAACTTTGTGTTCAGTGAGGATTAGTCAAGGTCATCATCCATATCGGGATCGCTTGCTTTAACACTGCGCTGTAAACTGCCGATAAGTGCTCCGATCATCTTTGTCATCTCCATCAACTGATTTTTTGAGTATTCAAAATCAGCTTCATTGATAAAAATCCTTGTCTGACCTATGGCCGATAACACAACGCACTCTCTAACAGAGCTTTTTGCCATTTTAAGGTAATAGACAAACTGACTTTTATTACGGGATGACCCTTCGGCAATATTTAGTGTGATACTGTGTGCCGAAGCCAGAAAACGGTCAAAAAACGATTTGACAAGCGGCTCATCCTGCACCGAAGCGGCAAGGGAATAAAGCCAGTTGATGTAATCCAGGGATTTGTGATAGATTCTAAGATCTTCGAACCTAAAAAAAGTGGTAGACTTGTCCTGCTCGTGTTCCATAGACTGGATGATTTGTTAAGCGAATATACAAACTTTTATTTATTTACCTGGAAAGTTATATCTCCATGGTTGATAAATGAAACAATTTGTTTAGCTGCAGCAATTCCAGCATTGATATTGGCTTCCTCAGTTTGAGCACCCATCTTTTTAGGGGTGCAAAAAAACCTTGAGGCATAAGCATCCTTGAAATCGGTAAGGTTTGAAGGCGCAACATCAGAGAGATAGGCAATGTCGTTACGTTCTGCAAAGATCTTCAAAAGATCCGCTTCATTGATAACTTCCGCCCTTGCTGTATTCACCAGAACCCCCTTTTTTGGTAACAGGGAGAGCAAGGAATAGTTAACAGATCCTTTCGTTTGTGCATTTGCCGGAATATGCAGGGAGATATACTGGCACGTTCTATAAAGTTCCTCAACGGTGCCAACCCATTTTACGCCGTCCTTTTCGATCTCCTGCTTAGGGATGAAAGGATCAAAGGCATAAACATCCATACCGAACCCTTTTGCAATTCTGGCAACATTTTTACCAACGTAGCCATAGGCATGAATACCAATAGACTTTCCTTTCAGTTCGGTCCCTGATTTTCCGTTAAAGAAGCCCCTGGCATAATAGGCCATCATTCCAAGTGCCAACTCGGCTACAGCATTGGAATTTTGTCCGGGTGTGTTCATCACAACAACCCCTTTTTCGGTGGATGCAGCCAGGTCTACATTGTCGTAGCCGGCGCCCGCACGAACAATAATTTTGAGTTTCGTGCCGGCATCAATTACCTCTTTATCCGCGATATCGCTTCTTACGATCATAGCGTCGGCATCAGCTACTGCCTTCAGTAGCTCCTCCTTTGTAGTATAACCCTCCAGTAGTCCGAGTTCGAATCCAGCTTTTTCAACCACCTCCCGGATGCCTTTTACAGCAATAGGAGCAAAGGGTTTGTCTGTGGCAATCAGTACTTTTGTCATAAGTTCTCATTTTCAAATTCATGCATGCAGTCAACCAGAGCTTGTACGCTTTCAATCGGGAGGGCGTTGTACGTTGAAGCCCTGAAGCCTCCAACCGACCGGTGTCCCTTGATTCCAACCATCCCTTTGCTTTTTGCAAATTCCATGAAAGAATCTTCCTTCTCTTTATATTCCTCTTGCATAACAAAACAGATGTTCATCAGTGACCTGTCTTTAACAATTGCAGTTCCAACAAACATTTTACTGTTGTCAATGGCATCATAGAGTAGTTTTGCTTTCTTCTCATTCATGTCCTGGATTGTTTTAAGGCCACCTAACCCCTTGATCCATCTCAGGGTTTCCATACAGGTGTAAATGGCAAAACAGGGAGGAGTGTTGTACATCGATTCATTCTCGATCTGAATCTTGTAATCGAGCATCGAAGGAATCTTTCTATCCACTTTTCCAAGGATATCATCACGGATGATGACAAACGTTACGCCTGCAGGGCCAAGATTCTTTTGGGCACCGCCATAAATCAGTCCGTATTTGCTGATATCAATCGGACGGCTAAGAATATCAGACGACATATCTGCAACAAGTGTTACTGGAGAATCAATGTCGTATTTTATTTCAGTTCCGTAGATTGTATTGTTGGTGGTAATATGGAAATAGTCTGCGTCAGCAGGAACCGTGTAGCCTGTCGGAATATAACTGAAGTTCTTGTCTGCTGAAGAACCGACTACGTTGACATCCCCGAAAATTTTTGCCTCTTTGATTGCCTTTTTTGCCCACACACCTGTTTCCAGGTAAGCAGCCTTTGATTGCAGGAGATTGTAGGGTACCATCACGAATTGCATACTGGCACCTCCGCCAAGGAAAACGACATGGTATCCATCGGGAATGTTCAGCAATTCTTTAAACAGGGCTGTAGCTTCATCGATGATTACCTGAAAATCTTTGTGCCGGTGAGAGATCTCAAGGAGTGACAGGCCGCTTCCGTTGAGGTCAAGGATAGCTTTAGCAGAGTTTTCCACAGCAATTCTCGGAAGAATAGAGGGACCTGCATTAAAATTATGCTTCTTCATAAAAATGTGATTTGATAATTATTTAACAATAAAACCTGATGCAATATTAAGCCAAATATTGATGGTTTCCTAGAATTCTCAAGAGATCAAAATTATAATATATTTGAAGTAAAAGCAAGAGTTTTGGCGGTTGGAAAATTATTTTTCGTCTGGATTTCGCGCATCAATCTCTTTAATGAATTTCCAGCAACCTTCCTTGAAAAGAAACCCGTCCATTACATCGCCGGCTGGCAAATAATATTCAAACTGTCCCTCCATTTCCGGATTTGACGGGACGAGCCTGTCACAAACGATTAACCACGCATTCTCCGTTGTATAGGTGAACTCTTTTCGCCGGGAATTCCATTTCTTGCTTGTAACCATCCCCTGTTCCTCATACCGGAGGGACATTGTTACGTTGGCGTTGTAATGAAAAATGATGCGGACAGGCCTGTTTTCATCATAATCACAAAATACCATTTTGCCGAAAAGGATGCCACCTGAAGGTGAAATAGTGAGGATATCTATAAGGCGGGATGTCATCAGCATATTTTCACCCCGCCACCCGAGTAGCGTATAAAATACCTGTCCGTGCAATGTTTCCTGCCTGATTGCCTGGTAATAAATTGCGCCATACCATTTCTCCGGAGGAAGGATCTCCAGGGTAGGATGTGAAATCAATTCAAATTGATCGGTCAAGTCAATAACAATCAGTGAATCTGAAGTCGCCGGATGCAGCTGTACAATTCCATAAAACTTGTTCATACCCGAATGGAGTGGAATATTCCAGGTGTAAATCCGGACCCTTTCATCCGAGGAGGTCACTTTTGACAGATTTGGCAGAAGAGAAAACGGATAATCAAATGACCCGTCAAGAGTTAAAGCCCGGAGCAGCTTTTCTGAAAAGTTGTTTCCCCATACAACCCTTTCATTATCGTCAATAGAGATATTGATTGTGTCGAACAATGCTTGTAGCTCCTTCTCAGCTTCCATAATATGCTGGTTGTTTTGCGCTGAAAGGCGCGTGGAGAGAGCAAACACAAGAGCGAAAACGGTTACACCAATCAGGAGGTAAATAAAGAGTGTCCGACGCATAGGTATGGATTCAGGTTTTGGCTGAGTTCGGTTTTGATTGTGTAAATTTGCGAAAAATAGCCGAATATGAACCTCGAACAGAGAATATCTTCATTTACTCAATTGGGTGAGGTCCTTCGATCTGGTAAAAATCTCCTGAAGGTTGTAGAAGAGGCTGAAAGGCAGAATGCATGGTTCACGAGGGATAATATTCATAAAGCCCTCAGTTATTGGGGAAATGTGCTGAATAAAGCAACGCTCGAACATTGGCTGGAGAGATACTACCCTGCATTAAGCAATAAAACGGTCTCGAAAAGGGTAGGTGTGATCATGGCGGGGAATATCCCAATGGTCGGATTTCATGACATGCTTTCTGTTCTTTTATCGGGACACCATCTGACTGCCCGGCTCTCTTCGCAGGATTCAGTGCTTATCCCGGCAATTGCAGGGATTCTTGAAACTATTTCACCTGGTTGGGCCGGTAGAATTAAGCTGACATCGGGAGAGATTGAAAACCCGGAAGCGATTATCGCAACGGGAAGCAATAACACTGCCCGGTACTTCAACTACTATTTTGCAAAATTCCCGCATATTATCAGAAAGAACCGAACTGCCGTTGCGGTTTTGGACGGAGCAGAAACATCAGATGATCTGAAGGGGCTTGCCACGGATATCTTCTCCTACTTTGGATTGGGTTGCCGAAACGTTTCAAAGCTTTATCTACCCGAAGGATATGATATAAAACCGTTGCATGAAGCATTGCTTCAGTACCAGGAGTTGTTTCACCATCCAAAATACCGAAACAACCTCGATTATTACAAGTCGATCTATCTGGTAAACCGGACACGTTTTCTTGATGGCGTATTTTACCTTTTTATCGAAGCAGAGCCATTAACAACCCCGGTTGCCGTACTGCACTATGCGTCCTACCGTAATCTGGACAAAGTCAGTTCTGCTTTGTCCAACCAGAAGGAAGAGATCCAGTGTATCGTTGCAAGGAAGAGTCTCATGGAAGAGAATCATCCCTGTAGTGTTGTAGAACCCGGAGATACACAGCAACCTTCTCTTTCTGATTATGCAGATGGAGTGGATACGATGGCGTTTCTTCTGGAAATAATTTAATAGAACCGCTGGTAATTAGAGAAAAATCATTATTTTTGCACCCTCATTTATAAAATCAGGTTAAAATGAAGAAAGATATTCATCCGAAGGATTACAGGCTGGTAGTATTTAAAGATATCTCGAACGATTATGCATTCATGTCGAAATCGACGGTGAAAACAAAAGAGACGATCGTTTGGGAAGACGGATTGGAGTATCCTCTGGTAAAACTTGAGATTTCGCATATGTCTCACCCCTTTTACACAGGAAAAATGAAGTTTGTGGATACCGCAGGTCGTGTGGATAAATTCAAGAGCCGGTACCAGAAACATTTGGACAAGAAAGAAAACAAGTAGTTTGTTGAAAATATTTTAAAAAAAAGCTCCCGATTCTTCAATTCGGGGGCTTTTTTTCTGCCTTAATGTATACTTTTGCAATTAGGAACCAAGGAACCATCGCATGAATTACATTCTTTTTGACGAGAGCATCGTACGAACCAACTTATTGCCACTGACTTATATGCGTCCGGTCGCAGATATCCGGGTTGGAATCCTGACCATTCGGGAAAAATGGGAAACCTATTTAAAGGTTAAGACCTCATCGTTAACGGAGGGCTATCTTTCCAGGAAATATCCATTTGTCAAAGAGGATCAAAATATCCTGATCAATGGTTCTGTATGTCCGGATGCCGCAATGGTTAAGGCAATAAAGACTTTGAGGCACGATCAGACACTTGCTTTCAACGACACGATTATTGCGCTGCATGTGACTGCTGAAGATCTTGATGCACTGGGTGAGTCAGCTTCGGAAGGAATTGAAGAGATTGTGTTGAAGAATGCACCATTGAAGATTAATCACACTTGGGATATTTTTACCAAAAACGATCTTGCAATCCGGGAGGATTTCAAACTCGTCACAAAAGGAAGAAAATCCCTGCCATTAAGTAATTCGAACAAGATTATTGGAACAGGCGACATCTTTCTTGAAAAGGGAGCGAAGGTAGAAGGGGCAAACCTGAATGCGACAAATGGACCTATTTATATCGGCGAAAATGCTGAAATCATGGAAGGTGCTATGTTGAGGGGACCCATTGCAATTTGTGAAGGTGTCCAGATAAAAATGGGAGCCAAGATTTACGGGCCATCAACCTTCGGCCCTCATTGCAGGATTGGTGGAGAAGTGAACAATTCGGTATTTTTTGGGTACGGAAATAAAGCCCATGATGGTTTCGTCGGACATTCTGTCATCTCAGAGTGGTGTAACCTTGGCGCTGATACAAATACATCCAACCTGAAAAATACCTACGATGAGATCCGCCTTTGGAGTTACGGCAAAAAGACGTTTGTTAACACACATTTGCAATTTTGTGGCCTGATCATGGGCGATCACTCCATGAGTGGAATTAATACAATGTTTAATACTGGTACGGTTGTTGGAGTCAATGCCAACATCTTTGGTACCGGTTTCCCCCGCAATTTCATCCCCTCTTTTACATGGGGCAGTACAGCTGGTCATTCCAACTACAAATTAGACAAGGCGATGGAGGTTGCCGAAGCTGTTTACAAACGCAGGAACCGGGCTTTTGATGATATCGAACAAAACCTGATGAAAAGTGTCTTCAACATGACCTTGAAAAACAGGCGAATCTAACACATTCCCGCGCTGGCACAAATCTTGTCTATTGGCTTGCCAGTCTTCTTTACTAACTTGTTGTGACAAATTGACTTGTGTGATCATGGAAAACTCACTTGAACAAAATATATTGACTGTTTCAGATCTCCTGGAATCTGAAACTGACTTTATCCCATTGCTCTCATCAGAAGATGAAGAGCAGATGAATGCAGAGGACGTTCCCGAGATACTCCCCATTCTTCCGTTGAGAAATACTGTATTGTTCCCTGGAGTTGTCATCCCGATTACTGTGGGACGCGATAAGTCCATTGCCCTTATCAGGGAATACTACAAAACAACCCGTATTATAGGGGTGGTCGCGCAAAAGGATGCAGGCATTGAGGATCCTGAGTTTGAGGATCTCAATGAAGTAGGAACGGTTGCTCAGATTATCAAGATTCTTCAGATGCCTGATGGAAGTACGACGGCGATCATCCAGGGAAAACGTAGATTCCGCGTTACCGAACTGATCCAGTCGGAACCTTTCATAAAAGCACGCGTTGAGGCCTATGGGAATCCTGATAAACTCATCAATGAAGATAAGGAGTTCAGTGCACTCATTTCCTCCCTGAAAGACCTTTCAGTTCAGATCATTAATAAATCTCCCAATATCCCTTCAGAAGCAGCATTTGCAATAAAAAATATCGAAAGCACATCCTTTCTGGTTCATTTTATCTCGTCCAACCTCAATGTAGAACTTGCCGATAAACAAAAACTGCTTGAGGTTTCCGACCTCTACGAACGATCAAACCTGGTATTGCGTTATCTCACCAAAGAGCTTCAGGTTCTTGAGCTGAAGTACAACATCCAGGAAAAAGTAAAAACGGAGATGGACAAACAACAGCGGGACTACCTCTTGAATCAGCAATTAAAGACCATTCAGGAAGAGTTGGGCGGTGGCCCTAACATGCATGAGGTGAATTCGTTACGGGAACAGTCGAAAAATAAGAAATGGTCAAAGGAGGTCGCTGATATTTTCGAGAAAGAGATCACCAAATTGCAGCGAATGCATCCGGCTGCTGCTGAATACTCGATCCAGATCAACTACCTGGAGACACTTGTTCAGCTTCCCTGGAATGACTACACAGAGGACAACCTGGATCTATCTCATTCGAAAAAGGTTCTGGATGAGGATCATACAGGTCTCGACAAGGTAAAAGAACGGATCATAGAATACCTGGCTGTTATCAAGCTAAAGCGCGACCTGAAGTCTCCTATCCTTTGCCTTGTAGGACCTCCGGGAGTTGGAAAAACCTCGTTGGGGAAGTCGGTTGCACGGGCATTGGGACGAAAATATATCAGGATGTCACTGGGAGGTCTTCGTGATGAGTCGGAGTTGCGTGGCCATCGGAAGACATACATTGGGGCGATGCCTGGGAGGATTATTCAGAACCTTAAAAAGGTAAAATCCTCCAATCCGGTTTTTGTTTTGGATGAGATTGATAAGGTTGCCGGTATGAACTATAGCGGAGATCCCCAGGCGGCCCTTCTTGAGGTGCTGGATCCGGAACAGAATATTGCCTTTTACGATAACTTCCTGGAGATCGAATACGATCTCTCCCGGATCATGTTCATTGCTACAGCCAATACCCTTAGCACCGTCCACCCGGCTCTTCGCGACCGGATGGAGATCATTGAGATTCCAGGCTATCTGCTGGAAGAAAAGATTGACATCGCGATCCAACACCTGATTCCTAAACAGTTGGGGGAGCACGGATTGAAAAAGAGTCAGGTAGTGTTCCCGAAAGAGATCCTTGAACGCATCATCGAAGACTATACCAGGGAATCGGGAGTCAGGGGATTGGAGAAATCGATTGCCAAAATCATCCGTTCCCGTGCGACCAACCTGGTGATGCATGAAATGTTTAGTAAGACGTTGAAAAAGAGTGATCTGACAAAGATTATGGGTGCTTCACTTTTTCAGGTCGACAAGCATATCAACAATGAACAAGCTGGTGTGGTCACAGGATTGGCCTGGACAGTCCATGGGGGAGAGATCCTATTCATTGAGGTTAGCCTGAATAAAGGAAAAGGGGATCTGACCCTGACAGGAAACCTGGGAGATGTGATGAAGGAGTCGGCATCCATTGCACTGGCTTACCTTAAAGCACATGCAACCGATTTTGGCATCGATCCTGATATCTTCGGGAAATGGAATATTCATATTCATGTGCCGGAAGGAGCAACTCCAAAAGATGGGCCATCGGCAGGGATAACCATTTTCACTGCACTTGCTTCTGCCTTTACACAACGGAAAATCAAGAAAAACCTTGCCATGACCGGCGAAATTACTCTCCGGGGGAAAGTATTACCGGTGGGAGGGATCCGGGAAAAGATACTCGCGGCAAAACGGGCGCGCATTACCGATATTATTCTGTCCATAGAGAATAAGAAGGACATCGCCGAGATCAAGACCGACTATGTGAAGGGGTTGACATTCCACTTCATCGAGGAGATGAAGGAGATCAATACCGAAGCGTTATTAAAGATTAAGGTGAAGGACCCGCTTTTATTTAAATAGTGAAAATGTTACTTCTTCACTAATTTGATCGTTTGCAGCTTTTCTCCTGCCTCTAGTTTGCAAATGTAAATTCCTGAGGATAAATTCTCTCCCTGCAGTGTAATGCTGTATTTTCCTGGCATATGTGACCTGTCAACGAGAATCATTACCGATTTTCCGGTGTTGTCAAGCAGGGAGATTCGGATATTTCTTTCACAATCAGTTGAATAGGTGATGGTGGTCTGATCCCCAAACGGGTTAGGGCTATTCTGGTTCAGAAAAAAACCGGAGGGTCCCATTTCCCTTTCCGCCACAATGGTAGTCCCATGTTTCAGTAAGATATTCCGGTTTGGATCAAAGATGACATCGGTAGGATATTTGTCAAATACCCACTCAAGGGTTTGTGGATTGGTATCGTTCCATCCTGTCACAATAGTATCGGTTCCGTCGTTGAAATCCACCTGAACCTCAATGGGCATCTTGAAAAACACGGTATTGGTCTGGGTTTGGTTCATTTCAAGGATGATTTTGAATTGCCCGGATCCCAGGTCTTCCATCTCCCATACATTTTCGTAGAAGGGATGGTTTGGGGCATAGACCCACTCGTCAAAGAACCAGTTGTAGTCTTCCCCGGTCACAGCGTTGGTCACAGCCACAAAATCTTCTGTAACAGCACATTTAAAAGTAAAACTGGTATCTGAAGCATAGGCATGCATCACCTCGAAAAACAGGGAGTCTCCCAGAATATACCTCAGTTGAAACAAGACGCAAGCTCCTTTATTATACGAAACAGACACATTGTACAGGGCATTGGCTGAAGGGGTTTGGATCGCCCACTCAGGATTGTAGAGAGCCCATCCGGGATTTCCGCTCAGGTAGCTGTTTGCCAGTGAGTTCATCTTGTTTTTATAAGCTGTATATCCACTCTGGTTCTCCAGCCATAACTGGGCGCAATAGGTGGCAAACCCTTCGTTGAGCCAGATATCGGCCCAGGTACCGCAGGTGATCAGGTCACCAAACCACATATGTGAATGCTCATGGGCAATCAAGGACTCGCTGTTGTATCCGTTCGGCTGCAAGTTTACCATTGTCTGATTCTCCATCCCGGCCCAAGGAAATGTTGTGATGGTCGCAAATCCAATCTTTGAGAAGGGATAGACCCCAAACTTTTCTGCAAAGAAATCAGTGATCAGCGGGATTTTCTCTACAGCAATTGTGATACTCTCCGTTGGCTTTTTGTAGAGCCAAATCGGAATGCTGTCGTTTGGGTCGTAAATATTGTTCCAGTAGGTCACATTGATATTCCAGTTATTGTAAGAGGTCCAGGTGATCAGGTAGGTTGCTACCTGGTTATCAGACACCCAATGGTACCATATGGTATCTGCCACAACTGTGGAGTCGGCCAAGTATCCCGTTGATCCGAGCCTGACAGAAAGAGGAACTTTCGCTGTCAAGTCCCAGGTTGCCTTATCAGATGGGCGGTCCCAGCAAGGAAAAACTTTTCGGGCTCCTTCCGGAGGAAAATCGGTGAAGACAAACCCTCCGGATACATAAAGTCCCTGGTCGGCAACGTTGAGGTGATTGTAATGGATTTTAACCTCAACAACGGCGCCTGGATTATATGTTTGGTCAAGCTGCAGGGTCAACGTATCGTTTGTGTGCGTGAAACTAACTCCTGCAAGCTCAACCGCAGTCACCTCCAAAGAGGTATTCAGCGCATTCAGTTTGATCGAAGTAAGAGTCGAATCCACTCTGAAGGTGATCGTCTCAATCGCCGTGAAAGTTTTTGGGTAAGGCGTTGCATAGTTGTCATACAGGTCAACCTCCAGTTTGTATTGCAGCACATCGTAGCTGTGCTCCATGTACCAGTGGGCAGTGTCGACATTGATAGCAGGCGTCAAAGCAGTAACACCAAGATTGAGGGAAAGGAAAAAGCTCAGGGAAAGGAATAATTTATTCATTTTGATTGATTTGATCAATTAAAAATAGATAATCCTCACTTAGAATACAAATAGAGAAAGAGATATCCGTTACTTTGTAATAACCAGTTTCCTTGTTATCCGCTCTCCATTGGCCAAAAGGGTATAGTGGTAAACACCCGCTTTCAGACTGCTGCAATCGAGGGATACCTGGTGAAGTCCGGTTGGTATTTGTTCGTTGACAAGGACCGTAACCTGTTTCCCCATTATGTCGAAAAGAGAAAGCGTGACATACATTGGTTTATCTAGCTGGTATTTGATCAAGGTAGTTTGATTTGCTGGATTTGGAACATTCTGGTAGAGATGAACGGTTGAAGTAGCAGCCTGGTGATCCGGCACACCAAGGATTGTTGATTGTTGTTTGATTACGATATCATTGTTGGGATCAAACTGGAAATAGACTGGCCGAACATCAAATACCCAGCTAAAATACTGACCGTTTACATCGTTCATTACACTTACAACCGTATCCGTCAAATCCATAAACCGGATTTTAACCTCCATCGGCATCTTGAAAAATTCGGGATCAGCCTGAATTTGCTCCGTGTAAAAGTTCACTTTCCACTGACCCGTTCCAAGATCCACGAAATTGTAGGTATTCTGGTATTGAGGATGGTTGGGCTCATAGATCCATTGATTGAAGAACCAATCATAGTCTTCCCCCGTAATATCATTTACGATGGCCATGAAATCGGGAATTGCAGCTGAGTAGTATTTCAGATCAGGATCGCTGGCATAGGCTTGAATAACATCAAAGAAGAGAGAATCTCCAAGTACATAGCGAAGCATGTGGAGAATTGTTGATCCCTTGGCATAGGTAATGGCATAGTTGAACATAACATTGGCCGGAGGGGTTGTAACAGACCATTCTGGTTCCGATATTGCCCAGCCGGGATTATTGTTTAGATAGTTGGTAGCATTGCCGTTGATATCGGCTTTGTATGCATTATACCCTGCATAACTTTCATACCAGAAAGCTTCACTCCAAGTGGCAAACCCTTCATTCACCCAAATGTCTGCCCAGGTAGCACAAGTAATCATATCGCCAAACCATTGGTGGGCAAATTCATGTGCTATCAGACTTTCACCCCAGCAATTCGGGCAAAGTGATGTCAGTGTCTGATTCTCCATGCCCCCCCACGAAAACTCATTATTCAAGGTAGCAAAACCATCTTTCTGGAAAGGGTGCTCACAGAAATTTTCTGAAAACCAGTCGCACATAGGCAGGATCATCTCTTCAATAGCCGAAGGGACTTCTCCGGTATTGTAATAAAATCGGATAGGAATACTGTCATCCGGGTTACTTAGTTTGTGCCAGTAGACGATATCCAGGTTATAATTCACTTTGCCGGTGAGAACCATGATGTATGTAGCGATGTTGTGTTCGCTGATCCAATGATACCAGAGAGTATCTGCAACAAGGGTAGAATCTGCCAATGCACCGTTGGAGCCGATCTTGACAGTTGCGGGAACTTTAACGGTCATATCGAGTTTCGCTTTGTCGGAGGGTTTGTCCCAGCAGGGAAACCATTTTCTTGCTCCTTCAGGCTCACAGTCGGTAAAGACGAACCCGTTATTGGCATAAAACGCATTGTCTTCCACGTTGTTATGATGATAGTCGATGCCTACGTCAACGGTATCTCCGGGATTGTAGGTTTGGTCCAGTTGAATTGTCAGCAAGTTTCCGGTATGGGTAAAGGATACTCCCGCCATGCTTACAGAATTGATCTGCAACGAGTTGCTGTTTGCGTTCAGAACGATAGAGTTCAATGTTGAGTCAACCTCAAATGTGATGATCTCAGTGCCTGAAAACTCATGCGAATAGGGAGCTACAAAGCAATTGAATAGATCCAGGTTAAGTGTGTAATTTAACACGTCAAAGGTATGTGTGGGTCCCGACAGATTGGAATCGTCAAGATTGGGAAGTTGATTCATCTGAGATTTCTTCTGGGAACAGATCTCTGACCCCTTCATGGTGGCAGTAAGTTGGGAATAACTACATATGGTTATGCCCAAAAGAAGCATCGAGAGAATGATTGGTCGTTTCATAATGGATAGGTCGTTTTGGAAGGTTTGTGCATGCAAAGTTACAGAAAAAGGAGATAGAGAATGCCGAGAATCAGACTCCCGGAAGGGTAAAATGAATCGTGGATCCTTTTCCCTGTTCGCTCTCTGCCCAGATTTTTCCTCCGTTTCTTGTGACGAGTTCCTGGCTCAGGATCAATCCAAGGCCGGTCCCTTTTTCGTTATCTGTTCCCGGAGTTCTGATCATCTGATCGATTTTGAAGAGTTGGTCAAGAACGGCCTTTGACATCCCAATCCCATCATCTTTTACAGAAATCTCGATCATTTTTCTCTGGCTTTCAGGATGACTGAAATGTCTCTCCATTACCCGAACATTACCTCTTCTGCGAGAGAATTTAATCGCATTGGAAAGCAGATTACGGGTGATTGTCTTGATCATGTTTTCATCGGCGACAACCCGTGTATTGAACTCAACAGCCGAAAATAGATGGATATCTTTGGCTTCTGCCTGTCCACGTACAAGCATGATACTCTCGTTAATGACCGAACTAAGTTCAAGCACCTCAGGTTTGAAGTCAATACGGTTGGTTTGGGCTCTTGACCACTCCAAAAGATTTTCGAGGAGCCGGTAAGTGTTTTGTGCAGAGGAGACGATGTTTTTAATAAAGTGCTTGCGTTCATCGTCACTGTACTCATCATATTCGGTATGGAGGATGTCGGCAAATCCAAGGATAGAGTTGAACGGGCTTTTCAGGTCATGTGCAATGATAGAGAAAAATTTATCCTTGGCGTTGTTGATCTCTTCCAACTCTTTACTGAAACGAATAATCTCGTTTTCAGCTTTTTTCAAGTCAGTTACATTTAGCCCAAAGACCAGCGATGCAGGGGTGCCCTGATACTGGATTATACTTGCTGCAACTTGCAAGATAATCTCGTTACCTTTCAGGGTAACAAATCTCTCTTCCGTAACAGGGGCGGGCAATCCGGTCTGGTACATCTTGAAAATCCGGGACAGGGCGCCTTCCCTCTCTTGTGGATGAAGCATCTCCAGGGCATTTGTCCCAATTAACTGATCGGGGGAAGTTGCTTCATAAATTTCCAACCCCGCCTGGTTGATAAACTCGATAATGCCATTCCTGTGGATCATGATGGCAACAGGAGAGTTTTCAACGAGCTTTCGGTAGCGGTCTTCACTTTCGAGTAATGCATTTTTAGCCTCCATCCTCGGGGTGATATCAAGAGCTGTAAACAACAAGCCTTCAGAGAAATCACTCTGATTTAAGGCTGAAGACCTGAGCAGAATATGTTTAGCCGATCCATCTTTGCAGATCCACAGGGTTTCAATCTCACCGACCCCGATTTCGGTAAGTTGCTTGTATTTAATTTCCCCAACACGGTGATACTCAGCATCATCAGCGTATAGCATTCGTGCACTGTGATTGATGAGTTCCTCTTTTGAATATCCAGTAATTTCAGTAATACGATGGTTTACATCCAAAAAAATCCGGCCTACCAACGATCCAATCCCAACAGGAACGACCTGAAGGATCCTGTTGATTTTTTCATTATCAACACGTACCTTAATATGGGCTCGGATCTTTTGGAGGGCAATCGTTCCAATCACACACAACGTTTCAATGAAGCGGATATCCGATTCCGAGAACTCATTATCTTTTTTACAGAAGATGGTCAGGTTCCCAAAATTCAGATTGTCAAGGGCCAGCCCCATTGTATATATTTTACTGATCCCCAATATTTTCTCAATACCAATAGAGATTGATTTCGGGATAGTTTCAAGAGCGAGGGAAAATACGCCTCCGTGTATCTCGTTCAACTGGCCGTTGCTGTTTAACCGGAGATTGTCGCTGGAGATCTCAGCCAAAGGAAATTCGATGGATAAAATATCCTTTCCAAGCACCTTCTCAATAGCTTTCCTGAACTTTTCAACTCCCTTAAGAACATAAATTTTGTAAGAGTTGCTTTGAGGGGTTATAATGGTGCAGATTATATAGGTATCAGGAAACAGTTCCTTGATTTTGTCAGCAATTTCCTGGAAGATATAATGCTCATCTGTAGCTTTCTCTAACTGAATTGCAAACTTGCTGATCTGAGTGAAATGTAACCCTTCAGTTACATAAGAACCCTTCATGGTATTCATGCGTTTTTTACGACCGTTTTTCAAAAATACGTTAATTTAACCAAAATCAAAGGGTTCAGTAAAAGATCTATGATTTAATAGATTGGATGGGAAGTGTCATATCCTCCAAATCCAGCATAGCATTGATAAGTGAAACATGGCTGTATTGATACACATCTTCTGGCCGGATTTTTACCGGATGAAGAATCCCGGCCTCGATCAGCCGTTGCCGGCAAGTTCCCCGAAGAAGTGGCTCATCTGGTGTATACCAATCTTCTCCTGCGCGGAATGCCAGGTTACTATAAGAACTGTCTGTAATGCATCCATTCTTTACGAGAATGATCTCATCGTAATCCTTATGATCTGCAAGTAGTTGCTCAATGACTGACCTGTCCAGGTACTTGAATTGATACTCCAGACTCTCTGCCCGAACCAATTTGAGTGAAAGGATCGCTTTTGGGAAATAGGGGAGAAAATCAATCGTTTGGATCTCTCTGTCGTAAACAATCCTGCATTTAACTATTCCTGTTCGTGCATGATCAGGGATGGGAATCATTCCAAGGTTGACCGGACTGGCTTCCGGGAAAAGCATCCCCATTGTGCGGTCAACACGCGTTTGGTGGTATCGGAGATGACAGTATCTGCCATCTTGCACCCTGATCGTTTCAAGTAAAAGGCACATAGACTTTATCAATCATCTCCTGGTATTCTTCGTCAACGACACTCCGGAAGGTAATCCCGCCCCCGCTCTTGAACACTTTCCCATCGTCATTCTCTTCGATGAACCGAATCATAACACCTGAATCAAGAGCCGAGCCATCAAAATAGCCCAGCACACCGCTGTAATACCCACGGTTATAAATTTCAGCTTCACGGATGATCTCAACTGTTCTCTTCTTAGGTGCTCCGGTAACCGATCCGGCCGGCAGCATCCTGAATAATATATCTCCGATATGACTTGCATAATCAGGAGCCAGGACTCCTGTAATTCTGGAGCTTACCTGAAGAAGTTTCTTGAAATTGGTATTGATCTCCTCAATATACCTGAATTTCTCGACATGAACCTTTTTAGCAACAATGTTAAGGTCATTTCGGATGAGATCTACAATAGTATGATGTTCAGCCAACTCTTTCGGATTTCCGAGGAGGATCGATTCTGCATTCGGAATGTGAGCATCAATCGTTCCCTTCATTGGATAAGAGGAGATCACTCCCTCTGTGATCCGAATGAATGTTTCCGGGGAAAATACCACAAATTCATTGGGCATTAGTAGCTTATAAAGTGCGTGGCTGCGGAAAAAGATCTCCCGGAGAGACAATTCCGTTTCAACCATTGTGGCGCATGTCAGATTGACCAGGTAGGAGTTCCCTGCCAAAAGATGGCCCATAACCTGATCGAATGATTTTTTGTAAACAAGTGGTGATATGGGTGTTTTCTGAAATGTAAACGGGACTTCTGGGGAAGCAGGGAAAGCATAGTTCCTCTTGTTGTGAATCTGGTATAGAATACCTGAAGTTACTGCCTCTTCAGGTGTATACACTAATGGCTTCTTCAGGTCAAAGTCGATGATGAAGAGAAATGGTTGCGATCTTGACCCAAGTTCGTTCATCCGCCTGAAGCCAGCTGGTATCATATGCCGGAATTATCTTAATTTTGATGCAATGATACCTAAATTTCAGATGGCTTCCAATACCCATATTCTGATCATCGACAACAACGACTCATTCACGTTCAACCTGCTACAAATGGTAGAGGAGAGTGGAGGGCTGTCCTGTGAAATTGTTGGCGAAGATAGCCTCGATCCCGGAGTTGTTTCCTGTTTTGATAAAGTTTTAATTTCTCCGGGGCCGGGACTGCCCGACGATTACCCAAGGATGTGCGAAGTGATCCGGAGGTTCGGCTCCTCAAAAGATATCCTGGGAATCTGTTTGGGACACCAGGCAATTGCTATGGAATATGGCGCTAGTCTACTGCATATGACCAATGTGAAACATGGTCTCACAACACAATTGCATTTCAGGGAGGATGACAAACGGCTTTTCGATGGAGTGGCTGATGGCAGTTTGGTTGGATTATACCACTCCTGGTGTGTTGATTCAGTGACCCTTCCACATTGCCTGGAAGTTACAGCCGTCGCAGATGATGGAGTGATACTGGCCATCAGACACAAAAAATTCAGGGTCAGGGGTGTTCAATTCCATCCGGAATCCTATATGACTTCAACGGGAAGAATCATGATAAAGAATTGGATAGCAAGCGAATGAAAACAAAACCAATATTCTTTCTTCTTTATTCCTCATTCCTTATTTCCGGCCTCTTCTATTCCTGCTCCAGGCAGATTGATCCGGCTGATGAGAATACTGTTTTCCGCTACAACGAAGCAGCGAATATCTCTTCTCTCGACCCTGCTTTTGCCCGCGACCAGGCTACGCTATGGGGTACCCACCAGTTATTCGACGGATTACTTCAGTTAAATGATCAGTTGGATCTTCTTCCATGTATTGCACATTCATGGGAGGTTTCTGATGATGGGCTGACGTATCGGTTTTTCCTCAGAAGCGATGTGAAATTTCACGACAATCCCTGTTTCCAAAACGGGGAGGGGAGAAGGGTGACAGCACACGATTTTGTTTATAGTTTCAGCAGAATCAAGGACCCGGCGACGGCTTCTGCCGGAGCCTGGGTATTTAATTATACAGCCAGTGACCAACCCTTTCTTGCTCCCGATGATTCCACACTCATTGTGCGTTTGGCCAACCCTTTCCCTCCCTTTCCCGGTCTTCTCACGATGCCTTATTGTTCTGTCATACCTCATGAAGCCATAAGTTTCTTCGGAACCGGTTTCAGGGAGCATCCGGTTGGTACCGGCCCGTTTCAGCTTGGCTACTGGAAAGAAGGAGTTAAACTGGTATTGACACGGAACCCCGACTATTTCGAGTGGGAAGATGGGAAAAAACTTCCCTTTCTGGATGCTGTATCGATTACTTTTCTGGCGGATAAACAGGCTGCATTTCTTCAGTTTGTACAGGGCAAACTCGATTTTATGTCGGGGATAGACCCGAGCTATAAAGATGAAGTGCTAACCCGCAATGGCCTTCTGAATCCGAAGTACAGCAACCGGTTCAGAATGATTTCCCAGCCCTATCTAAACACTGAATACCTGGGTATTTTAGTTGATACTAGTATACAGCAGGTACGGGAGACTCCATTAAAAAGCAGATTGATCCGACAGGCGATCAATTATGCCTTCGACAGGAAGAAGATGATTCTTTATTTGCGAAACAATATTGGAACTCCGGGTATTTTCGGGATGATCCCACCGGGTATGCCAGGGTTTGACTCTTCACGGATATATTTTGATTACAATCCGGATCTTGCCCGCAAGTTAATCAGTGAGGCAGGATATTCTGGTTCCGCTGAAATGCCCCCTGTTACACTCGTTTCAACCCCCGATTACCTGGATATTTGCAAGTATATCCAGCATCAGGTTGCAGAGATTGGGATTGAACTGGAGATAGATGTGAGTCCTCCGGCAGCCATGCGGGAAATGAAAGCGATGGCGAAACTGCCGTTTTTCAGAGCATCATGGATTGCCGATTATCCGGATGCCGAGAATTATCTTTCCCTCTTCTATTCACCGAACTTCTCACCCCGAGGGCCAAATTACACCCATTACAGCAATAAAGAGTTCGACAAACTCTTTGAACAGTCGATGGCCATCCAGGAAGCCCCATCCAGGTTTGAAACGTACCGGAAGATGGAGCAGGTGATGATGAAAGAGGCACCGGTAGTGATTCTTTATTACGATCAGGTTTTGAGGTTTGTTAGGAACAATGTTTACGGATTGGAAGGAAACCCGATGAATCTGCTTACCCTGAAACGGGTCTATAAAGAAAAAGACTACCGTTGATGCTGATGTATTAACTTCTCTGCTTGCCCATTCCCCAATGATTCTGCTTTTTTCCAATCTTCCATTGCACCATCAATATCCTGAAGGTTGTAGCGGCTGCTGCCACGGCCAAGGTAAGCATCAGCAAAATCCGGGTCTAGTGTAATCGCTGTATCAAAATCACTGACTGCGATTTCGAATTCTTGTAATTCCACAGCCTCGATGTAGGCCCGGTTGAGGTAGGCTTTCGAGTGAGCAGGATTTAGCCTGATGGCAATAGAATACTCTTCCAGTGCACCCTTAATATCCCCTTCCTTATATTTAATGTTCCCATTGTTAAAGTGTTTTGTGGCTTCAGCATCGGCAAGGCAATTCGCAAAGCCTTTAAGGTTTTTGACTGGCTTCTTTGAGGCAATTACCAGGGCTTGTTGAACAGTAGTATTGGTCGGATCAGCTTCCAGTATCCGTTTGTAGCAGAGGCCAGCCAGGTTCATCTCACCCATTTCCATGTAAATATCGGCGAGGGCATAATAGACCGACACTGCCGATCCGCAGCTCAACTTCAATGTTTGCAGAAAGTAACGTTCTGCTTCCGGATAGTTTTTCATCTGTAATAAGAAGGAGGCAATATTCTGATTTCTTGAAGAGCTGGTTGAATGTTTTTTGTAAAACCCCTGAAGCCATAAAGAGAACCGTGGGGTACCTGCTTGAGTAAGGATCATCAACTTCTCTTTTGAAGTAAAAAGAGGCTTCCCGATAGCTTGATGACTCTGGTCGTCAGAATATTGAAACGGGATTTTGTCGGCATAGCCTTCCCTTGCAAAAATGGCACTCTGCCCATCCAGATAGATCGGGTGCCATCCGGGATTTGCGAGGATCTGAGGTGTCCATGAAAAATAACGTACGTAATCATAAACCAGCAGATCGGCGTTATATTTCTTTAGAAGCGCACCCAAACCGCCTTGCCAGCTTTCTGCTACCTCTGTGTAAAGTTCTTCTCCGATAACCTCAAGTCGGGCATCAATAAAGATTGGGACAGGGAGTTTCCAGGAGAGCCACCCGCCATAACTGAGACTGTTGATAATCCTGCCTTCCAGATGATTCTCCAGGAGAAAGTCTGTGGCCCCTTCCGGAAGCTGGAGTTGATCGAGACCTGCTCCGGTTTTATTGTAAGATAAGTTGTTCGAGTAATATGTATTGGTAATAAGACGAGGAATCAGAGTCATTATGATCAGCAACAGGCTTAATGCAGAGATCACCCCAACTCCAATCCTCGTTTTTAGCGGGACATTCCTTGATACTTTTCCAATGATCTCCCACAAGGATAGCCCGGTAATAGGAAGGGTAACAATTACAAAGAGTGGAATATTCCGAATGGCAAGCAGGAACAGAACTGCATAAACTACCCAAAGAATCAGTTCGTGAGGTTTTCGCTGTTTAAAAGTGATTAGGATACCCCCAGCCGATAAAATCAGATAGAAAAGTGACGCATACTCCTTGACTGTCCAGGCATCAAGTTGAAAAAGGGTCTGAAATTCCTTGATATGTTCATGGAAAATGTTGCTGGTTTGAAATCTGGTCAACAGGTCAAAAGGGAAAAAGAGCCCTCTAATGCCATACGGATTGACCATGCATATCAGGACTGTCGCAGTTCCCCATCCTAGTAACCGTAGGTCGGGTTTCCGATCCCTGATCCAGATGCTGATGAAGTAGGCCCCAATCAAGGAAAATCCAAGCATGAACAATCCCTCCATATTGCACCAGACTAGCATGATAATCGGTAGGATATAGAGCGATTTGCGTTTCTTTTGGAAATAATAGTTGTCCAGAATAATGAGATTCAACGTGATAAAAAGATAAGTGAATAGTTCGGGACGGAGTATAAACCGGGGTTCCATGATCACCAGAGCCAGGAGAAGGAGAGGAGTGACCAGCCTGTATGGCGTGCTTGTGCTTACCATTCGCCTGGCAAGAAGGAAAAAGAGGGTGCAAACAACAATGCACACCAGTATGCTTAGTCCTGGATATCCCGTAAGCAAATAGATAATATAAATACCGACCTGAAAAAGCCAGTGTAAGTCGATGTATTCGTGATTAGGTACACTGAATGTGGCGATATCTGTTTGTGGAATAGAGAGGTGATTGATGATCCACCTGCCTGCATTCAGATGAAATCCCAGGTCGGGGTCGGATAGGAGTCGTAGCGAGAAGATCACAGTAAGGATAAGCAAGCCTCCCAGTAGGACAATCCATGCACTGCTGAGAGACTCTTCCCTGCCTTTCTGGCTGATGGCATTCATCAAAAGGGTAGTTGGTTGAGTCAGCTAAAATTAGCCTTAATGCTTCTTGTGAAGAAATTTTTTAGCTAAGTGACTCCAAAAGGATTACAAGGCATGGGATTTTCTCGATGAATCAATTACAGCTCCTCGGTCAATCGATCCCAGGCCAGGAAAATGTTCAAGGGCAGTTCGGCTTCTACCTCTGAATAAAGACCCATTTGATGACTGATATGTGTAAGGAAGCCTCGCTCAGGATTGAGCCCTTGCAGGAGAGCAACAGCCTCCATTAAATTCATATGCGAGTAATGCTTTTGTTTTCTGAGCGCATTCACAACAATCGTTCTTGATCCGCGAATCTTCTCTTTCTCTACATCAGAGATCCTGTAGACATCAGTCAGATAGGTAAAGTCATGGATACGGAAACCAAATACAAACTGGTCGTCATTATAATGGATGGCTTTGATCGGAATGATTTCAGTGTTTCCAATGAAAAAAGGCCTGTTTGTAAATGTATTAAGTTCGATTTCAGGGACTCCCGGATATCGGTCGCCTTCAAACGCATAACTGTACTCCCTCCTGATCTGATCCTGGACGTCATCGGTAGCATAGACAGGGGTGGGCTTCTTGAGAATATAGTTAAATGCACGGACATCATCCAACCCTCCCAGGTGATCCCTATGAGCATGGGTGACCAGAACCGCATCAATAGATTCAATGCGCTCCCGCAACATCTGTTGCCGGAAATCGGGGCCGCAATCGATGACAATCCGCTGGTTTTCCAATTCGATCAGGATCGAGGACCGAAGTCGGTGATCCCTGGTGTCCATGGATCTGCAAACGTCACAGTGACATGCGATTACAGGAACACCCTGCGAAGTGCCTGTGCCAAGGAAGGTGATTCTCATCTTTTCATATGAATAGCAAATCTAAGAAACTATCGCCAAATAATTGTATTAAAATAGCGAGTAAACCGTACCTTTGTTGCATGCTCAACAGTTTGTGGAACAGTATAGGAAATTACTTTTTAAAGCGGGAGTCATCCGGTATCAAGCGTAACAGATCGATGGTTGACCTGGTTCATGCAAAAAGTATCGGAATCCTGTATCCCCTTTTTGCGCTTCCCGATTACACTGATATTGAACTATTTGTGACATCACTTCAAAAGGACCACAAAGATGTCAAAGCATTGGGATACCTCCAGCACAAAGAGATGATAACACGCTTCCTTCCGAAATTGTCGTACGACTTTTTCTCACACCAGGATTTGAACTGGTACAACAAACCGGTCAATGCTAAAGTAAATGATTTTATCCATACCGAGTTTGACCTTCTGATCGATCTTACAATGGAAGACATCTTCCCGTTGAAGTTTATTGCTGGTCTTTCACGTGCGCGTTGCAAAGTGGGCCGGTATAAAGAAGAGAACAACAGATACTATGACCTGATGATCAAAGTGGATGGCCCACTGCGATTACCGGAATTAATCGGACAAATTCGTCACTATTTAACCATCATTCAACAACATGAGTAAAGAAATTGCAGCATTTCGGGGGACAGGAGTTGCCATTATAACACCTTTTAAGTTAGTTGATACCATTGATTATTCTGCTTATGACAGGATTCTAAACCATGTGATAGATGGAGGAGTGGACTACATCGTTGCTCTTGGAACAACCGGCGAAGCTCCAACGCTTTCGAAACAGGAAAAACATGCATTTATCGGGTTCACAGTAGCAAAGTTGGCAGGACGGATACCGTTGGTTGTTGGCATTGGAGGGAACAACACTTCGGAGGTGGTTGAGGCTGTCAAAACGATGCCACTTGATGGAGTTGAAGGTATCCTCTCTGTTTCACCTTATTATAATAAACCAAAGCAAGAGGGAATTTACCAGCATTTTAAAGCAATTGCAGAGTCCACTCAATTACCTCTCATCCTCTATACAGTTCCGGGACGAACCGGAGGTAACATCTCGGCAGAAACAACTCTACGTCTGGCAAATGATTTTTCCAACATTGTCGGAATCAAGGAGGCATCAGGTAACCTGGATCAAATTTACCAGGTGCTAAAGCATCGTCCGGAGAATTTTCTTGTCATATCGGGTGACGACGGACTCACCTTACCAATGCTGGCTGCAGGTGCTGATGGCGTTATATCTGTTGTGGCAAATGCTTATCCGAAAGAGTTTTCAACGATGGTAAAACTTGGACTGGAAGGTGATTTTGAAAATGCCAGGAGAATCCATTTTCAATTGATCGACATCATCAATGCACTCTTTGCCGACGGGAGCCCGGGTGGCATCAAGGCTCTTCTGCAACTGAAAGGGCTGTGCAGTGAATCGGTTCGATTGCCTCTGGTAACCATCAACCAAAATACACGTGACCTTATCCATAAACTTAAACAGCAAATTGATAAGCAATGATTAAGAAAGTATTACCTCTTCTGCTGACACTATTATCGATTTTCTCCTCTCTTTCTCTTTTCTCGCAAACCGATGCGAATAATGATCAGGAAGATATGTTCAAATCGTCAGGTGAGATCTATTTTACATTTAACATTGGATCTCCCATGGAACTCGAATCCCTGACAAGAATTATTTCTATTGATAATGTTCATGGAGTAGAGGTTTTTGCCTACGCCAATAAAAAGGAGTTTAAGGAATTTCTTGCGCTTGGGTATGCCTACACGATCCTGCCACATCCAGGATCACTTCTGACAGAAGATCAACTGCGCCCTGCAGGTTCCGGTGAAAGCCCGCTGACTTTCTGGAACTACTATCCTACCTACCAGGAATACCTCGATTTCATGTATGATTTTGCTGCCTCTTACCCCGAGATATGCAAGGTCATTTCAATCGGGACATCAGTGAATGGGAAAGCTATCATTGCTGTCAAAATCAGTGATAATGTGAACGAACAGGAAGCTGAACCTGAGTTTCTTTATACCTCATCGATCCATGGGGATGAGACGACCGGCTATGTGTTAATGCTCCATCTGATTGATTACCTGCTTTCTAACTATGGCATCGACCCTCGGATCACAGGCATGATTGATATGACTGAAATCTATATAAACCCTCTGGCTAATCCTGATGGGACTTACTGGGGTGGGAGTACAACTGTAAATCAAGCACGACGCTACAATGCAAACTGGGTAGACCTGAACCGGAATTATCCAGACCCGGAAGATGGCCCTCATCCCGATGGTAATGCATGGCAGCCTGAGACTCTTGCTTTTATGGCTTTTGCCGATAGTAACCATTTTGTGATGGGAGCCAATTTTCACGGCGGTGAAGAGGTTTTTAACTACCCGTGGGATACCTGGGCTAAACTGGCAGCCGACGACACATGGTGGCAATTTGTTGGACATGAATATGTTGATACAGTTCATCTCTACAGTCCGTGGAACTATTTTTTGGGATTTAACAATGGCATCACCAATGGTTATCAATGGTATACAATTTCGGGTGGCAGGCAGGATTATGTAAATTACTGGCATTCAAACCGTGAGGTAACCTTAGAGATCTCTGATACTAAGTTATTGCCTGCGAGTCAGTTGCTAAACCACTGGGAGTATAACTACCGTTCGCTTCTGAACTACATAGAACAGGCGAATTACGGGATACAGGGGATTGTAACCGACTCAGTTACCGGTGCACCTTTGCAGGCACGGATCTTAATTCCGGGACATGATTTAGACAACTCATTTGTTGATACAAAACTTCCATCAGGATATTATTCGCGTTTGCTTTATGAGGGAACCTATGGATTAAGATTCTCAGCCACAGGGTATTTTCCAAAGACGATTTATAATGTTTCAGTATTTAACCGGGAAACAACGCACCTTGATGTTCAACTTGTGCCACTTAATGTATCGCAGAACGAACCTCGTTATGAGCGCCTGTCGATGGTGTTTCCAAATCCGTCTGAAGGGATGATCGAACTTACACTACCCGAATCAGGTATTACTGATGCCATGGTGGATTGTTTCGGAGTAACGGGTAATCAGGTCTTCTCAAAGCATCTGGAGGTTTCTGATGGGATGGCTTCCATCAGGCTTGATCTTGGAAACCTCTCTCCCGGGCTCTATTTACTGAGCTTATCGACGGGGAAGGCAAGGTACGTTGACCGGATTATCATCCGCTAGAATCGTAACCCGATCCCAAATACAATCCTTATCAGTACAAGCATAACCAATGCAATTCCGAGATTTTTCCAGTAAATCTTAATCATTTTCGGTTCTTCTTCGAAAAAAAGATCCTGCATCATTCCAGCTCTGATATAGATTGGGATCAGGAACAGGATAATTGATGCATTCAGAAAAATTTCATAAAGGGAAATGCCCGGAAGCTTTACCAGGCCGATGATGATATTTCCTGCAACAAATGGGATTATGTATTGGACCAGGGAAAACCTTCTGGCTTGATTACCAGGCAGTACATTCAAATAGGTGTTGGCTGTAAAAAGAAGTGGCCTAGCCACGATTAGCCCAAGGGTAAACATGGTTGATATGGCAAAGAGCGTAATGATCATTTTACCTGTATCCATAAAGTAGAGGTACATGATCACATAGCCAAATCCTTTGCTGAACAGAGCTCCCATCATCATATCTCCAAAAAAGAAGAGGATACAATGGATAAACATCCAAACTACCAGTAGTTTCAGGATCCCTGTCTCTTCTGAAACCTTTGTATAGAGAATCCATAACAGAATGCCCAGAATAAGGGAAAGGATAGGACCTGTACTGAAGATGGTCTTCACGGCATCGGAGGTCCAGTCGTAACTCCTGATATAGTAGAGTATCTGGCTGTACTGAATTTCAGTCGTTATTTCAAAAGCGGAAGCTGAAATTGCTGTAGCAATACTGGTAAACATGAATACCAGCATATAGGCAATCAGGAAAAGGACCGTGGAGTTCAGGCTGATGATTAGTCGCTGCTTTCCGGTCATCATTATGATTAATATTTGTCGGCTACATCGGGAACGGTTCCTGTGCTGTATTTGCCGGCATCAAGTTTTTCCCTCACTTCAGCAAAGGCTGAAATGGTGTAGTTCACATCTTCCAGTGTATGAACAGCCGTTGGAATGAGACGAAGCATAATCACTCCTTTAGGTACCACTGGGTATATAACGATTGAACAGAAGATGCCATAATTCTCGCGAAGATCAGCCACAATCTGAGTCCCTTCATAAGGCCCTCCTTTAAGAAATACAGGAGTAACAGGTGAAGCCGTTCTGCCAAGGTCGAAACCTTTGTTTTTCAGTCCTTTCTGCAATGCATTAACGATGGTCCAGAGTTGTGCTTTCAACTCAGGTTTTGTCTTAAGCAATTCAAGTCGTTTGATGGCTCCGATAACCATAGGCATCGGAAGTGACTTTGCATAAATCTGTGAACGCATATTGAAGGCAAGTGATTTGATAACTGCTTTGTCAGTAGCCACAAAGCCTCCGATTCCAGCCATTGCCTTTGCAAAGGTTCCAAAATAAACGTCAACCCCTTGCATCACCTTTTGTTCTTCGGTAGTTCCTGCTCCTGTTAGTCCCATGGTGCCGAATCCATGCGCATCATCAACGAGCAGACGGAAGCCATATTTGTCTTTGAATTGCAAGATGCCGGGGAGGTCACCCAAATCGCCTGCCATGCCATATACTCCTTCGGTGATTACCAGGATGCCACCACCAGTTTGGTCGGCAAGTTTCCGTGCTCTCTTGAGGGAAGTTTCAAATTTTTCCAGGTCGTTGTGCGGATAAACAAACCGTTTGCCAAGGTGCATTCTCAAACCATCAAGAATGCATGCATGTGCTTCGGAATCGTAAACAACCACATCATGACGGTCAATCAGCGAATCGATGATTGACACCATTCCCATGTAGCCATAGTTCAGAAGGTATGCAGCCTCTTTATTTTCAAAGGCTGCCAATTCCTGTTCAAGTTGTTCGTGAAACCTGGTTTGTCCCGACATCATTCTGGCTCCCATAGGATAGGCCATTCCGTACTCTTTAGCAGCACGGGCATCCGCCTCACGAACTTCAGGGTGATTAGCCAATCCCAGGTAATTATTCAAACTCCAGACAATCATAGGTTTGCCCCTGAAAGTCATATGGTTTGAGATCTCCCCTTCAAGTTTTGGGAAATAGTAATAGCCATAACCAACATCTGCATATTGACCCAAAGGTCCCATGTTCTTAGTTACCTTTTCAAATATATCCACGGTTCTTGCGTTTTAAGTTAATCCGGTAATTAATTAAGGGCACAAAAGTATTCAAAAATTTGTAATTTTGCAGCATGAAATGGATCAAACAAATTGCTTTAATTATCCTGATCGCTGTCACGGTTGTATCGTGTAAGCATAGCAAACTGTTGAAGAATCCGGATCTCGACACAAAATACAATGCAGCCATTGCCTATTACAATGAGAAAGATTATTCACGTGCCTTGCAGTTATTTGATCAAATGATGGGTGCGATACGCGCCACGGATAAAGCTGAAGATCTTTATTACTACTACTCTTATTGTTATTTTCACCAGAGAGATTACACGCTTGCATCCTATTATTTCAAACGATATTATACCAGCTATCCGAATACCAGCAGGGCAGAGGAGTGCCTTTTCATGAGTGCTTACAGTAATTTTATGAGTTCTCCTGCATATAGCCTTGATCAAACGAGTACGAACGAAGCCATCAAGGAATTGCAGCTTTTCATGAATATATATCCCAAAAGCAAACGGGTTCCCGAGTGTAATGACCTGATTGACAAGATGCGTGCTAAGCTGGAAATGAAGGATTATAAAATTGCAAAATTGTACTACAGGATGAAGGATTTTGCTGCAGCAATTGTTACTTTCCATGGCATTCTGGAGGAGTATCCTGAAACGATACACCGTGAGGAGATCCTCTTCCTGGTGATTAAATCCTATGCCAAGTATGCTGAACTTAGTGTTAAAGAGAAGCAATATGAGCGATTTTCAAATACCACTATTGCATTTCAGGATTTCTACAGGGAATTCCCTGCCAGTAAATTCGCCGGTGAAGCCAGTGAGTTGAATGCAAAGTCGCAGGAAGTATTACAAAAGATGGTGGATAAAAATAAAGATGTTGTAGAAAAAGAGAGTAAACGCGTAAGATTAAAAAAAGATGGATTATAAAAAAGTTAAAACAGACGTTATCGCGGTAACCCGTAATGTAGAAGATTATACAGAGGGTACCGGGAATGTATACGAAACGGTTTCCGTGATTTCAAAACGGGCAAATCAGATCTCATCTGAGATGAAGGAGGAGTTGAACCAGAAAATCTCTGAGTTTGCATCTACTACCGATAACCTCGAAGAGGTGTTTGAGAACAGGGAGCAAATAGAGATTGCAAAATATTACGAGCACCTTCCAAAACCTACTCTTATCGCCATTCACGAATACCAGAACAAAGAGATCTATTTCCGGAAACCTGAGCCTGAGCAGAAAGAGGAGATCATATAATTAATCCTGATGCTGAAAGGGAAACATATCGTTATCGGCATCACCGGCGGAATCGCTGCGTATAAAATTCCTTTCCTGGTCCGACTTCTTGTCAGGGAAGGCGCTGAAGTGCGCGTGATTATGACGCCCTCCGCAAAAGATTTTGTCACACCACTCACCCTTGCCACACTATCGCAGCACGATGTGATCTTTCACCCCTTTAACCATGAAACTGGAGCCTGGAATAGTCATGTTGAACTTGGCCAATGGGCTGATTTGATGCTCTTTGCTCCTGCAACAGCAAATACCCTGGGGAAAATGGCTCATGGGATTGCCGACAATTTCCTGGTGACTGCTTACCTCTCTGCCAAATGCCCGGTGATGATAGCCCCTTCCATGGATCTTGATATGTACCAACATCCAACAACCCGGAAGAATCTGGAAATATTGCGGGGTTTCGGCAACATTATTATTGATGCCCAGGTTGGTGAACTTGCCAGTGGGCTCTCTGGACCCGGTCGTATGGAGGAGCCTGAAAATATCCTTCAGGTTATCAGCAATTTTTTTTTTCAACGGGCAGCACTGACTGGTAAACGGATTCTTGTCACGGCAGGTCCTACTTACGAACCGATTGATCCTGTTCGGTTTGTCGGAAATCACTCTTCCGGTCTGATGGGATTCAGCATTGCAGAGGAAGCTGCCAGCAGGGGGGGGGAAGTTGTTTTAATAACAGGACCAGTTACATTAAACTCCAATCATCCAGGTATCCGGAGAATAGATGTAAAAACGGCTTCCGAGATGCATCAGGCCTGCCTGGACTTTATCGGTGAAACAGATATTCTCATCATGGCTGCAGCTGTTGCCGATTATACATTGGACCATCCCGCTTTGGAGAAATTGAAAAAGAAAGGGGATAACATAACGCTAACTCTTTCTCCAACAGTTGATATACTTAAAGAACTTGGGAAAAATAAACGATCCGGACAATTTTTTGCAGGGTTTGCTCTAGAAACGGAAAATGCCCTTCTAAATGCCAGAAAAAAATTGAAAAACAAATCTCTCGATTTGATCGTTATAAATTCATTAGAAGATACTGGCGCGGGATTTGGTGTCACAACGAATAAAGTGACGATCATCTCCCGCTCAGGAAAGATTGTTGCCGGAGAGCTGAAACCCAAGCGAGAAGTTGCTTCAGATATTGTTGATGAGATTCTTGTATCTTTGAAATCAAACCAATCACTATGAGAAAAATCGTTTTGTTTCTCTTTCTAACATTATCTGTCATGTCCCTGAATGCCCAGGAGTTGGACTGCGTTGTCAGTGTCACCTCTCCAACCCTTGAAGGTACTGATAAACAGGTTTTTGAAACCTTACAAACGGCGATCTATGAATTCATGAACAACCGTACTTGGGCCAATTATAATGTAAAGATCGAGGAGCGCATTGAATGTACGATTTTAATAACGATCACCGACCGTCCAACAGCAGATGACTTCCGGGGTACCATGAACCTGGTTTTGCGCCGGCCTGTTTTTAACTCAGCCTACAATTCTATCCTCTTAAACTATATAGACAGGGATTTCTCATTTAAATACATTGAATATCAAACACTTGATTATTCAGATGGCGTATATTCCTCCAACCTGACCTCCACCCTTGCCTATTATGTCTACATGTTTTTGGGCTATTATTTTGATTCGTTTGCCCTTTATGGAGGCACAGCCTTTTTCGAAAAAGCCCAGGAGGTGGTAACAACAGCACAAAGCACACAGGTTTCAGGTTGGAAAGCCTTTGAAGGCGACAAAAACCGGTATTGGATGGTAGCTAACATTATTAATCCAGCCAATTCTGCCCTGCGTGATTTTTCATACCTATTCCATCGCCAGGGTTTAGACCAGATGTATGACCGCGTTGACCTTGGCAGAAGCAAAGTTGTTGAAAGCCTTGATTATCTCAGGAAGATCTCGTCAGCCCGACCTGGCCTGTTCAACTTACAGCTCATTCTTGATGCAAAAAGAGATGAGTTTATCAATATCTTTTCTGATCAACGGGTACCCCCAATGGAAAAGAACAATGTTGTTACATTGCTGAAAGAGATTGATCCTGCCAATAGCTCAAAATACCAGACAATTCTTGAGGGAAAATAATTGATAATTAATTGTTTCTTATGTTATTAAAGCTGTTCATTGAAAATTATGCTTTAATACAGAAGCTGGAGGTGGATTGGAGTGAAGGCTTCTCTGTAATTACTGGTGAAACCGGTGCCGGGAAATCCATTTTAGTTGGTGCATTGTCATTGATTCTGGGTCAGCGGGCCGACACGACTGTGCTGTTCAATAAGGAGAGTAAATGCATTGTGGAAGGAACGTTCAATATCTCCAACTATGGGCTTGAACATTATTTTTCTGATCTGGAACTTGATTACGACGAATCGCTGATCTTACGCAGGGAGATCTCACCTACAGGCAAATCGAGGGCTTTTATCAATGATACTCCTGTAAACCTCAATCAATTGAAGGATCTGGGTGACAGGCTTGTAAATATTCACTCACAGCATGCTATCACTACCTTGAACCAGGCTAATTTCCAACTGGAGATTCTCGATGACTATGCTTCAGTTCGAACTCTGATGAAAGAGTTTCGCGAGAAGTTCAAGTTCTTGAAAAGACAACAATCCGAACTTGCTGCCTTGAACCAGGAGGAGAAACGGCTGAGAGGCGAAACCGATTATCTTCAATTCTTGTTTGAGGAGTTGGATAAGGCGGCGCTCATTGAAGGCGAGCAGCAGGAGATGGAAGATAAACTGGCATTGATAACACATGCCGAGCAGATAAAAAATGGGATATCACATTCCACCCATTTGTTGGAAGGGGCAGATCAGAACCTGCTTATGGGACTTAGTGAAACGGTAGCAATATTACGGAACATCTCCAGTTTTCACCAGGAAATTTCGGAGATTGTTGGTCGGTTGGAAAGCAATCTGATCGACATTAAAGATCTTACAAAGGAGCTTCAACGGCTGGAAGATTCCGTGCAGATGGATCCGCAGGAAGCAGAGCGTCTTGCCAATCGCCTGGACCTGATTTACAGGTTGCAGAAAAAACACCTGGTCTCTACTGTTGAAGACCTGATACGCATCAGGTCTGAAATTGCTGAAATGCTTCATAAAACAGAATCGCTTGAGGAACAAATCGTTAAGCTTGAACGGGAAATTGAACTGGCATCCATTGAACTGGGCAAGTTAGCTGAAACAGTTTCAGTTGCCCGTACCAAATCAATCCCGCATTTCGAGAAAGAGATTTGTGGGTTGCTGACAAAGTTGGGGATGCCCTCAGCCAGGTTTCTCGTTAATAGCACCAAAGAGGAAAGACTTACAGCAGATGGTTTTGATTCGGTCAAATTTCTTTTTAGCGCCAACAAAGGGGTTACACCAGATGAAGTATCCAAAATAGCCTCAGGCGGAGAGCTGTCCAGGTTAATGTTGAGCATCAAGTCGATGATCAGCCAGAAGAACTTGCTTCCTACGGTAATTTTCGATGAAATTGACAGTGGAGTTTCAGGAGATATCGCCGGGAAAGTTGGTGCGATCCTGAAACGTATGGCAGGAAACATGCAGGTCATCGTAATTACCCATTTGCCTCAGATTGCAGGAAAAGGGAATACTCATTACTGGGCATATAAAGAGGATTTTGACGGAATAACCAGGTCAAAATTTAAAAAGCTGAATCTGGAGGAGCGGGTTGAGGAAATCGCAAAGATGGTTAGCAGTGATCGGGTTACAGAGGCCTCCTACCAGACAGCAAAAGAGTTGTTAACCAACTAATCTATCAGAGAGGAGTAAAATTATGTCACATAATTTATTAGAAGGGAAAAAAGGGATCATCTTCGGTGCCCTGGATGAGAAATCAATCGCCTGGAAAGTGGCGCAGAAGGCGCATGACGAAGGAGCCGTATTTACACTCACAAATACTCCAATTGCCCTCCGGTTTGGTACTTTAAATACCCTGGCCAAGCGGGTAGGAGCAGAGGTTATTCCGGCTGATGCTACTAAAGTAGATGATCTTGAGGTGGTTATGAAACGATCGATGGAGGTTCTCGGGGGAAAGGTCGATTTTATTCTCCATTCGATCGCCATGTCGATGAATGTGCGGAAGAGCCGTACCTATGATGATCTGGATTACAATTACTACCATCAAACGATAGATATTTCTGCCATGTCGTTCCATAAGATGCTACAGGTAGCAAAAAAAATGGATGCCATCAACAACTGGGGTTCGGTATTAGCACTTTCTTATATCGCTGCACAACGCACCCTTTACCGTTATAACGACATGGCCGATGCCAAGGCGATGCTCGAATCGATCGCCCGTAGCTTCGGGTATATCTATGGCAGAGAGAAACAGATCCGGGTCAATACGATTTCGCAATCTCCTACAATCACAACAGCTGGAAGCGGAGTAAAAGGAATCGATGCCTTGCTTGATTTCACAGAACGGATGTCACCTCTTGGCAATGCAACAGCAGAGGAGTGTGCTAATTTCTGTATCGTCCTTTTTTCAGATCTTTCGCGGAAAATAACCATGCAAAACCTGTTTCACGACGGTGGATTCTCGAGTATGGGTATGAGTCTGAAAGCAATGACACAGTATAATAAGTGCCTGGATGTGGATGATTGATTTTTCTTTTAAATTTGCAACTACAACTTAATTACAATTCTATGAAAATATTAGTTTGTATCAGTAATGTACCTGACACCACTACTAAGGTCAAGTTTGTTGACGGCCTGAAAAAGCTGGATGAAACCGGTATCCAATGGGTCATCAATCCGTGGGATGAGCTATCACTTACACGTGCTCTGGAACTTAAAGACGACCCGGCCAAAGCCATTGAGAAGATTACCGTCGCTCATGTTGGATTGGTTGGTGCCGAGCCAACTATCCGTAAGGCATTGGCAATTGGTGCTGATGACGCCATCCGGATCAATGCAGCTCCTGCAGACGCCTATTTTGTTGCAGCTCAGCTTGCTGAAGTGATTAAGAACGATCCCTACGAGATCATTTTATGTGGTATTGAATCGAGTGATTTTAATGGTTCAAATGTTGGGGGTATGCTCGCTGAACTTTTAGGTATCCCATCTGTTTCTGCGGTATCCAAGATGGATCTTACCAATGGGGAGGTAATACTGACCAGGGAAATCGACGGAGGAAAAGAGAATGTTTCATTACCGGTTCCATTTGTTGCCATCGTGCAGAAAGGGATCACCAAAGAGCCTCGTATTCCCTCGATGCGTGGTATCATGATGTCGCGCAGCAAACCCATTACGGTTACTGAACCTGCAGCAATTGACTCTTTGACAGAGATCGTGCAGTATGAGATGCCTAAACCAAGGGCTGCATGTAAGTATGTGGATGCTGAGAATCCAGGCGAATTAATTTCTCTCCTTCAGAATGAAGCAAAAATTATCTAAAAAATACAGACTATGTCAGTTTTAGCATTTGTTGAAAACTGGGACGGAAAATTCAAGAAACTCACCTTTGAACTCGTCTCTTACGCAGCCAAAGTGGCTGAAATGATGAATACAACTTCCATTGCCGTTGCCATCGGCAAAATCGAACCTGGAGAACTGGAGAAGCTTGGGAAGTATGGTGCAAAAAAGGTTATCCATATTCAGAATGAGGAGCTTTATGTTCTTGACAACCAAGCATACACTTCTGTAATATCTGAAGTTGCATCCAGGGAAGCAGCAACGGTAATTGTGCTTGCTAACAACAACACCGGGAAAGCATTGGCCCCCAGGTTATCCGTAAAATTAAAAGCAGGGATTGGCGCCGGAGTGAGTAAATTGCCGCTTAGCATTGATCCTTTTATGGTATATAAAAAGGTATACTCAGGCCGCGCTTTCGCAGATCTTACCATTAAATCCCCGATACGGATTATTACATTGGCTCAGAATTCCTTCGAACTGATTGAGACCCCAAATGGTGCATCGATCGAAACGATTTCCGTGACTGTTGATCCTGGACTTCTCCGGACTGTTGTTAAAGATGTCCAAAAACAAACCGGAAAAATCCTGCTAACCGACGCTGATATCGTTGTTTCAGGAGGACGTGGAATGAAGTCCTCTGATAACTGGGGCCCTTTGGTTGAACTCGCTGACCTTCTTGGTGCTGCAACTGCCTGTTCTCGTCCGGTTTCCGATGAAGGATGGCGTCCGCATGAAGAACATACCGGCCAAACAGGAAAGATCATTGCGCCAAACCTCTACGTTGCCATTGGAATTTCTGGGGCCACCCAACATATTGCCGGCGTGAGTGCTTCCAAGTATATCGTAGCAATCAATACAGATAAGGACGCTCCAGTATTTGAGGCAGCCCAGTATGGTATTGTTGGAGATGCCAGTAAAATTCTTCCGAAACTGGTTGAAGCCGTAAGAGAGATCAAATCGAAGTAGGCATGACCAAACAAGTGATCTTTGCCTTCACACTGTTGATCACGATTGGCGTCTTCTCTTTCACTATCAGCCGGATCATCAGTTATTTCAGATTCACCAAAGCTAATTTCCCAATCAAAAATTTCGGAAAGCGCTTCGGTGTGATGCTGAAAGTTGCTTTCGGGCAAACCAAGATCCTTAGAAAACCCCTTTCCGGAATTTTGCATGCCCTTGTTTTCTGGGGGTTTTGTGTGATCCTGGTTGGAAGTGCCGAGATGATCCTCGATGGACTTCTTGGCACTGAAAAACTGTTTGCCTTCTTAGGCGTTGTTTACGATATTATCACGGCTTCCGGCGATATCTTTGCAGTGATCGTTGCATTGGCAATCATCGTATTTCTTATCCGCAGGATTTTTCTGCATGTCGGCAGGTTTGAAGGTATTGAAATGAAGGCGATATCGCATATTGATGCCAACATAGCACTTACGTTAATCCTCATATTGATGCTCTCCCTCACCGGGATGAACACTGCATACATCGATTACCAATACCTGAGAGGGGAGGAGGTAATAGGGACGTACCCTGTAAGCGAATGGTTAACTTCTCTTTTTTCAGGAATCTCGGAGAATGGACTCTATATATGGTTTGAGAGTTTCTGGTGGATACATATCTTGCTGATCTTCGTTTTTATAAATATTTTACCTGTCTCCAAACATTTTCATGTATTCATGTCGGTTCCCAATGTTTTCCTTTCGCGGCTGGATCCGCTGGGTAAGCTTCCAAACATGGATCACGTAACCAAGGAGGTAAGACTCATGCTTGATCCCAATACTGCTTTTATGACTCCTGCCGCGGATATACCCATTGAACGCTTTGGGGTTAAGGATGTTGAGGATATCAGCTGGAAAAATTATTTTGACTCGTTAGCTTGTACTGAGTGTGGCAGATGCACTTCAGTTTGCCCTGCCAACCTTACAGGCAAAAAGTTATCTCCCCGAAAGATCATAATGGATGTGCGGGCGAGGATGAAGGAGAAGGGCCCCGGAATGGTGAAGTTTGGTAGGGAGTATTCAGACCAGAAATCACTGCTGAAAGATTATATCTCCATTGAAGAGCTATGGGGCTGCACTATGTGCAACGCCTGTGCCACTGAGTGCCCGATAAATATCAACCATCCTACGCTGATCCTTGATTTGCGCAGATATCTTGTCATGGAGGAAGCGTATGCTCCGGGTGAAATTAAGGCAGTGTTCAGTAACATTGAAAACAATGGAGCTCCCTGGCAATACTCTCCCGAGGACCGCCTGCAGTGGGCTGAGAATATCGAAATATCCGTGAGATAAGATGGAGACCAAGAGACTGGAGATACCTGTGATGGCCGACCTTTTTGCCCGAGGCGAAAAGCCTGAATACCTTTTTTGGGTAGGTTGTGCCGGTGCTTTTGATGATCGTTATCGTAAGGTCGCACAGGCCTTTACAAAAATATTGGCTCATCTGAATATAAGCTATGCTGTTCTTGGGAAAGAAGAGACATGTACCGGAGATCCTGCCAGGAGAGCAGGCAATGAGATGCTATATCAGATGCAAGCACTTCAAAACATTGAATTGTTCAATGCTTACGAAATCCGGAGAATTATTACGATCTGCCCGCATTGTTATAATATTTTTAAAAACGAATATCCCGACCTTGACGGAAACTACGAGGTAATCAATTACCTGGAATTTTTGGATGAAGCATTCCGCAATGGTAGACTCAAGGTAGATGCTGCTTTTTTCAATGATGCCAGGGTTACATTTCATGATCCCTGTTACCTTGGCCGGGCAAATAAAATCTACCATGAACCCCGGAAGATCCTTCACAGAATGACTCGAAATGTAGTCGAAATGGAACGGCATAAGAGTTTTGCACTTTGTTGCGGAGCTGGCGGAGGACAATATTTCAAGGAGGCAGAGAAAGGGGAGAAAGAAATTTACATGGAGCGCACAGAGGAGGCCTTACGCACCGATCCACAGATCATCGCCACAGCTTGCCCCTTTTGCATGACCATGCTTACCGACGGACTTAAATACAAGAATAAAGAGGAAGAAATTAAGAACCTGGACATCGCTGAGATGATCGTTCAGGCGCTGGGTCTCTGAACGGAGTATTAACATAAAATAATGACACACTAATAAAGAACAATGGAAAACAGAAAAGTACTGAAAAGCGGAGAATTCCTGGTTAAAGAAGTAGAGGCAAATGATATTTTCATCCCCGAGGAGTATAATGAAGAGCAGCGGATGATTGTGGATACGATCAAAGATTTCTTTGCAGCCGAACTATATCCGAATCTTGACCAGCTTGATTCACCTGATATTCAGCTAATGAAGACGATTCTGAAAAAATCGGGAGATCTTGGACTGATGGGCATCTCGTTGCCGGAAGAGTACAACGGATTTGGACAGGACTTTGTTACCCAGATGCTGGCAGCTGAAACAGTTGGGGCAGGATATTCCTTTTCTGTTGCCTTTATGGCACATTGTGGGATCGGTACGTTGCCGATCATGTATTATGGTAATGAAGATCAGCGCCAGCGTTATGTCACTAAACTGGCAACCGGAGAACTTCTGGGTGCCTACTGCCTTACGGAACCAGGAGCCGGAAGTGATGCCAACTCCGGAAAAACCCAGGCGAAGTTGTCAGAAGACGGAACCCATTATATCCTCAACGGTCAGAAGATGTGGATTACTAATGCAAACTTTGCCGATGTGCAGACTGTTTTTGCAAAAATTGATAACGACCGGGTATTGAGTGCATTTATCGTTGAGAGAGACTACCCAGGGGTGGTTATCTCACCCGATGAAAAGAAGATGGGCATCAAAGGTTCATCAACTGCACAGATTTTCTATAATGATGTGAAGGTTCCTGTTGAGAATTTACTTGGAAAAAGGGGAGAAGGTTTCCGGATTGCACTGAGTATCCTGCATATGGGCCGGATCAAGCTGGGTGCTAATGTACTTGGAGCTGCTAAAAAGGCTGTCAGCGACTCTGTTCAATACGCAAATGAACGAAAACAGTTTGGCGTGCTGATCTCTACATTTGGGTCTCTGAAGCACAAGATGGCAGAACAGGTGATACGAACATTTGCTCTTGAATCAGCGATATACCGCGTAAGTAAGGACATTGACCGTCAGATTGAAATGAATAAGATGGAGGGAATGGATAAAGGTAAAGCAGCGGTGGAAGGTATAGCCCATTATGCTGTTGAGGCCGCAATTCTTAAGGTATATGGTTCAGAAGCACTCGATTTTGTAATTGATGAGGCTGTGCAGATCCATGGGGGTATGGGTTACTCTGCCGAAATGGCAGTTGAGCGAGGGTACCGTGACTCGAGAATAAACCGCATCTTTGAGGGAACGAATGAGATCAACAGGTTGCTCGTAGTTGATACAGCTATGAAACGTGGTATGAAGGGGGATTTTGACCTCGTTGGGAAAGCGGAAGAACTGAAAGCCAACCTCAACGAAATTGTTGAGAAAGAGGCAGCAGGCGAGACCTATTATGATGAAAAGATGCGGACTCTTCGTAATTTCAAACGTGCGATTCTCATTGGATTGAACGGTGCTTCGAACGCTTTTGGCCGTAATTTGGTTCACGAACAGGAGGTGCTGAACAACCTTTCTGATATGATTACAGAACTCTATATGTCTGAATCCACTGCACTCAGAGTTAAGAAGATGGAGTCGATCAAAGGAGAGTCAAGCATGGCTGTTTACAAGCAAATCCTTGATGTGATGATCTATGATGCGGCCAGCAAGATCGAGAAAAATGGCATCGATGCTGTTAACTCTTTTGCCTCAGGTGAAGAGGCTCAAAACCTGATTGCTGCTATTAAAGCTCTGACCACGTTAAGAGGAGTTAACGTTAAGGTGGCAAGACGAGTAATTGCTGATAAGTTGATTGAAGACAATAGCTACAAATTTTAGCGAATTCTATGATCGTACTGGCTTCAGGAGGGGGGGCGTTTGATGGAGGGTTTCTTACTCTGGTGGTTGTTATCGTGGCTATATTCTCGATTTCCCTGTTTGTCATTTTCCTTAAGAAAAACACCTTCCCGCTGTTGAATCTCATACTTATCAAGATATTCAATGGAAAGTACAGCTTTGAATACCTCGAATTTTTCAAGAAGAACGATCTCCGCAATCCTCTGACAAACTGTATCAAGGATGAGATTACATTGCATATCTCGGTCTTCTTCCAACGGTTGAAAGGAGCAGTTGACTACACCACTGAAATCCCCATTGAGTTTAAGGATATCCCTTTTTTGTCTTCCTATAAAACCCTGGTGCAGAAGTTCGGAACACCCGATTGCATTAACATTGCCCGGTTTGAGAAGAATCGCGTTAAAGTGGTTGGATATCACGAGACATTTCATCAGAAAAAAATGAAATCGTTGTTCTATTTTCTAGAAGATGAGTTCTTTATGGGTGAGTTTGTTTTTTCTGAAACCCGCAGGATGGATCCGACACAAGTGAAAGAGGGGATATCAGAGAAATACCTGGATGGAGTCAACCTTGAGGCTGATACACTGTATGTTGAAGGCCCGCTTGGTAATATCCTGAATTACCATGACAATGGATTCTTTTCATCAGTAAAATATCTCTACCGGGGCGATCTACGCATTAATGAGGTACTGAATAACGTATTTCTGCTATCCAGTCAGAAAGGGCAGGCATTTAAAAAGGCAATGATACAGGAAGAGTCTCTAAACCGATTCTGATTCAGACGGTTTCTCCGGAGTCTTTTCCAATTTCTTCGAAGGGGTGGTGATATCTATTGTAATCTCTTCTTTATCAGTGTTGTATCCCACAAGAATCAGATCATTGGGTTTAATTTTTGTTTTGATGATCTCTTCTGCCAATGCATCTTCAATGTATTTCTGAATAGCACGTTTCAGCGGGCGAGCACCAAACTGAGCATCCCAACCCTTTTCAGCAATATAGTCTTTAGCCTCCGGGGAAATTTCGATGGAATATCCCAATCCTTTTATACGGTCGTAAAGATGCTTCAGTTCAATATCAATGATCTTATGAATATCTTCACGTTCGAGAGAATTGAATATCACCACATCGTCAATCCTGTTCAGAAATTCAGGCGCAAAAGCTTTCTTTAATGCATTTTCGATAACACCCCTGTTGTGTTCTGATGAAGATGCTTGTTTTGCCGAAGTAGAAAATCCAACGCCCTGGCCAAAATCTTTCAGCTGCCGGGAGCCAATGTTAGAAGTCATAATTACGATGGTGTTTTTGAAATCGACTTTACGCCCAAAACTATCGGTCAACTGTCCATCATCAAGCACCTGAAGGAGGATATGAAATACATCGGGGTGAGCTTTCTCCACTTCATCAAGCAATACGATGGAGTAGGGGCGCCGACGGATTTTCTCGGTGAGTTGACCACCTTCTTCAAAGCCAACATAGCCCGGAGGAGCACCAATCAGCCTCGAAACTGCAAACTTCTCCATGTACTCGCTCATGTCAATCCGAACAAGGGCGTCCTCTGTATCAAAAAGGTACTTCGCAAGTACCTTGGCGAGGTGGGTTTTCCCAACACCAGTAGGCCCAAGAAAGATAAAGGTCCCGATCGGTTTATTCGGATCTTTTAGCCCTGCCCGGTTTCTTCGGATTGCCTTGACTACTTTCTTGATGGCTTCTGCCTGCCCAATCACTGAGTACTCCAGCTCATCTTCCATATGAATCAGGCGTTCGCCTTCATTTTTAGCGATTCTTTTTACCGGTATGCCTGTCATCATTGCAACAACCTCTGCTACATTCTCATCGTTGACCGTTTGCCGATTAATCTTCGCCTCCTCTTCCCATTTGCGTTTTTCCCGCTCAAGGGTCTCCTGCAATTTACGCTCCGAGTCGCGGAGATCGGCTGCCTCTTCAAATTTCTGGCTATTGATGGCGGCTACCTTCCTTTTACGGGTCTCTTCTATCTGGGACTCAATGTCAATGATATTCTGAGGTACATTGATGTTTGAAATATGGACACGTGCCCCCGCTTCATCCAGTGCATCAATGGCTTTATCGGGAAGGAACCGGTCTGAAATATACCGGTTTGTCAGGGTTACACAGGCTTCAATGGCATCGGGAGTATAAGTTACCAGATGATGGTCTTCATATTTCTCCTTAATATTGTTGAGAATCTCAAGCGTCTCTTCAGCAGATGTGGGGTCGACAAGCACTTTTTGAAACCTGCGTTCCAACGCGCCATCCTTCTCAATGTACTGTCTGTATTCGTCAAGTGTGGTAGCTCCGATACATTGAAGGTCTCCGCGAGCCAAAGCGGGTTTGAACATATTGGATGCATCCAGTGATCCGGATGCGTTTCCTGCCCCAACAATCGTATGGATCTCATCTATAAAGAGAATGATATCCGGATTTTTCTCAAGTTCGTTCAATACTGCTTTCATACGCTCCTCGAATTGTCCGCGGTATTTCGTGCCGGCAACAAGAGAAGCCAGGTCTAACGAGATAATTCGTTTATTAAAGAGAGCTCTTGAAACTTTCCGTTTAACGATCCGGAGGGCAAGGCCTTCAGCAATTGCCGACTTGCCGACACCCGGTTCTCCGATCAGAATCGGATTATTCTTCTTCCTGCGACTGAGAACCTGTGCAATCCGCTGTAATTCCTGCTCTCTGCCAACAATAGGATCGAGCCTGTCTTCTTCAGCTGCGCGGGTTATATCCCGTCCGAAATTATCCAGAACAGGCGTCTTGGATTTTGATTCGGATGGCCGTTTGACAGAACTGCTGAATTCCTTTCCACTCTCTTCCGGTTCATCGTCATCCTCATCTTTTGGTAAGATATCCTTTGGTTTAAATGGGTTCTCTTCACGAACGTTTGTCAGAATAGCCTTCAATTCTTCCGATACGGCGCTATAGTTAACTCCAAAGCCGTTAAAGGTTTTTGTGACAAGGTTATTCTCATCTTTCAGGATCGCCAGCAGAAGATGCTCTGTACCAATCAGTTCACTGTTGAATATCTTTGCTTCCAGGTACGTTATCTTGAGTGCTCTTTCTGCTTGTTTGACGAGGGGAAGATGATCCCCTGAAATGGATTTTTCCGTGTTGTTGGCTACTGAGTTTTCGATTCTCTTTCTGATCTCGGGGAGATCAATTCCCAGGTTACGTAAAATCCTTACAGCGAGGCCTTCACCCTCCCTGATGATGCCCAGCAGCAAGTGCTCCAGGCCTATGTAGTTGTTCCCAAGCCGCTGTGCCTCTTCCCGGCTGAAAACAAGGACATCTTTAACCCTCTGTGAAAATTTTGCTTCCATATCTTAAAGTTCGGATCCAATAGTATGAACGTATTCGATCCCGGTTTATTTGCATCGACTCAATTATACAAAAATCAAACCATCCTGAAAAACCTGCTAAAATGGCTTGTTTCCAAAAGTACGACTGAAAGCCGGACTAACCATTATAAGCCTTAAGAATTATTAACAAAATCATGTTCATAATCGTCTAAAAAAGAGAACCAAAATCCATGGTATTCTCGTAAAAAAATGGTAATTTCGTAAAGTTAACAAGATTTATATATCTTATTGATAATTAGACATTTAATTATTGAAACCCATGAGTGAAACGGGAGAAAGAATCGTTCCGGTAAACATTGAGACCCAGATGAAGAGCGCCTATATCGATTATTCGATGTCGGTGATTGTTGCGAGAGCGTTACCTGACGTTAGAGACGGGTTAAAACCAGTTCATCGCCGGGTACTTTATGGCATGTCGGAACTGGGAGTTTATTCCAACAGATCCTATAAAAAGTCGGCAAGAATAGTAGGGGAGGTTCTGGGTAAATATCATCCGCACGGTGATACCTCTGTCTATGATGCCATGGTTCGAATGGCCCAGGACTGGAGTTTGAGGTACCCGTTGGTGGACGGGCAAGGGAACTTTGGTTCAATGGATGGAGATAATCCTGCGGCAATGCGTTATACTGAAGCCCGGCTGAAAAAGATTGCTGAAGAGATGCTGGCCGATCTGGACAAGGAGACTGTTGACTTCAAACTCAACTTTGATGATACCCTTGAAGAGCCAACTGTGATGCCGGCAAAAATCCCCAATTTGCTGATCAACGGCGCTTCAGGGATCGCTGTTGGGATGGCTACCAATATGCCTCCCCACAATCTTTCGGAAGTAATTGATGGGATTATTGCCTACATAGATGATCGCGAGATTACCATTGCCGAGTTGATGAAGCATATCAAGGCCCCCGATTTTCCTACTGGTGGTGTGATCTATGGATACGAAGGCGTTAAGGAGGCATTCGAAACTGGCAGAGGCCGAATTGTAATGAGAGGGGAGACAAAAATCGAAACTCTCGAAAACGGTAAGGAGCGTATTGTAGTCACTTCGGTTCCATATCAGGTAAATAAGGCAGAGATGATTAAGAAAACTGCCGAGTTGGTAAATGATAAAAAGATTGAAGGAATCACCGATATCAGGGATGAATCTGACCGCACGGGAGTTCGGATCGTTTATGAGCTGAAGAAAGAGGTTATCACCAATGTTGTGCTGAATAAGTTGTTTCAATACACTCAGCTTCAAAGTTCCTTCAATGTCAATAATATCGCTCTGGTTCATGGCCGTCCGATGATGCTTAATCTGAAGGACCTGATTACACATTATGTTGAACACCGCCATGAAGTTGTTACCAGGCGTACCGAATATGAGCTGAGGGAGGCAGAGAAAAGGGCTCATATCCTCATTGGCTTGTTGATAGCTCTTGACAATCTGGATGCCATCATCGCATTAATCCGTGGTTCGCAAACACCTGAAGAGGCACGGGCTGGGCTGATGGATAGTTTCAACCTTTCTGAGATTCAGGCCAGGGCAATACTCGATATGAGGTTGCAGCGCCTGACCGGACTCGAGCGGGATAAAATCAGGGAAGAATACGATGAATTGCTTAAAAAGATCGAAGGGTATAAATTAATTCTTGGAGATCCCGTTCTTCGGATGGAGATCATTAAAACGGAATTGCTGGAAATAAAAGAGAAATATGGCGACGAAGCAAGATCCCAGATTGTTTATGCTGCTTCTGATTTCAGGATTGAAGATACCATTCCCGACGAGGATGTTGTAATTACTATCTCGCATCTTGGATATATCAAGAGGACCCCTTTGAGTGAATACCGGGTCCAGCACAGAGGAGGAAAGGGACACAAAGGGTCTGAGATCAGGGATGAAGATTTCCTTGAACATCTTTTTGTTGCCACTAACCACAACTATCTCTTACTTTTTACAGAGAAGGGTAAGTGTTTTTGGCTCAGGGTATTTGAAATCCCGGAAGGGGCCAGAACCTCTAAGGGAAGGGCTATCCAGAACTTGCTCAGTATTGAGAGTGACGATAAAGTAAGGGCTTATATCAACATCAAGGATCTAAAAGATCAGGATTACATCAACTCAAACTATATCATTCTAGCAACAAAACGAGGTACCATTAAAAAAACATCCCTTGAAGCTTATTCCCGTCCGCGACAGAATGGTATCAATGCAATTACAATCAATGAAGGGGATCAGCTTCTTGAAGCAAAATTGACAAATGGCGAGAATGAGGTGGTACTGGCACTCAGATCTGGCAGGGCAATTCGGTTCAATGAGCTGAAGGTTCGACCAATGGGCAGAAATGCAGCCGGGGTTAGGGGAATTTCATTCACCGGACCTACGGATGAAGTGGTTGGGATGATTTGTATTCCTCAAGATAAACGGTGCGAAATTCTTGTTGTTTCTGAGAATGGCTATGGGAAACGATCGAATATTGAGGATTACAGGGTGACCAATCGGGGAGGGAAAGGGGTGAAGACCATCAACATCACGGAGAAAACGGGAAATCTGATTGCGATAAAAATGGTCACTGACCAGGATGACCTGATGATCATTAACCGCTCCGGGATTATTATTCGCATGGCTATTGGAAATCTCCGAGTCGTTGGAAGAGCAACCCAGGGGGTCCGGCTCCTCCAGATAAATGCGGGTGACAGCATTGCCGCTGTGGCAAAAGTTGAGGTTGAAGATGAGGAGGAGATCACTGAGATTATTAATCAACCGGAGGAAGCAACAGAACCGACTGAAGATACAAATCTACCTGAAAATAATTGATAAAACATTAACAATTACTAATATCATTGCTTATTTTTGCACACTGATCCACATAAACACACTGATTCACATAAATGTAAAAGGAACCAAAACGATATTTTGTATGAAAAGATTTGCAATTCTGATGGTACTGGCACTCTCCATTACCCTCACTTTTGGGCAAAAGAACCTTCGCCAGACAGCCTCTAATTATCTGAAATCAGGGAAGTTAGATAAAGCAGCTGAAGCAATTAACCAATGTATAGTCGATCCCAGCACGGCTCAGGATGCCAAGACCTGGTTAATCAGAGGCAATATTTATCAGCAGATTGCCATTTCTACTGATGCGAACTATCTGGCTCTTGACCCTGATCCACTGGCAAAAGCCCTTGATTCATATGAAAATGCAATGAAGTATGATCCCAAGAAGGAATTTTACGATGATATATTTGTCCAGTTGACCTGGGAGCGGAATAACCTGTACAATATTGCAGTTGACGCGTATAATAAGGGTGATTTTGCCAAATCCATGACAAATTTTGCTCGTGCTGCCGATGTCATTGCTATTGCGGAGGTAACCGACACTGTAGCTCTGCTAAATACTGCATATTGTGCAACCCTTGCCAAGGACTATGATACAGCCAAGAAATATTATTTGATGCTTTTGGAAAAAGGCTACGTTACGCCAGCGTTATTTGTCAGTGTTTCTGATATTTACAGGGTACAAGGAGATAAGGATAACGCAATGAAATATATTCAAATGGGCAAGGACACCTTCCCAAATGACCCGGATGTATTTTTGGGAGAAACCAGTGTTTTTCTCACGTTCAACCTTACCGACCAAGCGTTAACAAATCTTCTTTCCTACATTAAAACCGATACAACAAATTTTTCGGTGTATTTTGCACTTGGCACAATCTATGACAAAATGGTGAACGATTCATTAACAGATATCCTTGCAAGAGAGGACGCTTTGAATAAAGCAATTGCTGCGTATCAATATTCGCTTCAACTCAATCCTGAACATTTTGATGCATTGTACAATATTGGAGCGCTTTATGTAAATACAGCTGCCACAATTGAATTAGAAGCGAATGCCCTTCCATTAGATAAAGTGGAGGAATATGAGAAAATGAAATCGGATATCACAAAGTATCTCGAATTGGCCGCACCATACCTGGAGCAGGCAACCATCATGCAACCAAATGATGTCAATACGCTACAAACTTTAAGACTTATTTATTCAAGAACTGGGAACAGTGTGAAACTTAAAGAGATTAACGAGAAGATAGATTCCTTATAAAAAGATGGGAGAAAGAAAGGGAGATCCGAATGACCTCCCTTATTCTTAAATATTTCTATTTGACATAATATTAATTATAAGACAACCGTATCGTTTATTTATTTGCCGCCAACAGGAAGTACATAATTGATACCGACTGTCATACCACCATAAGCATTGTGCGATGGATCATAATTTCCATCCGAGTTTTTAATCTGCCAGTCAGGTGCATTGATCTCCATAAAACCATAAGCAAAGGTAAGCCCGGCATTTAAAAACAGGTTAGGAATAATCTGAATATCAACGCCAAAATCAATTCGTCCCATGATATCCAGCATATTATACCGGTCGGTAATTGTTGACTCGCCAATTTTAATTGGTTGTGTCCATCCTCCAGGTGTATATTCGTCGTCCCAAATATCCTCCTGTTTCAAATACTCTTGTTTAGCTGAAAGCAGAATATTAAACTGAGGACCAGCCATGACATAAAATTTTGCCACCTCACCCCCTGTCCTGAATTTAAACAACAAAGGTATCTGGAGGTAATTTAACTTTACATTCCTGGTGTAGATCGTATCGTTGTACAAATCATCATATTTCTGACCCAGTTTTGCCCATCCAATTTCCAGTTTCAGACCAATATGTTCGTTAAAGTCGAAACCAATGTTGGCATTACCCCCAACACCCATAGTGAATGCATAGTCCATTTCGAATGGCAGACCGTAATTGTTCTGATTAATGATAACCGAACTCAATCCCGTACCAGCAAGACCAAAATAAAGACGTTTCTGAGCCATCAAAGGCACAGTAGAAATCATCAGGACGATGAATAATGCAGATAAATTCTTTTTCATATTGATTTGGTTTATAAATTTTGACGCTAATTTATAAAAAAACGTGGTCCAGATTGATAGAAATTGTACAAGGATGAAAATTTTTCCTTATGATGGTAATCAGTTAAGCAGTAAAGTACTCCTCCAGAACTTTTAACGTATCCTGATTGGTTTTCAGATCGTGAACAATCTGCCCTTCCTGAAGGATTAAAATCCTCTCGCAAACCTCCGTTATATGATTCAGATCATGGCTTGAAATCAACAAAGTAACACCCTGGTTCTCCTTCAGATTTTTTAATATCATCTTGAGGCGAATTTGTGTCGTAGGGTCTAAACTAGTAAACGGTTCGTCGAGGATAATGATTTCAGGTTTAGGCATCAACGCTCCTGCGATGCCAATTCTCTGCCTGTTTCCACTGGAGAAATCACGAATCAGTTTCTTCTTCCCCAGAATTTCATTGCTGAAGAACTCCTTAAAATCATTGAAAAAAGAGGTGATATCACCCTCCGAAAGTCCGTAAACATCAGCAATAAAGGTAAAATACTCCTCCGGTGTCAGAAAATCGATCAGAAAC
>Ga0351863_10049_pt1 | contig 48837 bp, 35 predicted proteins | sample TotcelHFGM3001L8_FD_206777 | JGI IMG/M metagenome (GOLD analysis project Ga0351863, IMG submission 206777) | Enriched cells from coal bed in the Powder River Basin, Montana, United States - Total cells FGM rep2 HSBNCT.FGM.300.1.L8 ... | reverse complement strand
CAGGAAGGCTTCAGGCGAAAAAAAGAGGTGGCGGGATCATCCTGATCTCTTCCCTGGCGGGTCTTTTAGGTCCTCCCCTGGTAGCACCGTATGCCGCCACAAAAGGATTCCTGATCCGGCTGGCCGAATCGTTATCGGCTGAATTCAAACTTCTCAATATTGATATTCTGACTTGTTGTGCCGGACTCACATGCACACCCACATATCAGGTCAACACACCGGAGCCGACCAGGGAAAAAGCATCCCCAATGGACCCGCTGGATGTTGCTAAGTATGCTATCCGTCAACTGGGACGAAAAGTTGTTTGTATTGCAGGATGGAAAAACAGGTTGAGCTTCTTTCTCCTTCTCAGGGTGCTCCCGCGTGCTGTCTCCCTTAAAATCATGGCCCAGACGATGAGGACCATGTTTGAGGAAGTAAAGTAGCGAAAAGCGAATGGACAAATATTCTTTGGGGGAAATACTGGAGAAGGCGGGCCGCTCCCCGGTCTCAGGAGAATCAGCCTATCACCCCCTGAACTAATATCATCCCAAACACCAGCGCCATAAATACATTAAAAACGATAAACATCGGCTTGATGCGGGGAGGTTCTTTTTCGGTATAGAGAAAGATGAAAAAGAAAACCATCAGGATCACAACTGCTGTCATCATGGTGATAATCAACGGCATCAGGGAGATGATATGAAAGAATAACAGGAACAGGGTGCTAAAGGAGGTAGCTACAACCCAAACCAGCAGGATATTGCGGATCACGGGAAAGCTGAATCGGGAAGTAATGGAATAGAATCCTGCTTTTTCGTATTCTTCCCCATACATCATCAGCAATAGCCAGAAATGGGGAACCTGCCACAGGAAGATGAAAAAGGCGATAAACAATATCCTGGGATCCATCAGGTAGCCACCGGCGGCAACCCATCCGATTACAGGAGGAACGGCACCGTTGACAGCGCCGGCCAGCACGGCAAAGTAGCTTCTGATCTTAAGCGGTGTATAAACTAAGTTGTACCATAGCAGGTTCCCCAAGCCGAGAAATGCCGTTACCATTCCGAAGCAGAGAAGTAAGATAAGGAACCCGGTCAAGGCAAGAATAACAGAAAAATACGCTGAAAACCTGACAGAAATCACCCCTGAAGGAATTGGCCTGTTTTGGGTACGCACCATCCTGGCATCCAATTTGTGCTCCTGCACCTGGTTTATTGCCCCGGCGGCTGCAGCCAATAGGAAAACTCCGAGAGCCGCCAGAAAGGCGGACCCAGAAAAGTTACCAGAAAAGATCACATAACCTGCCAGTGCAGAGAAGGCAATAGCCAATGAGAGGTAAAATTTCGAAAGGATTAACAGGTTCTTCAATAAGCGGAGCACAGCACTACTCTTTTTGGAGAGTCTTCAGGAATTGAACAATCGTTTGGATATCATTGTCCTTTATAACGCCCTGATAAGATTTCATGAGCCCCTTGTTGTAACCTTCTACAACCTCGTAATCAGGATCTACGATTGACCTGTACAGGTATGCCGAGTCAACCGTTACCTGAGTTGGAGTCCCATCAATCAGCACAGTCACCGTCCTCCCGAAGATCCCTTGAAAACTGGGTCCCACCAGTTTGGTCCCATCCATGGAGTGACATCCGGTGCAGGCATTCTGGCGCATTATAGCAAGCCCCTGGTCCATGTTGGCTGCTGAAGGGACACTGTCAAGCCAGGCCTCAAACTCCTCTTTTGTAATGACCCGGGCAACACTTTCCATATACGAGTGATTCAATCCGCAATATTCGGTGCACAATATTTCATAATTCCCCAACCGTTCCGGTATAAACCACATATAGGATACCACTCCAGGCACCACGTCCTCTTTAACCCGGAAAGCTGAAATGAACAAACTGTGCACTACATCGAGAGATGTCATTTCAAGCACAACGGCTTCATTGATTGGTAGTACAAGTTCAGATGATATCTTGTTCCCGGGATATTCGAACTCCCACGACCACATCTTTGCCACAGTCTTCACTACCCTGGCATCAGCCGGAATATCCCGCATTGGACTAAACGCGATATACCCATAATAGAACATCACCATCACAAGAATCGTAGGAATAATAGTCCAGGCGATTTCAAGTGCCGGTCTCTCCTTAACCTGAATGGCTTTGGGGTGCTTCTTACGGTGGTATTTGTAAATGAACCAGATCATCACCGCCGTAATTCCGATCAGGAAGAAAAAACTTATTCCAAAGATTACATAGAAGGCGGTATCAACCCCTTCAACCATGTTAGAGGCGTATTGCGGATCGTAGGTTGTAAACATCGTTCTCGCTTTTTATATCGTTTTAAATTCCGGTTTTACCGGTATAAATAATCAACAAAAGTCAGCAGTATAAATGAAACAAACAGCATGATCACCGCTGCTACCAGGATCTTGAAGAGCATATTATCGAACTTCAGGTGCATGAAGTAAGCCAGTACCAGCGTCCCTTTTATGCATGCGATCGCAAGTGCGATTCCAACCGACCATGCCTTCAGGTCATAATGGACCACATCCACAGAGATGAACGTGCAAGCAAGGAGGATTACCAGGATAAGCCCATAGACCCAGTAAGGTGTTATGTGTTGGTGTTCTGGATTGTGATTTGACATACCATTTAAATTTACGATTTACATTTTCACTATTTCGCTTCCCGTTTTTCACATTTAACCCCTAAATCCGCATTTGCTTCTCCCGAGTGCTCGGGATCTCAAGGGGACTTACTCCCCCTTTAGGGAGCCGCCGGGGGGTATTTCACTAAGTAACAAGGTACAGCAATGGGAACAGGAATATCCAGATCAGGTCCACCAGGTGCCAGTAAAGACCACCGTTCTCCAGCAACACGTTGTCGTACTTGTTAATGGTTGTATTCTTTAGTTTAAACCACATAACCATCAGTACCACCATGCCTACCACAACGTGGAACATGTGCAATCCGGTCATGAAGAAATAGAGACCGAAGAAGATAATCGAACCCCGTTTGAATTGCAAGACGAGATCAGACCCTGGATAGAGATCATGCTCAAATTTGGCGCCCCATTCAAAATACTTGTTAACCAGAAAAATACACGCAAGCAGAACGGTAACCAGGACCAACTGCATGCTTAGTTTCCGGTTACCTTTCTGGATCGCGGTGATCGACATAGCCACTGTCATACTACTAATCAACAGGACTATGGTGTTTAAAGTGCCAAGGGAGACGTTAAGCTGGAGGGCTCCCAGGTGGAAATCTTCAGGGTAAATATTTCTGTAAACGGCATAGACGAGGAAGAGGCCTCCAAAGAGCAAAAGCTCAGTAAAAATAAAGAGCCACATACCCAATTTGGCCCCGATGTCATCCCGGTGCTCATCATGTTTTATTGCAACGTCACTCATAGCTGTTCTCCTTTATTCGTAATCGTAGGGTTCTTTGCTGATCACCGGCGGTGTTTCGAAGTTCTCCATTGGCGGAGGTGACGGAATGGTCCACTCCAGTGTTGATCCGCCCCATGGGTTGTCAGGAGCCTTCTCTCCGTGCCGTGCAGCGCGTATCAGGTTTGCGATCATCAGGATGATGCCGGCAAAAAGGATGAATCCCCCGATGGTTGAAAGGACCTCGCCTGTTTCAAACTGAGGAAGGTAATCAAAATACCTTCTGGGCATCCCCTGCAGTCCCAGCACAAATTGCGGGAAATAGAGAATATTAAACCCGAAAAAGAGGATCAGCCATGCAATATCGGCCCACCGCTGATTGTACATCCGCCCATATATCTTGGGGAACCAGTAGTGGAGGGCCGCAAAGAAAGCGAATCCCATCCCGCCGAAGATAATGTAGTGAAAATGTGCGACCACATACGCTGTGTCATGAACATGTACATCCGTTGCCAGGGATCCAAGCGATAAGCCGGTGAGCCCGCCAATCATAAATAGAAAAATAAATGCCAATGAATATAAAAATGGTGTTTTCAGGGCAATAGAGCCTTTGTACATGGTAGCTACCCAGTTGAATACCTTGATAGCACTGGGTACTGCAACGATAAAAGTAAGGAATGAGAAGACCCACCTGGCTGTAAAACTCATTCCCGATGTAAACATATGGTGCCCCCAAACCAGGTATCCTACGCCAGCAATGGCAATGGAGGAGAGGGCAATTGCTTTGTACCCGAAGACTTTCCTCTGACAGAAGGTTGGAATGATCTCGGTGATTACTCCCATAGCAGGAAGGATCATAACATAAACTGCCGGATGGGAATAGATCCAGAAAAGGTGCTGGAACAGGACCGGGTCACCTCCCAGGGCAGGATCGAAAAAACCAATCTTAAACAGACGTTCAGCGATCAGCATCAATAAGGTAATCCCAACAATCGGGGTAGCCAGCAACTGAATCCAGGCAGTGGAATAGAGAGCCCAGGGAAATAGCGGCATCTTGAACCATGTCATCCCCGGGGCCCGCATCCTGTGAATCGTAACAATGAAGTTCAGACCCGTTAATATTGAAGAAAATCCGAGAACGAATGCCGCTGTTACAGCCATGATGACATTGGTCCCTGATTGTGTACTATAGGGCGCATAAAATGTCCAGCCGGTATCGGGTGGACCGTTTCCTGTAAACTGGGAGAGAACCGCAAGAATAGCTCCGAAGATAAATATATACCAGGAGAAGAGGTTCAGCTTCGGGAATGCCACATCTTTGGCACCGATCAAAATAGGCATAAAGATATTCCCAAATACAGCGGATAACCCGGGAATTACAACCATGAATACCATGATCACGCCGTGAACGGTAAAGATTCCGTTGTAGGTTTGAGGTCCCATAATGGTCTCTCCGGGCTTGAAGAGCTCAATACGCATGAGCAGTCCAAGGATCACACCGATCAGGAAAAAGAGACCGATGGCGTACATGTACATCAGTCCGATCCTCTTGTGGTCTGTAGAGGTCAGCCAGTCGAGAAGCCCACGATATTTTCCCTGTGGTTCAAGATAGCTTTTATAGGGTGTTGTTGTTGTCATAGATGCGTAATTGATTTAGGAATTGGTTGATTGGGCCTCACTTTTTCGCTTTTTATTGCGAGAACGGATGATCAAGGTGATAAAGATGACCAAGCCGACAAAGAGAATTACTATCCCACTGATTTTTGTCACATCCAGTACATACCTTCTTCCGGTTGGATCATAGCTGAAGCAAAACTCGAGAACCCTGTTGATTGTTGGCCTTGGGATTCCTTTGGCAGCTTCACCAATAGCCATTTTTAAATCGAAAGGAAGGAACCTGGTGCCATAGAGATACCTCGTAATTTTTCCCTCCGGGCTCACAATGGTGATTACGGCAGCATGAATCCAGTCATTCCCAGCCTTTTTGTATTTGAAGCCAATGGCATCAACCAGTTGGGAGATATTGGCACTGTCGCCGGTAAGGTAAACCCAGTGCTCGGCCTGTTCATTACTCCTTTTCTTCAGGAAATTCTTCTTTTTCTCTACAGCACGTTCAGGCGTGTCTTGGGTGTTGAAACTCACCGTTAACACATCGTAATCGGTTCCAAGGGTTAGGTCCATCTGCTCCATCACTTCTGAAACCCCGTCGAGAAGTGGGCTGCAGAGTCCCGGACAATCGAAATAAACCAGCGTGATGATCGTGGGCTTGTTGATCACATCACCCAGGCGAACATTTTCACCCTGTTCGTTGTTAAAGATAAGATCCATCGGGAGGGTATTTCCAAGATGTTCTACAACGCCTATTTCAGGTTCGTTGCTGTCGTAGATCGTCGATTGGCCCTGAAGCCCGCAAATGGGCAGGAGGATCAGCAGAGTCCAGAAAAATTTGGGCATTTTCATTATCGTAATGTTAATTTGTTGATATTCTTTTTACCCCTAAATCCCATTTTACCCCTAAATCCCCCCCGAGTTCTCGGGACAGGCCTGAAGGGGACTTACTTCCTTTCAGGATAATTACTTCTGACTTCAACCTTCTACCTTCTACCATCCAGTTCGTACTTCGTAATTCCCACTTCGAACTTAGTAAAGCCCCCTTTAGGGGGTTTGGGGGTTATTTTCTTTACAATACTGATGATACCCCGCTATCAGCAATGCTCCGCCCATCAGTCCAACATCTTTCAGCATGTTCATCAAGTGAACCTCTACGATTTGCCCCTGCGACACATCCGGAGCAAAAAATCCCGGGATATGGATGGTAACAATGAAGATGAACAGCATTGCTGCAAGCAGGTAGCAGATAACCGGAATCCACTTGTTGAAGATCAACGCGATCGACGCCACAATCATGAAAGCACCAGTCAGTAAAACGGTATATCCCCCACCCGGAATGAAGGACGAATCTACCAACAATTTAACAAATACATCAGTCATGATAAAATGGTTGACACCCATCACCAGGAAGGGAAGGGCAAACAGGATACGGCCAATTGTCATAAGTCTCTTCATAATGGCTGGTTTTATCTGTGTTGAAATTATTCTGATCTCTCTTCATCATATGCTGAACCAAGAAGAAAGATTTTTCTGATTTGCAGCATGATGTATATTAATGTTATCAAAACCCCAAGAACGGTCAAAGTATAGGATAAAATAAGCCAGATCGGTGCTTTGAAATTGATGTTCCACATGGCCCTTTCTGCAGTAAGAGAAACCCATTCCATTGGGACTCCAAGCGGCATCAGGATTGATTTTTTCGCAGTACCATAACCACTCGATTCATTCAACTGAGCGATCAGTGTAACCCGACCAATGGAGTCACCAACAATGCCTTCCGGGAATGGATATGAAATGATACCCTCATCATTTGTCAGTACACCATCTCCCAATTGAAGGTTCCCGAAATATCGCTTGATAAAGAAGAGCACTTCGGCCCCTTTGACAGGTGATTTCAGTTCATTCTTAATGGTATAGACGGAAATCGTGACTATTTTTGAGAGGGAGTCGAATCGAATGGTCATGCTGGCAAGCTCTCCAGATCCTGTCATTGCGTTAATTTCAGGCTCAGGCTGTATATAGCCGGTATGGAAACTCCGGATGTAGGCGACCAGATCCCATCGGTCCTCTTCGCCCAGTATCATCTTAAACTGAGGCATCGCGCCCTTCCCGTTGGTGATCTTGTAGAACATTTCGCCATCAGTTAGTTTTTGAAACTTTTCTGAAGCAGGATCTCCGGGAGAGGGGTCCATTTTAACAAAATTGGCCCTGGCTGGATTGCCGTGGCACGACTGGCAATTTTTCACGAAGAGGTCAGCGCCTTTTTGGATGCTCTCTGTGGTGAAGAGAACTGGGGCGGTTTTATTGGCCTGGTCGGTGGGAACGGACCAATCTTGGGCGAATAGCGAATAGCGAATAGCGAATAGCGAAATGATCAGCAGGATCCGGATGTAATTCTTCAGAGCTTTCATGACTGGCCTCCTTTCTCATGGAGTTCAGCTTCTTCCTGCATCTCCCAGACAGGGATGACGGGGAAAAGCTTTGACAGAACCGTTATAATCATCAGCACCAGAATAAACGTTGCAAGTGTGATGGCTGTTTCGATCAGTGTAGGTTTATAGATCATGAAATTTTCGGGAAGGTGCTGCATGGGTAAAAAAGGATGTTCCTGTGTTGGGACGACAATAATATACCGTTTGACCCAACTGGCAACAAAGATCAGAATAGCCAGGATAAGCATGGGAAACGGTTTTCTCATCTGTTTGAAAAGCAGCAGGACTATCGGAATAATCATACCGAAAAGTTGAGCAAACCAGAAAAGGCCTGCATTGTGTCCAACAAAAATATCCTGCAGATGAATGGCATCCCCTTGCTCAAGTTTGTATCCGGGAACCAGGAATTCATTGATGTTGAAATAGAGGTAAACCAATGAAACGAGTACGAGAAGTTTGGCCATGTTGTTGAAATGCACTTCCGTGATATACTTCTCTAGCCTGTAGTTCTTTCGAAAGAAATACATGGCAATGATCACGCTGGCGATCCCTGCCACAAATGCACCTGAAACAAAATATGGTCCGAAAATGGTACTGTTCCATCCTACCCGGGGTGTGGAGGCAAAAAGCCATGAAGTCACGGTGTGGATGGCAAGGGCTACCGGAATGATCAGGATGAGAAGGATTCGCATGGAGCGGTGGATAATATCCCACTGCGCATTGGTCCCTCTCCATTTTACAGATAATATTTCATAAACCTTTACCAGAATTTTTGGTTTGGTCAGGATCTTTTTCCCGAGAGCAAGGTCGGGGATCAAGGGAAGGTAAAGGAGAAGCGCACTGATAATTACGTATGTTGTTACTACTGTCACATCCCACAAAATCGGCGATTGGATCCTGCCATGGAGAAAAAGAAAAGGAAGCCGTTCGGGACGGCCCATGTCGCTGATAATCACCAATCCTGCTACAGCTGCAAATGCCAGGGCAATGATCTCAGCGATCCGCGTCAGAGGCCGTATCCACTTCATTCCAATCAATCCGAGAACGGCGCTCATCAGCATCCCGATCAGACTGGATGCTACAAAGAAAACGAAGTTGGAAATGTACATCCCCCAGGAGACATAATCGCGGATGCCTGCTACACCAAGTCCTTCCCTGAGTTGGATCGAATAGGCATAGAGGCAGAGAAAGAGCGCTATGGTAAGGATGCCCAGCCAGATGATATGGCCTTTATTGAACCTGACAGGGCGAAATAAGTCGGACGCTACCTGATCGTAACTGTTTTGCATAGACGAATATTTAGTTTATCCTTTATGTTCTTCCTGGGTTCCATCCTCAAACGGGAAGAGACGGTTTTTGGGTGGCAGGTAATAGACCCGCGGTTTGGTTCCGAGCTCTGGCATCAGTTGATACCCTGCATTTTGTTTAAGAAGTTCGCTAAAACTTACCGTTTCCTTTGTAGTTCCATTGGTAACGGCATCTTCCATCTCATCGCCAAACCAGTATACTCCGTTCGGACAGGCTGAAACACAGTAGGGAAGTTTTCCTTCGCGGAGGCGGTCGGCACTGAACAAACATTTGGTGATGGTTCCTTTTTTCTGAGGGACATTTAACTCGACATTGTAAGTAAGATCCTTGTCCTCCTCCGCCATAGGTGGTTCAAACCACTGAAACACACGGGCCGAATAGGGACAGGCTGCAATACAAAACCGGCAGCCGATGCACCGTTCGTTGTCGATTAAAACCGGTCCGTCTCCTCGTTTATAGGTTGCATCTACCGGACAAACCGAGACACAAGGCGGATTGTCGCAATGCTGACAAGGTTTGGGTAAATTGTAAGGAGCAGTGTTACTCGACTCCTTCATTTGTAGTGTATTAATATGATACTGTTCAGGGCGAAGGTGGTGAGCCGACTGGCAGGCATCGATGCACTTCCGGGCATTCCGGCATTTTGCCAGGTCGACAACCATCACCCATTTATGGCCGGGAAGCCCTTCCCTCCCCTCCTTCATCAGCAACTCCCCTTCAGGAAGGTGAGCCTCAACAACATGACTGGCATCTACCTCCAATAACTTCCCGTCCTGAGCAAGCAACTTAAGACGTTCGCCCGAGGGAAGTTTTGAGTCCTCGTAGTGAATCCCGGCATACATCGCTGCTCCTCCTGCAACTGCTCCTCCTGCAATGATGCCTACGTCCCGTAAAAATTTACGGCGGGATTGCTTCTCATTCTCTTCCTTATGTTCTTCGTTCGAGTTGTTCTGTTCTTCCATCGAAAAAAATTTGATCGTCAAAAATAAAAAAATATATGCAATGGTTTATATGTGAAAATATGAAAACCCCCAATCAAATTTACATACATTTGTTTTGCAAAAAAATAATTCCAGGATTTATATCAAGACTAAATTTGGGATACAGGTCAGGAGTCGGGAAAATTGCAAAAGGAGACCGGATGCCTTCACAGTTGGGGTCATCGGAAGAGGTTCTCATCGCAACGATATTAATGATCCAATTGCCAGGGATGGCTGGCGCTTAACTTTTTGCCTGGATCTCTTCCAAACTGAATAACATCAAAGCCCTGCTGATCTCTGTACTTTGCTGGATACTAAAAGGATTTGATCATTACCTGAAGGGCTGTTTCGCAAGAGACCTTTTTTGTTTGAGAGTATGAGCGTGTGGAAGCTTAGGAGAGTGGGTGTGTCGAAGTGTGAGAGGCGAGCATATTAATGATAATACCATGAAGTCGGAACCTGTTGCTTTTCCAGACCCGGCCCTTCAATCCAAACTTCCAGGCTCTCATCCCCTCCGTAATCGAAGAATTGGACATTGATCCGGTGAAGTCCTTGCTCCAATGCTGCTTGTCCTGATTGCTCTGTGATCTCATGAAGGCCATCGTTGATCACCACTTGCCGGCCATCGATTGAAAGGCGGCCTCCATCATCAGAACGGATAAAAAAAGTGAAGATGCCTCCTGAAGGAACTGCGATATAGCCGCTGAATTCCAGCGCATATGCATCCGTGGTGTCGCGGGCAGTATAGGCATCAATCTCAGTAACCAAGACTTCCTTCAATGGAACAAGTGTATCAAAACCGGGAAGTTTCCTGTAACGACCTTCGAAATACTTGCATTGGAGTCCGGGTGAAACAGGTTTAACCTCGACTGGGGGTGAACGTGTGACCTGATTGAACGATCCGTACACAAGTGCGCTGGCACTGTTACTCTTATTTAGTGCCACTGCAGTAATCGTTGTCGAACCGGTGATGACAACCGGAGAACCATCATAGCCGTTGGCTTCGCGATTGGGATAAGCATCGCCTTCAGTGTAAAAGATTTCCTGTCCGTCGTATTGCTTCATCCTGACCGAGACTGTATCGAGAAATATTGAAGAGGATGGCTTCATCAAAGGAGGGAACAGATAACGATCGCTGTAAAACCACACGTTCATCGCTCCGGCACCCCGGTGGCACCAGGCGTAGTAAGGAAGAAGGAGGAGGGATGAGGGACGAGTGACGACAGGTTGGCTGAAGCCGTCGCCCTGAAGTTTGCTGATTGCTCCCGTCAGTGTGCCCACCCCATTCAGCAGAGTAGAATCAAAGGAGTAATTGAAGGAGGCTGAAAGGGGTACCACAAGATTTTTCACATCCCCATCGTTGTCAATTCCTTCCGCGCAAAATACTACAGGGCCCCGCGTTAGTGCCACTTTGTTCCGGTCTTCGGAAATCTTTTCGATGGCAATCACCTTTCTTACAGGCATGGGAATGGAAAGTTCCACTACGTCGCCGCTCTTCCAATCTTTCATGATGGGGATATATCCCCTGTCGGGATAAAGCCGCCAGAGTTTGCCATTCAGGGTAACTCCCACCCCCATAGGGAGAGTATCGGCAAACTGATACAACCCGCCAGGGAGAACGATGTTTCGTGCCCAGCCAGGGATCCGCAGTGCGAGGACCATAGAAAACGGGTTTGCAGTTTCAATCGAAATAGTGACATCCCCATTCCATGGATATTGAGTGGTTTGAGTTATTTTGACAGTATGTCCATCGATCGTGAAGGTCCCTTCGCTACCCATGTAAAGGTTAACGAAAAGCGTATCAGAGCGGGTAGCATAGATGTATCCGGAGATAGAGGGGATAAAACGGGAGATATTTGACGGACAGCAGGAGCATCCAAACCATTCGGACCGGGAGTAGTTCCCTTCCGATTCAAGCGGATTCGGGTAAAAAAATGTCGTTCCGTTCAGGGAAACGCCCGAGATAAGTCCATTGTATAAGGTCCGTTCAAGCACATCGATATATTTACTCTCGCCATGCAACAGGAACATCCGGTAGTTCCAGAATACATTGGCAATGGCAGCGCAGGTCTCATTGTAGGCAGTAAGGTTCGGCAATTCATACTTGTCTCCATAAGCTTCTCCGGAAGAACGAGAACCGATGCCGCCTGTAACATAGATTTTCCCAGAAACGACATCAGTCCAGATTCTGTCAATCGCACTGATGTAAGCGGAATCTCCTGTTAGTGCAGCGATGTCGGCCATGGCGGAGTACATGTAGGTAGCTCTTACCGCATGGCCTACCGCTTCAGTCTGGTCGATGACAGGCTGATGATCCTGGGTGTAGGTACTTCCACTCTTCTCGCCTTTTCCTCGCTGATCCAGGAAAAACTTTGCCAGTTCGAGGTATTTTACTTCGCCGGTGACCCTGTAGAGTTTGGCCAGGCCGATCTCGATCTCCTGGTGCCCGGATGCCATGGGACGTTTGCCCGGACCGAACATCCTGCAAAGCAGGTCTGCATTCTTCAGGGCTACATCCACCAGGGTTCGTTTTCCGGTTGCCTCATAGTAAGCCACAGCTGCCTCGTACATATGCCCGACGTTATAAAGCTCGTGACTGCCGTTGTAGCGGGCATTCTCCCACCGTTCTCTTGCCCACGACTTTTCGATGTTGATGGTCGACATGGTGTAGAGGTAGCCATCGGGTTCCTGGGCGGAAGCGATGTTGGTGATAAGGCTGTCGAGAAATCCCTCCAGTACAGGATCGGGATGAGTGGCAAGGGAATAGGCACCCCCTTCAATGATTTTGTAGACATCGGAATCATCGTATCCGTACTTGCTGCAAAAGGTCCCTGATGGAATACTACCGGCATTGACCTCTCCAGCCACCTTGAAGTTCTTAAGCCTGCCTGTTTCGTCCGATTTCTGAAAGGCAAACGGGATCGTTACCAAGCGGTTTGTATCCTGACGGGGAGTCCAGAAGGCATCCAGGATTTTTACATCAGTGAATTTTACAGGCGTGTAGGGGTAGTCGCCTGTTTGCGCAAACATGATGGATCCTCCAAGGAATAACATAGAGAAAAGGGAGATCTTTCTCATTGAGATGGTTGTTGGTTAATAGAATTGGTTAAGACAAATATCGTTAAAAAAACGGAACACGGTTTTAAACGGGAACATGTTGGAATATTCACCACGAAGACTTCACATGATCTTCTTCCTCTCCAGCAGCATCTGGAAGCTCTTCTTGTAGCTTTCACCAACCGGGATGAGTTTATCGGATACTTTAATCATGTTCCCTTCGATCGAATCGATTTTGTCAATCGCAACGATATAGGATTTATGTACGCGGATGAAGTTGGCCTGGGGGAGAATCTCTTCGATACCCTTAAAGGTCTGCAGGGTCATGATCCGGGCCTTAGGCGTTACAATTTTCAGGTAATCTCCTTGTCCTTCTACATAAAAAATCTCATCAAATGTTACTTTGTGCAGCTTGAATCCACTCTTGATAAAGAAATAATCGATCTTGGGATTGAAGATAGAGATTTCTTCGGGCGGGCATTTTGAATTGTATAGCCGGCAAAGTTTCTCATGCACCCTGTCAACAGCTTTCACGAACCGCTCGAAAGAGATCGGTTTGAGAAGGTAATCGGTAACGTCAAGCTCATACCCCTGGAGTGCAAACTGGTCGTAAGCTGTTGTGAAGATCACTTCGGGTTTTGGCTTAAGGATATTTAACATCTGGATACCTGTCAGCTCTTCCATCTGAATGTCGAGAAACATCAGATCGATCTTCTGTTGTCGCAGAAAATCCATCGCATCCAGGGCGTTGTCAAAAGACTTGACCAGTTGCAAAAAGGGGATCTTCTGGATATAATCTTCAAGAACCTCAATAGCCAGAGGCTCATCGTCAACGGCAATGCATGTAATCTTCATAATCTTTCTATTATTAAATGGACATGGTATTCCTCGCTCTTCTGGTCGATTTCCAGGGAATAGCTCCCCGGATAGATCATATCCAAGCGTTTCTTTACATTATCAAGGCCAATTCCCCCCTGTTTATCCTTATTCATTGGAGAACCGGTAGGGATATAATTCCGGATGTCGAATTCAAGCCTGTTCCCGGTAACCAATAATGTAATGGTAATCCCTGGCAGTTTGAAGTTTTTCCTGCCATGCTTGAAAGCATTCTCCACAAAGGGTACCAGAAGCATGGGTGGAATCATTTTCGACTGAATATCGCCTTCGATATCGAAGGTTACGAACCGTTCCTCTTTCATGCGCAATGCATTGAGTTCGATGAAACTTTCCAGGTATTCGATCTCCTTTTCCAGCAATACTTTATCACTGTTTGAATCGTACAGCATATACCGCATGATGTCGGAGAGTTTCATCACCATGGAAGGGGCCTCATCCGACTTTTTGTATACCAGTGAATAGAGATTATTGAGCGTGTTAAAAAGAAAATGTGGATTTATCTGGGTCCTCAGCAGGGCCAGTTCAGAGGTTTTGGTACGGGCCAGAAGCTCACTTTTCTGCTTTTGTGTATTGAACCAGTCGATCATGAACTTGATCAACAGCGCCATCAGTGTAAATGAGATGGAGTAATAGGTTTCGAGAACGATATTGTAGAAACGGATAGTCACCTCCTCATAATCCATCCCGGCAAGATAAACATAAACGACAACCATCATGATCAAACGCAGGCAGATAAAAAATGAGATTGCACCGATTACCTTTAATAAATTGGTCACAATCTTTCTTGTATTCAGAAAATCAATCGAGATCAGGAAATAGACAAGGTAAAAGTTCAGAACATTCAGAAGCTGTGAAGAGAGCGTATAATAGTAGTAATAGAGCGGGTATTTCTTATCAGGAAAAATCATAGGCAGTTCGGGAACCAGTGCGAAAAGGATCCAGAATGAGATGTGCAGTAATATGATATATCGTTTACTCATATCTGGTAATTCGTTTGTAAAGATATGAAGATCGGACTCAAATTGTGCGGGAGGAGAGCGATTTATCGATGAAACGGTCAGGTTGATCTGTAAATCAGGTTTTTCATGACATCAAGAGCTACATCCCGGTGAAACCGCATTAAGCCGAGCCATCTGAACTGTTGATCCAAATTATTTTTTGAATTAATCGTATGCATCTATTTTTGGTTCCGGAAGCTGATGTGAATCGATGGTTTTGGTTTAATGAATCCAACAATTTTTAGTGAATAATTAATAGTTACTTCCCTCCTTAAAAAATCCCCGATCTTCCATCAGCTTCTTTTTTTATCTTTGTTGATTGATATGACTGAGAAAAGAGCGATCGCCTCTACCCTTATCCTGATTCTTCTGATTTACTGTATACCCGCCGCAGCCCTGCCCTCAAACCGCGCTGAGAACAAGTTGGACTCATTATCCCTTGTGCGCAAAACGATTGAAGCAATGCGGATCTCCACGCCACCAAAGATCGATGGGGAGTTGAACGAACCCTTCTGGATCACCATTCCGGTCGCTACAAATTTTGTTGAATATTCTCCCCGAAACGGAATCCTTCCTCCCTTTAACAGTGAGGTGAGGTTTGCCTTCGACGATGTGGCATTCTATATCAGTGCCATTATGTTCGATCCACATCCCGACAGCATCTGCAAGGAACTCGGACGCAGGGACCAGATTGAGCTGCTCAATACCGACTATATCTCATTTGATATATTGCCCTATAACGATGCCCTCAACATGTTTGAGTTCAAAGTGAGCCCTGCAAATCTGCAAAGCGACACCAAATACTCCCCGGTTGGTCAGGATGTTAACTGGGATGCCGTTTGGGAGTCAGCTGCAAGGATTACAGAGGTGGGTTGGGTTGTTGAAGTGAAAATTCCTTATTCCGCTCTCCGTTTTCCGAAAGTAGAGGAGCAGGTTTGGGGTATCAACATGTGGAGGCACGTCAGGCGATACCAGGAGTGGTCGACGTGGTGTTTTGTAGACAACAAAGTGAGGGAACTGTTCAACTACTATGGAGAGGTAAAGGGGATTAATGACGTGGATCCACCGTTGAGGCTCTCCTTCTCTCCTTATGTGACCGGCTATGTCGAAAAGAACCCCGATAATCCCACCTGGTCGTGGCTGCTCAGGGGTGGGATAGATGTAAAGTTTGGGATCAACGACAGCTATACCCTCGACATGATGCTGATCCCTGATTTTGGTCAGGTTCAGTCGGACGATATCATCCTGAATCTCTCCCCGTTCGAGATAAGGTATGATGAAAAACGACAATTTTTCACGGAAGGAACAGAGTTATTTGACAAATGTGAAATTTTTTATACCAGGCGGGTAGGTGATTTCCCCAGAAATTTTGGCGCAGCCTGGGATAGCCTTGGCCCCAATGAGGATGTAGTTAAAAATCCTGAAGAGACCCGGATTATCAACGCAACGAAAATCTCGGGAAGAAATGCCAGAGGGTTGGGATTGGGCTTCTTCAATGCAATGACAACCAATACATGGGCGACTATCTATGACAGTGTTACCGGAGCTCAACGCCGTGTCTCCACCCAGCCTTTTACCAATTACAACGTGATGGTGGTGGATCAGAACCTGAAAAACAATTCCTATGTGACCCTGATCAACACCAACTACTGGACCCCCGACGACAGCTACTCAGGAAATGTAACCGGCACCGAGGCCCGGATCTGTAATAAAAGCAATACCCTGGCCGTGTTTGGAAGATTGAATGTGAGCCAGGCTTACCAGAAAGGGAACTCTCCTGTTTTCGGTCATCGCTACCGAATCTCAGTATCAAAACCAAGCGGGAAATTCCAGTATGAAATCTACCGGGATGCCATGGATAGCAAATACAATCCGAACGACATGGGTTTCCTTACGAACAACAATGAGGATTTCAACTATTTAAGCCTGGGATACAATACGTTTGATCCTTTCTGGAAGATCAACAGGACTCAAACATACTTCAATACCATCTATTCCACCCTCAACACCCCGAACAAGTTTATGGACCTGCGACTTGAACTGAACCATTATACACAATTCACCAGTTTCTGGGCCATTTATCTCGAAGGAGGCGTTCACCCGCTTGGCACACACGACTTCTATGAACCAAGGGTATGGGGATATGTTTACAAGCGTCCTCTTTCCTATGATTTCACCTGGAATGTTGCCACCGACTTGCGGAAGCCATTCAGGATTCACTCAAGCATCTCGGTAGGCAATCGACCTGTGAACAAGAATTTCTCATGGACCATCGCCCTCACTCCCCGAATCAGGTTCAGCGACAAGTTCACGATCACACTGAATTCAACTGTTACGAAAGACCTGAATGATTTCGGCTGGGTTGAGAACTCTTATGACTCGCTCAGCAACCTGACTATCTATTTCGGAAGACGGGATGTCTCTGTTGTCAACAATATCATGGATGCCAGATACATCTTCAACCCGAAACTCTCACTCTCCCTGAGGGTCCGCCATTATTGGTCGCAGGTAAATTATCTCGATTATTATACACTGAATAAGGAAGGAAACCTGGAGGCCTCCGGATATTGGGAAAATCACAACATCAACTTCAATGCTTTCTCTGCCGACCTGCAGTTCATCTGGTATTTTGCCCCGGGAAGCGAATTGAGTGTCGTGTGGAAAAACTACATCATGACCATTGGCGACAAGCTGAACCACGAATATTTCAATGATCTCTCTTCAACTCTCAGTGCACCTCAGACAAACAGTTTCTCGGTGAGGGTTCTCTATTACCTGGATTACCTTTATATCAAGAAGATTTTCTCAGGAAACAGAAAAAGGGATGAGGGGACGTAGCAAGGATGATCACCCTCGCTGAAGGTTTAGCGATTGAAAAAGGGATGAAGGGCTGTTACCCCTCCAACTGGTTGCTTTACCGACCAGGAACCTGAATTAGTAGATTTTTATTTCAGGAGACACGCCAATCATGTATTTTCGCAGATTGATCAGCCTTACAAATGGCAAGATACAGTTATCGGGTATTCATTTCATTCCTCATCCTAACCATTTTCGGGTGTGTTCCAGAAGAGGAAAGGCAGCATGAGACCGGCTACGTGGAGTCGTTGCACATGATTCATGCAGAGGCCTTTTTTCAGGAGGGTCTCAGAGGGAAAGGGGTCAAAATCGGAGTGCTTGATATCGGTTTTGCCGGGATCAATTCTGATACCTCTTTGGCACATCTGAGAACCAACGAACAGGTATACCTTTTCAGGGATCTGGTTCCCGAATACCCTGTCAGTGCCTTGCGATACTCCCATGGGACACAGGTGATAAAATATATGGCCGGGATCTATCCGGATGACACTGCTTTTGAAGGAAGTCTGGCCCGGGATGCTATGTATTACCTGATACGGCCGGCTGGAGGAGCGGGAGCCAAAGAGGATTCCCGGAACGATGAATTAAATATAGATACTGCCTTCATGATTCTGGATTCCTTAGGCGTAAGACTTGTAAATATGTCGATCGGCTTCTGGAATGAATATACCCGTGAAAATGAGAACTACACGCCTGAACAGATGGACGGGAAGAGCAGTGCCATCTCCAGTATATGCCAGAAATGGGCTGAAAATGGAATGATCATCGTGAACAGTGCGGGAAATACCGGCGAGTACGCCTGGCGCTATATCTGGGCTCCTGCCGATGCTGAGGGTGTTATTGCAGTGGGAGGCGACCGCTTTACCAATAAAGTATTTAAAGCAAGTTATAGTGGTATCGGGAATCCGGATGTTCCATATGTTAAACCCGACCTGATCGCTTACACCCCATGGGGCACCTCTTTCTCAGCGCCTATTGTGACAGGGATTGTTGCCTGCATGCTGCAAAAAGACAATACGCTTTCTCCAGGAGATGTCCTCGATATCCTGCACAGATCAGGATCACTTTACCCCTATCCAAACAATTTTGTAGGTTGCGGCATCCCGGATGCACGGAAAATTCTTGCATTGCTTGAAAACAGGGATTCAACAACATCCCACGTAAAGGCAGTCAAAGTAAGGGATGATACGTTCACCATTTATACTTCCAGTAAAAATATCGTGGTGTTTGACAAAACAGATGCTACTATCGTCAGAAGGCAGACCATCCACGAAGCATCAGACGGCATGTTTGTCGTAAAACGCAAACGAAATTCGCCCCGAACAACGGTAGCTGTGGGGTTGGATGAGGCATGGGAAATTTTCTGGGAGTAAGACAATTGCGATAATAACCGGCTGACGACTTCGGATGTCGAGGAATCCATGTAATTCGTATAATTTCGGTGGGATCAATGGCGGTTCCTTCTATTTTTGATTAAAAATCTACTCCTATGAAACTATCTCTACGAATTTCTCTCTTGGTGCTCTCCATGTCATTGGCCGGAATGGGAGTCGTTGCCCAGATTCTTGATGATGGACCTATGGCCCCGGGTCAAACAATCCAGTACAATTCCTTTTCCAGTGACGCCACAACCGATCTGAATCCTGTGATCGTGCAGGTGGTTAACGAAATCAATTCCGACAGCATCAGGGCAACAATTCAGCACCTTCAGGATTTTGGAACCCGTTTTCTTCTCAAAGACAACCGTAAAGAGATTGCGACATGGATTGCAAACGAGTTTATCTCCTATGGCTTTTCTGATGTTGTACTTGATTCATTTCTCTGTTATGTGAACTGGAGTGGGATTTTCGTCGATACTCTCTGGCAATACAATGTTGTTGCCACCCTTACCGGACAGAGTGCCCCGGAAGAAATTTACGTTGTTGGAGGGCATTATGATGCGATTGTTCTTGCTTCGCTTGATACAACCCCCGGTGCCGATGACAATGGATCGGGAACTGCCGCTACCATGGAGGTAGCACGGGCAATGATGCAGATGAATTACCAGCCGGAAGCCACCATCAAGTTCTGTCTCTTTTCAGCTGAAGAACTGGGACTTTACGGATCGAAATACCAGGCATCAAAAGCTTATGAAACGGGAGAGGATGTTCGGTTCATGCTGAATATGGATATGATTGCGAATAACCCTGATAGTACTAATCTTGTAACCATCTTCCGGTATCAGTTTTTCGAATGGGCCAGTATCCTGGCTGCCGATGTAATTGAACAGTATACAACCCTTGATGCCGTATTCTCAAACAGCTGGAACAGTGAAGGATCTGATTCGTACAGCTACTGGGGTTGGGGGTTTCCTTGTACCTATCTCGAGGAGTACGACTTCAGCCCAAATTGGCATAAGCCAACAGATGTAATTGAAAACTGCAATATTGATTACTGTGCAGAGATCACCCGAGGAGCCTGTGCAATCCTTATGGTACAGCAATTCCTTCCTTATCCCCAGGGGATTGTGGCAATATCAACAAAAGAGAATATCCAGATATCCTGGGATCCAACGGAGAACGCACTTGTTGACGGGTTTAACATCTATCGGTCAGAAACCATGAACGGAGTATATGAAAAAATCAACCAGTCCTTGATAGCTGATACCTCATACCTGGATATACCCGCAGAAACAGGAGTAGAGTATTACTATTTTATCAAACCAGTGAACACGCTCGGGGAGGAAGGAATGTCCTCCGACAAGGTTTGGGGTGCGCGTTTCGGATTTACTGACACGTTGCTTGTTGTCGCCACACTTAAAGGGTCCAGTGTTACACCCGATTCCGTTTATCAATTTTATGTGTCGGTTCTTGATACGATCCCTTTCACCTGGTTTGATTACAATGAGGTCCATCCCATTGATCTGGGGACCCTTTCAAGGTATCGGAATGTGCTATGGCTGACACAGGATTTTATCACGGTTCAGCCAACTAATACCGTTGGCTATAATCTGAATTCCTTCTTTCAGAACGGAGGGAATATGTTTGTTTCAGGATTTCTTCCCACAAAGTTCTGGGCCAATAATACGTATTACCCATTTAAATTTCCTGAAGAATATTTTATCTCACGGATGTTTAAAATCGACAGTGTTGACAAACAGATTAATTGTTTCATGTACAAGGCCTATCCATCGGCTGAAGGATATGATACCCTCCATGTGGACCAAGGAAAATCCCTGACCCCTGATTATCCCGGGGAATTGTTTAATATTGAGGTATTTACACCAACTGCAGAAGGATCGGTGATCTATCGTTTCGATTCCCGTTGGGATCCCTCCACATCCCAGGGAAAGATGCAAAACCGACCCGTTGCCATCGAATATATGGGCGATGATTACAAAACTATCTTCATGAGTTTTCCCCTCTACTACCTCGATACGGCAGATGCGAAAAACCTGATGCAGCATGTCATGAAGTACAAATTCGGCACTCCCACAGGGATCGGTCCAACAATGGAGGTGCCTGACGTAACACTTTTCCAGAATTATCCCAATCCTTTCTCAAGCGAAACAACGATTCCATTTATGGTAGACAACCCTTCGCATGTGAACCTGTCGGTCTTTACATTGCAGGGGATCAAGGTTGCCGAACTTGTTAACAGTAAACTTGAATCAGGATACTACAGCATAAACTTCTCCTCAAGCGCTCTTCCGTCGGGCCTCTACCAGGTGGTCCTTGAAACTGATCGTTCTTTATACACACGGAAGATCGTGCTGATTAGATGATGAGGTGTCTGGTGCACTCGAAGCCGGTTATCAAACAGATGACCGGCTTTTTTTTTGATCCTCTTTTTCGTACATTCGTGGTTCAATTTTTCCATCCTGGGAGCCATCCTCTTCCTTCGGTTTGGATTTGCTGTTGGTACCCTCGGTTTCTGGGGAGTGGTCCTGATCATCATCCCGGGACACTCCGACTGGAAAAAGTCCAACATCCAGATCTTTGAGATCTCCAAACCGGAAAAACTGGAGGAGAACCGGCAGATGATGGACAAACTCGGTGCCGTGGTTTTTGTGCATGCCCACGGACCTAGGGAGATTGAATAGACTCGTCACTGATCACCCTGCCATCCTCCAGTTTCACAACCCTTCTCGCCTTGTTCACTACCCGCTGATCGTGCGTGGAGAAAATAAACGTGATCTTCTCTTCACGGTTCAGCCTTTCCATGATGTCAAGCAGGTTCTCTGTGGATACAGAGTCGAGGTTGGCTGTTGGTTCATCAGCCAGGATGAATTTAGGTCTGGATGCCAGAGCCCGGGCAACTGCAACTCTCTGTTGCTGCCCTCCCGAAAGCCTGGATGGCCGGCTGTTGATCCTGTCACCCAATCCGACGGCTTCCAGTAATTCGATGGCTCTCTTCTTCCGTTTCTCTTTACTGTATCCCTGCAAACTCATGATGAACTCCACGTTTTCGTAAGCGGTCAGCACGGGAATAAGGTTGTACGACTGAAAGACAAACCCAATGTTGTTCAGGCGGAAGTTGATCAGCTTTCTGCTTGACAATTCGCCAATGTTAATCCCGTTAATCCGGATAAAACCTTCCGTTGCAACATCCAATCCTCCGACCAGGTTCAGAAGGGTGGTTTTTCCGCTGCCTGAGGGGCCTACGATGGCGGCAAATTCACCCTCCTGAAATGCCAGGTCTACACCGTTGAGTGCATTTACGGCTACTGCCGAGTCGTTGTAGATCTTCTTCAGATCTTTGATTTCAATGATATTCATAATCGTGTGTTTACTCTGTTCTGATGGCTTCCGCCGGGTTTAACTTCAGTGCTTTTCTAGCAGGATAGATGGATGCCAGGATGCCAATGCCTATGACCATGATCGTTAGGGTAATGAAAAAGGTTATGTCAAGGTAAGGATATAACATGGTGGGATACCCTAATTTCTCGAATCCCTCGGCCATGCTGCTCAGGTCAATTCCCGTCCAGGCAGTGTAGATGGTGAGAAAATACCCCAGGATCATGCCGGCAATCGCTCCGGTTAACGAAAGGTAAACCGACTCAAGCATGATCATGAGAAACACCCTGCGTTTGTTCATCCCAATGGCAGTAAGCATTCCCAGCTCGCGCGTGCGCTCGAGGATTACCATAAGCATTGTGTTGATGATGCCGAATCCCAGGGCGAGGAGGATGATCGCCATAAACATATAGAGATAGAGGTCGAGGAAGTCGGCAAGCATACCTGTGATGGGATCGATCTTTTTCCAGTCCCTGACAAGTAACAGGGGGAGCTGGTCGGACAGCTCATTGCGGACCAAAGCCAGTTCATCATCATTCTCCAGCCGGATGGCAATTTCCTGTGACTCTTCGGGATCCATCGCAAGCAGCTGGGAGATATCCGCTTTTGCGACATAGACATTCATTTCGTCAAACACCGAATTGTTGGTGCGGTAGATCCCACAAACCCGGAATGCGGCTCCAGTGAGGTTCCCTTCAACATCCTGAAACGTCAGTACCACCTTGGAACGAAGTTTTATATTCAACTTCTTTGCAAGCGCCTGGCCAATAACGATCTGATTCGTCTTCTCACCGTTGAGGTAAGAACCACAGGAGTCGCAGATCATAGACCAGATCTCTGAAACCTGTTTCTCTTTATCGGAATTTACCCCGTAAACCATGATACCGGTACTGGCATTGGCACTGTTTCCCATGGCCAGAAACTTGATACGGGCCGACCATGCAATGATCTGCGGGATGGAATCAAGTGTTGCCTCCAGCCCTTTCGGCTCACCATTGATGGTGTATTTGATCTCATTATCCTCGATATACTTCGGGTTGTGGATCTGCAGGTGTGCCGTTTCACGGCTTACCGCCTCTTTCATCCGTTGTTCGGCCATTCCTTTCATAACCGCCGAGGAGAAGATCCCGCCGAGTAATCCGAAGGTGATCGCCAGGATCACCACCAGGCTTCGGACCTTGTTCCTCCAGATATTCTTCCACGCTATAATCCAAATCATAGTTCAGTTGTTATTTTCGTAAAGCATTGATCACAGTAAGCCGTGAGATTTTAACTACCGGCAGGATCATGACCACCAGCAAGATGATGACAACAGTAAGGGATTGACCCAGGAAATAAGAGACCTCCCAGGCAGCAGGCATGATTGGCTCAAACCCCATCTGGATGGTTGTTTCCGCCATCTCTCCGGTGATTGGTATGGGGTGTATGTAAAAATAGTAGAGCAGCGGAATAGCAGCTACAATCCCGGCAATCACTCCCAGGAAGCCCGTCATAAAGAGCTCTGTCACCACAATCCGGATCAGCTTCAATTTGGGCATCCCGATAGCTATCATCATTCCAAACTCCCGGGTTCGTTCGCTGAAGAGCATAAGGATAGTGCCAAAGATGCCAAACCCTACGATCATGTAAAGGATGCCAAGCATGATCAGTCCGGAGACATTGTCGGACTGGATCTGCTGGACCACATCCGGCATCATCTCCTTCCAGGTCATTACCTCATAGGTGACAGGATCAAGTTTTTCCTTCACCTTTGCAGCGACCCCAGAATATTTTTTGATATCGGGAACATTAAAGGAGATGGAGGTCAACCTGTTGTCAGCAGAAAAGAGTCCCTGTGAAGCCGTCAGACTCAGGTATACCATCCGACTGTCCAGATCGGGTGAAGGGAAGTGCACGATGCCTCTCACAGGGAAGATTCCTGCAGCACTCATCCCGTGAAATCCCTGCCCGATCAGGACAAGGGTATCGCCCGGGGAGATTTTCAGGTATTTTGCCAGTTTCTGGCTTACAAGAGCTCCGTCGTCATCCGGAAGGAGGTAATTTCCCTCTACAAGTTTTTTCTGCAGTCCCGTAAGCTGGTTCTCTTCGTCGGGAACGATGCCGGTGACCATCACTCCTTTCGTTTGCATTCCGAATGATCCCAGAGCAAAGGATTCAAGCCGTAAGGCGTAACCATCTACTTCCGGTATTTCTGAGATCTCCTGCTGAAGCTGCGGTGTGTGTTCAAAGGAGTTGTTGATGATCTTATCGTCCCAGTATCCTGAAGCGTGGACCTGAAAATATCCTGAATAAGCGTGTACGATGTTATAGACCATCAGGTCGTAGCTGCCAAGCTGGAACCCTCGCATGAGCAATGCCAAAAAGACGGCAAAGAAGACGGAAGCAGATGTGATCAGGGTTCTTCGTTTATTTCTCCAGAGGTTTCTCCAGGCGATTTTTATCGTTTCCATCCGGCGTTTCTATTTAACGGTTCTCGCGTGTTCATAATTTTGAAGGCCATCATCAACGGTCAGATCTAAGGCTGTTTGTCTGGATATTTCATGTTTTGCTGGGAGAAGAAATTGTCGGGTATCTTGATATCAAACCTGACGTTTTTAATGTCTACCAGTGTTTTCTGGTTTGGTTTATCCTCGGGAATGATCTCAAAATGGGTTGGGATCTTCCGGTCGTACATAAATTTAATATCGGATAGTAAATGAGTCTTTACCAGGTAATCATCTTCATCGTAATACTCCACCTTTAGCTGATACAACTCCTCCTTGCTGATCCAAATGAGAATCTTTCCCCACACAACGGCTGCCTCCTCTTTGGGATCGAGTTGAATTTTATAACAATTAAACTCCTGAACTATCTCACTTCCGATTATTGTATGTGTATAATCCACAACAATGGAAGACTCTTTCAAAATATCATCATTCGAATAGTCTGATCCCATCCACCCCTGCGACATCATGGAAGGGGGAAGTTTAATCATCCGGTTTATGGTTGGATTCCAGCTCCACATATCGTTCTTCAGCTTCAGAAACGTTTGGCCGCTCTCTTTTGCAGGCGCAATTATCAGTGTGAGCGAATAGTCCCGGCCTTTGGCCCAGCTCCTGAAGCTGACCGTACGTTGCCATGTTGGCCTGACAACCGTCATCACCATCTCCACTTCACTGGAAATCCCTTCCATCTTATCGTTGGCTTTTTTAATGATTTCTGTCGCGTCCTGTGCCATCATGCTTCCGGGTGCCAGGAAACCAAAACTGACAAACAGGGCAATTACGATAGAACGGAATCCTTTGCTTTTACTGCTATTCATGGAAATTTCTCCGGGGTTATGGTTTGCAATATCGATTAATAATCAGATCTTTCATCCGGTCTATTGGATAGTGTTCAGGATTAAAGGCATAATTCATATAAATCCCATCCAGCATAGAGTGGAAAAACCAGGTTTCCAGCTCAGGATCTCCAAAGCCCTGATTCCTGAAATAGGCCGAAACGGTCTTCCACATCCCGGATGCCATGATGTCAGATTGCAACTGGTGCACCAGTTTCTGAGCCGATGGCTGAACAAGAAGCATGTATAAAAACTTCCAGAAATCAATATGGAGCTTCAGCGTTCCGATCTGTTGATCGATGAAAAATTTCATCTCTTCTGTGGTGAGAATTCCATCGTGATCGGGATCAAGAAATTCATAGAGGCGGTGTACGCTCGTTTTAATAATCTCTTCCAGCAAAGCCTCCTTGTTGGTAAAGTAATTGTAGATCAGCCCCTTGGATATTCCTGCAGCTTTTGCGATCTGAGCAATCGTTGTATGTGAGATACCCTGCCTGGCGAACAGCTCAAGAGCGGCATCGAGAATCAGTTCCCGCCTGTCCTCCCTGATCTTGGCATATTGCTCTTTTGTTTTTGGGCTCATGATACTCGGTTAAAAGCTCCATTTTAGTCTCAGGGCAGAAACGCAGGCCTGGAAATAAAGGTTTCCATCCTGTTGTGGGCCGGTATTCTTATACCTCCCATTAAAGTACTGCAGAAAGAAACTCAGATCAATATTCTGCCGGAGTGAATAATTGACATTTGGTCCGATATAGTACCCGTTCAGATCGGGATAGTACATAATTGCCAGGCTCACATCAAACAGAGGCGTGATGGGATAGGAACCCTGCAGGAGGATGTTCCATTCGGCAAATGAGAGTGTTTTGGGTGAGGGAGGGGCCTGGTAGACCGAAAGGAGGCTTTCTGGCTGGATGTTGGGCGGCAACTGGTTGTATAATACCTGGAAGACGAGGTACAGTGAGTTTGTGAAAGAGTAGTCAAACCCAAGGGTTGCAAGGAATATACCGCTTGAATCCCTGTCGAGGCTTTTTGGGTAGAAATAGCTTACCTCTCCTCTGAAGCCGGCCTGACTTATGTTTCCCGACCAGCCAGTACCAATCACCCAATCCTGATCATTTACAAGTCCGGCCAGAAACTGAAAATCATATTTCCATAGGTTAAACCGACCCAGTCCGGCCACGGTTATCTTGCCCTCGTTGTTCCATTTCACGGCTGCTTCCACCGTAGAAGTACTGCTTGGGTAGAATTGCAGGCGAATGGCATCGCTGCCAGGGCGTTCGGGATAGTCGAAGTCGTAATACGAGTATGTATTGAAAATATCATTGGGATTCCAAACAATGGTTTGGCCCCAGTTTATCCGTTGGCGACCAACTGTCACCTGGACCTTCCCCGTTGTAAGAGAGAACCAGGCACGGTCGAATTGGGATACCAGCAAAAACGAATTCCCCGACAAAATGCTCCAGGTCATATTAACCAACCCGGGATCTGTAGTAAGAGATCCTTTATACTCAGGGTTCACGGTAAAACTTTGTCCGAACAGAAAACGATTCCGCATTCCTATGCCCATCCTGAATACGGTCCCCGGGTACCAGGAGAAGTCGAGACGGTTGTGTACCTCATTGTCCAGGATCCAGTCTTCATTGGCCTTCTGAAACTGGACCATCTGAAGATCACTCAGGTATCCTTTCAATTCCCAGTTTCCGGGGGTAGTGGTTTCCTGTGCTTGTGAGGATACAGAAACAATCACTGAGAGGATTAGAAAAACAACCGCATTTCGAACCTTTGACATACCGTCGACTTTTATTGACTAAACGGTCAGTCAAAAATATACTATTAAAAAGCAAAAAGCAAAAAAAAACCGGAAAAATTCCGGTTTTTATCTTTTTAATAGAAACTTGGACACTCAAGGGGTCCATAGCCTTTGGAGCGTCCGGTGGGGACAAAGCCACGGCTTCCGCTTCCGCCTCCATTACCGCCTCCAAATAAAGAGAAGCTACCAAGTTCGAGGACGAGACTAATCTCATGAGCCCCCCCTGTCCCCTGCATCACGCCGGCAATCTGCAAGTCGTAACTATAGATAAACCTGATGCTCATGTCATCCATGAAATTGTAACGGTAGCCTGCTAAAAGCGCAATGGCATTATTTGTATTGCCGGTCATGGTTGTCTTATACCAACCGCCAATGTAGATATTGAATTTCAAAAGGTTTAATCCAACCTCCAGGGAGTTAAGGTTGGCCTGGTTGATAAAGACAAATCCAGGGTTGATCATCAGCGCGTCACCGTTTCCGCCATACATGCTGGAAGATGATCCATAACCAGCTGCAAAAACGGCATCTCCATGAACCACAAACTTCCTGGGGTAGGGTGCACTTCCATCGGAAAGCAACGAAACATCTGGTTTAAACAGGTGATCTACTGCAAATCCCAGTGATCCTGTGATGCTACCTGGCTCGTTGGAAAACTGCAGGATACCACCCGCAGCAAAGTCGGGAACAACTCTTGAATTTGCATCCGGCGGAATAAAGGATGTCTGATAGATTGCACCATATTTTGGATCAAGCTGATCAGCAAAAACCAGGTCGTCCCAGTTCACTTTCCGTTGAATAATAGCCGCTTTCACACCAAACTGGACTACCATAAAGCTTGTTATGGGAACCCTGACACCAATGGTCAGCGCAGCTTGCAATGTGTTAATCAGTCCAGCTCCAGGAGAATCAGAATTGACCATAATCCCGATACCTCCGGCCCCAGGTAGGTTTCTATCCCCGATATCTGCTGAAAAATAGTAGGATTTAAAATCGATTGGCAGAGAGGGCCACTGATCCCGGAATAAAAACCTGGCCCGTAACCCTGTGTTAATCCCGGTATAAGCCGGGTTATAATAGAGGGGTGAGCTAAAATACTGGGAGTAGTTCACATCCTGTGCCCGGGTTAGTGGGGATAACCCCAGAAAACCTAGGATCAATAAGCATGAATATATAAAAACCTTTTTCATCTAGGTATATTTTGCTGATTAACGAATTAATGTGACAGTACCCATGGTATCGTATTCACCCTTCCCAATATCGGAACCATTCCATGGTGAATCATCAATAAAGGTGGCACTCACCTTCCACATATAGTTCCCCTGCGGGCTGATATTGCCATTAAAAGTACCATCCCAACCTTCTACCGGACGACCTTGAGGGTCAAGCTTGGTAGACTCCCACATGATGTGGCCTGATGAGTTGAAAACCTGAATATGGAATTTCTTCAGATTGATACCTACTGGTTTGAAGAGTCGTACAGCCAGATTCGTACTGCCAGGAGCGAATGCATTGGGGATATAGAGACCCTTGAACAGGAGTTCGTACTGGAAGAAGGTGGTATCCGAACATCCGAATTCATTCAAAGAGATCAACTCGATGATGTATGTTCCGTCTTCTGTATAGGAGATAACCGGATTCTCTTCATCCGAGTATTTCCCGTTTCCAAAGTTCCATTCCCAGGCATTGGCACCAGTAGAAAGATTCTCCATCCGGAGCTTTCCGTTCATCCCGTCCACATATTCAGTAATGTTGAAGGCACTGAGTGGCGTGATATTGACCGTAAAGGTTGAATCAACGGTATCCATACATCCGTTTAAATCCTGAACGATCATCCGTACCGTATATGTCCCAAGCGAGTCATAGGTATAGGAGGGATCCTGCAGGTTAGAGGTGTCTTTAGAGGTTCCGGGTACTCCGAAATTCCATCTCCAGATGCCAAAGGTGGTATCGGTTGATGTTGATAGATCAGTAAACTCGGTAGCGTCTCCCAAACAAGGAGCAGTACTCTCAAAGTCGGCTATCGGTATGTCAAACACCCGTGTTGGCTTTGTGATGGAATCGGTACAACCCCACTGGTTCGAAACGATCATCAGGACGTCATAGTACCCCGGATCCATGTATTTGTGCGAGGGATTCTCCAGGGTGGATGAATCCAGGACGCCTGAGGTTGGCTCTCCGAAGTTCCAGTACCAGGTCGTATTCGGTTCCCCGAAGGTAATAGAAGTATCAAGGAAAAGTGTAGGCTGGTTATAGCAGATAGCCAGGTTCGAGAAGTAGGGTTCCGGTGTCGGTTTCACCCTAACCATGTGGTACGAACTGTCGGTGAAAGGCATGCCGCTCACTGTTGCGTTGACGATCAGTTTTACGATGAAGTCGCCGTAGTTGTTGAAGTTGTGCGAGATCGTCTGCGCATACGTAGTGTAGGTTGTGTCGTTTCCGTCACCGAAATCCCAGTACCACTGGTTGATGCTGATAATCGGATAGGAACTGTCGGCAAACACCACCGGGTTGCGGGCACAAACGATCGTATCGGAGAGGAAGATCGCGTTGATGCAGGCATATCTGACCACCGATTCGGTGATCGAGTCCACGCAGCCGTTGTTGTTGGTAATCACGAGGGTCACGTTGTAAGTACCAATATTGGGGTAATCGTGGGTCGTATTTCCGGGGCCCGGTGCCAGGATGGTCTGCGGCGGTGTTCCGTCGCCGAAGTGCCACTCCCAGCTAGCGATTGAGTTCGCTCCCGAGAGGCTCTCGTCGGTGAAGGTCACGACACTCTCACACGGTTCAGAAAGGTAGCTGAAGGCAGGTTGCGGGATGTCATAGACGACCACTTCGCGATAGACGCTGTCCACACAGTTATCGGTGTTCCAGGCTTTCAGTTTGACGATAAATGTGCCTGCCTGAGTAAATATGTGGGTGGGATTATAGAGGAATGACGTGTTGTTGGGCACGGATGCCGGATCCCCAAAATTCCATGCTACAGAATAGAGCGAGTCGCCGGGTGCCAGGTTCTCCGTATAGAAGTGGGTTGGATATCCCAGGCAAACCGAATCATGCGAGTAAGTAAACGCAAAGCCGGGTTTCACATCAACACTATCGATGATGGTATCCATACAGCCATAATTATCGGTAATGATCAATGTGACAGCGTAGGTTGTATCTGTTTGTGTAAATGTATGAATCGGATTTGGTCCGGTTGCCGTATACCCGGGCTCAAAGATCCAGAAACGGTCAATGATAGTAGATCCTGCACCGATCGACATATCCTGGAAGTTCACCTGTCCGGCCGGACAATAGAAGTTCAGGTAAGAGAAGTCGGCCGTGGGATTATTCCTTACAATTACTGGTATGATTACAGAATCGGTGCAATTCTGCATGTTTGTGACAGTCAGCTGAACATTGAAGGTTCCAGCCGAGGCATACGTGTAAGTTGGATTCTGGATATTCGCAGTCCCGGTACCATCACCAAAGTCCCAGTACCAGGCAGTTATCGTACTGCCAGGTGCAATGGAGAGGTCGGTGAAGACAGTTGGGCTTCCCATACAAGCTGCCGAGTATTCGAACATGGCATCCGGAATAGGATGAACTGTGATCGGGAATGTGGTATCATGAATACACCCGTTTGAGTTTGTCACCGTCAGGACAACATTGTATGTGCCGATGTTGGAAAAGGTGTGTGAAGGGTTCTGCAGGGTAGAGGAATTGCCTGAACCCGAAGCCGGGTCATCGAAATTCCAGAGCCAGGTCACAATCGTTCCAGAGGGGGTTGTAGATGCATCCGTGAAATTCGTCGGCAGGTTGAAGCATGCGGTGTCTGCCGTAAAAATAGCCAATGGTTCATCATTGATGGTAACGGTGGTGGTCAGGGAATCGAAACACCCGTTGATATTGGTAACGAGCAGGTTCACATTAAAGGTGCCGCCAGCGGAGAAGGCATGTGTCGGGTTCTGTTGCATCGAAGTATTATTCACCCCTGATCCGGGATCTCCAAAGTTCCAGAGCCATGCGATGATCGAGCCGCCACCATTCTGCTGGGAGAGGTCGGTGAACTGAAGCTGAATATTTTCGCATCCTCCGGTGGCAACACTCCAGTTGGCAATCGGGGCATAGTTTATGGAAACCTGGTTTTGCATGACATCGTCGCAGCCATCGCTGTTGGTGACAGTTAGCGTAACCGTGTAGGTGCCCCCGTTGGCATACATATGTGAAATATTCGGGTTGGCCGGGAAGTTGATCGGAGGCGTTGTGGTTCCATCCCCGAAATCCCACTGCCAGGTTGTAATATATCCATGGGGAGAGTTTGACTGGTCAGTAAACAAAACCGAATCCCCTGCACAGGCCGGTGCATTGTAGCTGAATGCTGCCACGAGTGCAGGATAGACAATGACTGGCTTGGTGATATCCTTGTTACAGCCGGCGGAGGTTGTGACGGTCAGTTTGACATTATAGGTTCCGGCAGTTGCATAGAGGTGAGTCGGGGTTGCCCCTGTTCCAGTTCCTCCGTCACCAAATTCCCAGAACCAGCCGGTGATTGTCCCGCCCGAAGAGGCATCCACAAAGTTCGTCATCTGCCCCAGGCAGGCTGTGTCGGCGGTGAAGTCGGCAACCGGAAGTGCGCCGATTGTTACGGCATTAACGACCGTATCCGTGCAACCGTTGGTATTGGTCACGATGAGGCTGACATTAAAGGTGCCTGAGGTAGTGAAACTATGTGATGGATTTTGCGAATTGGAGTTATTGTTAAGTCCGGAGGCAGGGTCATCAAAGTTCCATGCCCACTGCACGATGGTTCCTCCGCCGTTTGCCGCAGACAGGTCGGTAAACGGGACCAGGTTGCCTTCACAGGGAGTTCCGGGGTAACTGAAATTGGCAAGGGGTGATGGAACGCTGTTCACCACATGCTCAATGTACTGTGTACAACCGTGGCTGGTGGTCACGGTCAGTCTGACAGTATGTGAAAGCGCTGTTCCAACGAATGTATGAGTTACATTAGGATTTGCAGGATAGTTAATCGTTTGGTTGGTACCATCTCCAAAATCCCAGACCCAGGTCACAATATTGTCAATATATCCCGGAACGGTGGTCGACTGGTTTGTGTACGTTACCGGTGCTCCGAAGCAGTTCGGGGAGCTGTAGCTGAACTCAGGAATCGGAAGCGGGAAGACAAGAACGGTCTTGGTAACACTATGAACGCAACCGTTGGAGTTGATGATTGTGAGAGTCACCAGGAAAGTCCCATAGTTGGCGTAGGTATGTGTTGGCGCCGGCTGCGTGCCGAGTGGTGTGCCGTCGCCAAAATCCCAGGAGTAAGAGATGATATTCGCTGCATTGGGAATGGAGAGGTCAGTAAAGGTTGTCTGTGATCCGTGACAAGCTTCATCGGCCGAGAAATTGGCTACCGGCAGCTGGTTAACCACGATGGTTTTCATCACCGTGTCATCGCAGTTGTTCGTATTGAATGCAGTGAGTGTCACTATATAGGTTCCGGCAGTTGCATAGTTGTGCGAAGGATTTGTGAGGGTAGATGTGTTGTTCAACCCGGATGCCGGATCTCCGAAATTCCAGAGATACGAGGTGATGAGCCCGCCACCGTTGGTCTGGCTGAGGTTTGAGAACGAGATGGGCTGGCCCTGGCAGTTCGTGGAGGAGTAGGAGAAGTTTGCGGCAGGGGCTGGAACCAGTGTAACTGTTTTGGTGACAGAAGCAGTACAACTGTCACTCGACCACACTGTAAGTGTAACGTTATAGGTTGTGCTGGGCCCGGTAAAGGTATGGTAGACATTGGGTGAGTTGGGAAGAATGATTGTCTGCGTATTCCCGTCACCAAAATCCCATAACCATTTTGCCACATAACCTGTAAATCCGGGCGGAATAAAGGACTGGTTGGTGAAGAGCAGCGAATCGCCCTGACAGGTTGGTGCGATCCAGGTGAAGTTGGCCACCGGAGTAGGATTCACCCGAACAGTATGTGAAACCGAATTCTGGCATCCATGGAGATCAACGACGGTCAGTGTGACGGTATACACTCCAGGGTTTGCATAGAGGTGCTGTGTGTTGATCGGGTCGGTCACCAATGGTGTGCCGTCACCGAAATCCCATGACCAGACCACAATTGAATCCAGGTGTGTGATGGTGGTGTCGGCCCAGAAAGCGGTGAGTTCACTCTGACATGCTGTGTCATAAAGGAAGTTGACAGGTGGTGCCGGGAAGACATAGACCGGTTTGATGATCGTATCGACACAGTCGTTGAAATTTTGAACGATCAGGCGAACCATGTAAATTGAGTCGCCATAGCTAAAGGCGTGTGTAGGATTCTGCAGGGCTGAAGTATTGTTGAGACCAGATCCGGGGTCGGCAAAGTTCCAGTTCCAGCTGATGATATTTCCGCCACCGTTAGGCACAGATAAATCCGTAAAATTCACTACCTGGTTCTGACACGCTGTGGAGTAAATAAAGTTCGCAATCGGTGTTGGCTTGATGATCACATTGGCCGAAGTACTATCGGTGTATCCATTATTGTCGATCACGCGAAGAATCACAGCAAACGTATCAACAACCGAATAGAGGTGGCATACGTTAGGATCATCGGGGAAATTGATTGTATCGTTGGGTGAGCCGTCGCCATACTCCCAGATCCAGGTGACAATGTATCCAAATGGTGGTGAGGGGACCGAACTGAGGTCGGTGAAACAAACCGGTTCACCATCACACACAGGTGAATTGGAGGCAAAAAAGGCATTGGGAACTGAAGGAACGATCACCGGATAGGTGATCTCATTCGTACATCCAACGGTATCAGTGACATAGAGTGTTACCATAAAGGTTCCGGCTGCAGCAAAAATATGTGTGGGATTCCACCCATACCCCCAGTTTCCGTCGTCGAAATTCCATAGTACCTGGTTTCCGATCAGGTTCTGATTGGTTACATTGGTATCGATATGAAACTGAATCTCATTGTTCTGGCTTCCGTAATTCCAGGTATAATCAACATCAGGCGAATCAAATACGATAACATCTTTATAGACTGTATCAGGACAACCTGTTGAGTTGACTGTAACCAGTCGAACGTTGAATGTCTGAACAGCAGAAAAGAGGTGCTTTGGATTTTCGAGGGTCGAAGTATTGAATCCGGATGATGGGTCATCAAAGTTCCATTGGTAGGAGACGATTACTGGTCCGTTATTCTGTTGTGAAAGGTTGGTGAAAGGAACTGTATCTCCCACACATGCAGCCTGGTAACTGAAGTCGGCGATGGGTGAGGGATCCAACTGAATACTTTTGGTTATGGAATCGCGGCATCCTTCATTCGTAATAACGGTCAGCCTTGACGGATAAGGCCCAAGGCTGGGAAAGTAGTGTGTAAGATTGGGCGAATTGGGGGCGTTGATGGTCACCGGAGGGGTGGCATCCCCGAAATTCCAGATCCAGGTGACAATATCTTTTCCGGCCATTGGCCGAGTGGAGAGATCCACAAAGTCGATCGGGTTGTTGAGGCACGAAGGGGTAGTATAAGAGTATTGTGCCGTCGGTATGGATGGCTCAATCGTGATCATGATGGTAGTGTCATTCGTACAGGACCTCTCGTTCGTGACTTTCAGGTAGACTGGAAAGGTGCCGGGTGCGGAAAAGACGTGTGTAGGGTTCTGTATTGTGCTTGTATTTGAAGATCCCGAAGCAGGATCACCGAAGTTCCAGGACCATTGAACAATGTTACCGGTCCCCACCGGTGTAGTGGAGATTGTACTGTTAAACTGAACTGGTGTATAAAGGCAATTCGGGATATCGCTTGTATAGTTTGCATGTGGGATAAACTGATCGGGGTTAACATATACTGCATCAATGATCGTGTCTTTGTTTCCAGTTTGATTTGTAACGACAAGAGTGACAGTATAAGTAACATTGAATGGGGGCATAAACTGATGCTGCGGATTTTGAAGGGTGGATGTTGATCCATCTCCGAAAGTCCAATAATATGAAACGATGGGGTTGACTACATCCGCAACAGAAGCATCCCAGAAAGAGACTACGTCTCCATAACAGGATGTATTGGTATAATAGAAATAGGAGATCAGGAGTGGCCTGACAGAAACTGACTTATTCACTGTTGTAGAGCAAGCCGCAGCTGGGTTAGTTTCCGTTAAGGTGATGGTTCCAGTGCCTATATTGCCCCAGTTGACTGCAATCTGACTGGTTCCAGCTCCGGATCCTATTGTTCCGCCTGTAACGGTCCATGCATAGGTGTGTCCGGGAATATTTGGCGTAGAATAAATCACGCCAAGCTGGTTGTTACTGACTACTCCGGGACCAGTAATCACGGGCGAATTATCTGGACAAGGTTGAGCAAACGAACCAGCTGAGATCATTGCCACCAGGAAGATAGACAGAACACTGTGTAAAAATCTACGGAACATATTGTTGCGATTAAAAACGTGTGTTACAAACCAGGTATTGATATTATACTTCCAATATATAACAAAGGTTTCACACAAAGGTTGCTTTTTCATTCGTGTGAAATGCCTAACAAGTAATATAGGAACAAAAATAAGATAAATTTTATTGAAAGATACGGCCCCACGCAACTTTATCGTATTTTAATGTCAATATAAATAGCATATTACTGTTTCTTTTTTCAAATGAAACCTGTTACATTTGCAAAAGAATAATATCGTCCCTATGAAAAAATCATTTCTGATTGTACCTGGCATCCTGGTGATTCTTCTTGCTGTTTTCTTCGGATGCAAGAAAACTACTCCCGTTGAACCCTGCGACAAAACAGGACGGATCTGTATAACCAATAAACTGGATTCCGTTGCTACGATCCAGATTACTCAAATGAATCACGTGTTTGATCTTGACCGGGATTATATGGAGTGTTTGGTCGTAACAGGTGATAACCCTTATAATTTCAAGATCTCCTGCAATACCTATTACCTTGACACTACCATCATGATCCTGTCATGCGATGACCTACAATTGGTACTGGAGTAACTAGCGGTCGAACTGTACTTTATTGCAGAAGAAGACCATCCGTTTATCATTTCCCCCTTTCGAGATATCTCTGATCTCCTGGTAGCCATAGCAGATAAAATAATTGGCATACCAATGAACCATCGTGCTTCCGGACTCCGCGAGTAGCTTATCATTGGCTGACATAAGTTCCAGGTCGGAGAAGGAACTCTTTTCAATTGTTTCAGAATTCCGTATAATACTGCAAGCAATCTTGCCTTCACTGAGATAGGTAAGAATGATTTCATCACCGGAAGGGTATATGGTTACTTTTGGCTTAAGGGTAAAAGACAGCAGGTTTCTTATACTCATGGCATTGTCCCACAGCATTTTACCATCTGTATCGAACGCAGCCATAATGATACCTGTGAACCTGTATCCGTCAAATACTGAATACGTATTGGTATATGGCCTGCCATAAAAATCATAATCGGTAAAGGATTCTGAGTGGTATTGAGGAGTGTAAGCTTCAGCAGAAACGATGAACTGATCGTTCCAAGGCAGAATATCGTGAAGCAAAAGAGAGAAATCGAGGGAATACTCCTGGTCAGATCGATTCTTTTTCATGCTTTTCTTCCGAAGACTGAGGATGTCCTCCTCACTTAGAAGCTGTTTTATATTCTTCATGTCCAGAAAGTTAAAATAATCGATCGATTTCTGGATGCCGGAGGTAAAAGGTACCACTGCAAAGCCGGTTGATTCAACCTCTTTCTCTTTTGACCCGGTTGGGTTGGCAGAATAGGTGCCTGCAATCAGGTTTTCAGACTTCCTGATATGAATCTCAGTCACATTGATAAATTCATTTGTAATGTTATTCGTACTTATTTTTGTCTCAAATTGTTGCGTCCCGTCCATCCGATAGCTGAAAAAATAGAGTTCGGCTGTCCGTTTTGAAAGAACCTTCGAAATAAGCACTGAAATATTCATCGTAACAGGATCTGCCGAGCAGTGGAGAAGAGTTGATTTTTCATTTGGCATCAATGGAATTAGCGTTGGCTGTCCGGTAGGAAGATCCATAATGAGAACCGAAGAACTATTCGCCTCGTTGTTTAGTCCGAGGATGGCTTTCCTGCCAGTCACTTCAAATGAACTGATACTTCCATGATCCGGAGTCTTTCCATTGTTCAGAATGAACGAAGCCGATTGAAGTGCGATACGCAGAATCTGAAAATTGACATCACTATTTCTGTTTTTTTTATCTGATTCGAAACAGAGGTAAACCGTGTCTTTCACCACTGCTACATGTTCGTAGTCAAGGGCTGATAGGATTGGAGCAGATTTAACCCACATCTTTTGAAGGTTCCTGTCGTAAAAGATGAAGTACCACTTGTGGGCATTATCTGCAGTCACTTCAGGGGTTCTGTAAAACAGGATCATCCCAGCGGAATCGCAAGGGATGATCCTGAAAGTCTCCTTTTCTGACTGAGCAGGGATTTCAAGTCTTAACGGCTTGTCAGTCAAAGTGAATGGGTCCTTCGTTTGCCCGGATACAAAGCATGTAAAACAAATCAGCAAGGCAGCTAAAAGACCATAACGATACATTCAGAGAGGGTATTACTATTTTTTTATTAGCTTCTTGATGCCTGTAGCCCCCATTGATCCTGTCACTCTGATAAAATAGACCCCTGCAGGCAGATCATCACAGGTGATGGTGCAAGAGTTTCCTGAGACTCTCTCCCGCTTGACCTCTGAGCCAAGGATCGACAGAACAGTCAGCTCTTTTTGATCTGAATCGGGGAATGATAATGTGATCTGATCTTTGGCTGGGTTGGGATAAAAGCCGAATGAATAGTCTTTTTTCTGCTGATCAGAAATACCTATCATAATTTCGCCCGTAACGAGCAACTCATCCACTTCCCATGTTTTAGACTGAGAATTGTTGGACGTGTACTTTAAAGCAATATAAATACTATTCCCAACAATTCCTGAAACATTAACAACTCCTGAGGGGGTCCAACTCCATCCTCCTGATGAAAGTGTTGCAGAAAGATCAACCCACTCATAATCATTTGGATCACCAACTCCGCCATATTCATTCGACATCTTCAGTTCAAGATCAGCGCCATCATAGTTACAGGCTGTTTGAAATGTGAGTTGTTCATTGATATAAAGATCGAAGTTCATTGCCGGAGATATGAGCCAGTCTTCATTTTCAATTGAGCCCCCGCTAAAGCCACTCATTTTGGCACAGGGGGAACCGGCGATACCGTGGATGGAATCGATCAGCCAGAACTGTTGTTGTCCGATTACACTATACTGCTTCCAGGTACCCAATGTGAAGTCGTTAAAATTTTCGTAATTGATTATGATGATATTTGGTGTTGTGGCCATAGCAGATGGAGGCGTCCCGTCTGTTTTATAGTTGATATTCGTCCCGGTATTGGTATAGGGGAATATTTTGAAATAGTAGGGCTGGTTGCTTGGAAGATCATAAAATGTATACGTTCCCACCCCATTGAGAATGTTCATAGCTGCTGTTCCATCACTCAGATCAGGATCGTTAGCAACCGGAGTCCCGTCAACCGGAGACGTAATATTATCCTGACTGCTGGCCTTTATCAGGTAAGCCGTTGGGATTTGCGTTCCGGTGGCATCTGTCCAGGTGAGGGAAACAGAAAACGGGAAAGCTGCAGCTGCGAATGCTGTTGGATAGTTAGAAGGTTCGGGCATAGGTCCTCCTCCAAACGCAGTCCAGGTGATATTATCGATGGCTACCTGGCCGGAAGAGGTATTCTGCTGTTTGAAATTCAGCGTAAAATCTCCCGGAGAGTCCACCAGGATAGGCCCCGAATTCAGCACAATCCCTTGTTGACCTGAACTGGTGACTGTTGCCACCAGCAATCCGTTCACATAGACATCCAGATTGACGTTGGTTGAGAACCCCTGCATATAATCAAAACTGAGAGTCCCGCAACCGTTTGCCAGCATTCCCGAGATGACTTCAGCTGGTGGTGTGCGGTCCTTTCCAAGGCAGGGAGAAGGTGCAGTAACAACTACATCTCCGCGGCACTGCCAGTAAGTCCAGGTAGATCCATCCTGTCCGATGAACGTACCGTTCTGATAGGAATTACCAGTCTCCGGGTAATTGGCAAAGTTCTCCATTCCCTGAGCGAATATCAGGGTTGCAGAGATGAATAACATGAGTAAAACAATTGTACGTTTCATAGTTTTTATAAATTATTAATTGTTACTGAATAACCACTTTCTTTATTCCTGATGTCCCTTTTTCAAGATCAATGACCCGAACAAAATAGATCCCTGATTTCATTCCTGAAACTGGTATCTTAATATTTTGCATGACTGTTTCGGTAGTGTACACCACATTACCAAGCTCCGTGATCAAAGAGACTGAATAACGGGACTGAATTGGCATTGAGATAGAAAAGGAGCCATCTGTCACCGGATTGGGATAGACTGCAAAAAGCACACGGCTTCCATCTGAGGAGATCGAACTCGGACCCACCTCAATATATTCAACTTTAACGAGGGTATTTTGTCCGGCTATATTGGAAACTTTCAATGTGACATCGAAAATTCCCATATCGTTGTATTGTACTGCAGGTGGGACTGCTCCGGAGAAAGTAGCAGGCTCTCCTCCTTCGAATGTCCATTCGTATGTATCAATCGCTCCGGTTGATGCATCGGTAAAGGTCACAGTGCCTCCTACAACGATGGTGGTATCATCAGCCGAAAAGCCTGCGACCGGAGGATAAGAGCACCCTTCAAGAGGTGTAGCCCAGATTGTATCTCCTACCCCGTTCACAGCAGCAAACTCGATGGCATGACGCCAATTTTCGGGTAATGCATTGTTGGATCCGGGATCACAAAGCTCCAGTGAAGAGCCCCATCCGTCGGCCAGCGTATCCCAGGGTAATAGGTCGTCAAAATTGACTGAATCAATTACGCTTCCTGTAGGTTCGTTCAATACGATCTCCTCGCCACCGTTATTCAGGGCTCCGTCAGTCCACTCAAGGCAGGTCACTCCAAACGTATTCTGCATTGCCTGTGCGTTGACAGCCACGATGACATATTCGCCAGGCTGGATGGTAAAGCTTGGGAAGGTAAAGGTGACCCCTTTAGAGAAATAGAAATTCTCCAGATTGACTGCCTGTGTATCGTTGTTATAGAGTTCGATGAATTCAACAGAATCGGTACCACTCTCAGGAGGATTGTACATGATCTCCGTAATCACGATATCGGCATCTACCGGAGCGTTAACAGTGATGTAGCCCATTTTGCAAAGAACATCAGTTCCGTAGGCATTGGTAACAGTCAGGCAAACATTGTAAACACCAGGATATTCCCACATAATGTCCGTAGGGTTCTGTTCTGTTGAAGACATTGGGTTTCCGCCCACGAAGCTCCAGTTCCATGTATCGGGGCATAATTCCGAGGCATCGAAGAAGTCAATCGTCTCTCCTACCATGATCGTGGTTGTGCTTGCGGTGAAATCACAAATCGGAGGTTCAGGATCGCACAGTGTAGTGAAAATTTCATTATCTCCATAGGAAGTTCCGAGGGCATTGGAAGCATAAGCCCTGACGTAGTAAGTAGTTTGGGGTGTGAGTCCGGTGATATCGCTTGTAAAAGGCCCTGTTGTTCCGGGTTCAACAGTAAATGTACCACTCAGCGAGGGGTTGAGAGTTGTTCCGTAGCAAAGCCCCCGAGCTATAATAGGAGAACCTCCATTATCTGTCACGTCACCACCACCTGTCACCGACACATTCGTGAGATTCGTGAAAGTAGTGCTGGTCACTACGGTTGGACCGTAAAAGTCTTGAACACCAACCACCAGAATTTCATCCACTTCCCAGGTGGCGGCTGCTGTACTTGTGCTGGTATACTTGAAAGCCAGGTAGATATCTGAACCGGATGTAGTTGAGACATCGAGTGAACCTGAAGGAGTCCAAACCCATCCGCCGGGGCACAGAACGGGGGTAAGCAGGGTCCATGTAGCGAGGTTCGGGTTACCGGTTCCAACGTAGTTACTGGATATTAAGACCTCCATATCAGGGCCGGTGTAGTTTTTAGCCGACTGAAAACGAAAGAGTTCATTGGTATAGTGATTGAAATTCATGGCGGGTGAGATCAACCAGTCCTCATTGATCTGGGCTCCTCCGGAGTATCCGTTCATTTTGGCGCACGGGGTTCCCCCAAAGCCAAAACTCATCTCCATTCCCCAGATTTGTGCTCCGGTCATGCTGAACTGTGTCCAGCTTCCGAGAGTTCCGCTGTTGAAGTCCTCCTCGTTGATAATGACTACATCAGGTGTAATTGCGGATGCTGAGGGGGGAGTACCGTCGGTTTTATAATTGATGGCCGGGCCACCATTGGTGTAGGGGAAAATTTTAAAGTAGTAGGTTGTGTTTGCGGGAAGCCCAAGAAAAGAGGCGGCTTGAGAACCCTGAGAGATATTAAGGGCTGCAGTTCCATCAGACAGGTCGGGATCATCGCCAACCGGAGTGCCATCGACCGGGGCAGTTATGTTGTTAGCATCACTGGCGAGAAGGAGGTAAGAAGATGGAACCTGGCCTCCTGTGGCATCAACCCAGATCAGGTATATTTCAAATATGTCAGGAGTTGCCAGAAAAGTTGTTGGATAATTGGTCGGTTCGGGATCTACCGTGCCCGTGAGCGTTTGGTTTGTATTGAGAGCCCCCGGAGTTTCAGCGAGTGGAGCCTGCCAGGCAAATGCACCGTAGTTCGACCCGGCGCCGCCAAGCTGCAGTGATTGCCCGACAGGTGTTGTAGCTGTTTCTGAGACACCCATGTCGGTTGAAGTAACTCCTGTGGCGGGACCGTTACTCGCTGCAAAAGAACCTTCATAACTCAGGAACTGTCCGGGGATGAGATTTCCCTGATAACTGAGGGCTAACCCATCGGGGGCTCCATTCTGGATTCCATTGGAGGGATATGTATAATAATAGAAAGTATATCCCATGATTGTAGCTCCCACAGTGAACTGATTCAGGGTTTTTGTGTCATAACTGGCTCCGCCGGATCCGTTATACAATGTAATTGTGAAATCCGTCAAGGTAAAAGTGCCAGCATTCTGCAGGACAATTTCCACAAATTCACCAACATCAGTACCAGTATTGTCGTAATGAATTTCATTAATCCAGGTATTCTGGGCAGTGAGACCAAATGAAAAACCCACTATTGCCAGAACAATAAAAAGTACTTTCTTTATGCTCATAAGGCTTTTTTTTTAATACAAATTAGGATGATTTGAATGCACGTTATGAAAGTAAATGTTTTATCAGTTCCAGCCAAATCTTTTGATAAATTGTTTAAAAAAAAGACCGGTTCGTATATGAGCCGGTCTTTCACAAACAATGCTTAATCTGTCTATTTTTTATCGTCGACCTCTTCAAAATCAACATCAGTAACTTCATCGTCAGAGTGTCCCTGGGATTGTCCGGGGTCGCCCTGAGCTCCGCCCGGCTGACCAGCCTGAGAACCGGCTTGAGAGGTGTTTTGATACATCTCCTGGCTGGCAGCCTGCCACTTGGCATTCAGGTTGGCCATTGCACTATCGATCCCGGTAAAGTCCCTGTTTTTATGAGCCGCTTTAAGTTCCTCAAGGGCTTTTTCAATCTCACCCTTTTTATCCGCCGGAACTTTATCGCCAAATTCCTTTAACTGCTTTTCGGTTTGGAAAATCAAAGAATCAGCGGTATTCAGTTTATCCATCTCTTCCTTCATCTTCTTGTCGGAATCAGCGTTGATCTGAGCTTCATCCTTCATCCGTTTGATTTCATCTTCAGACAAACCAGAGGATGCTTCAATCCGTATATTCTGAGACTTGTTTGTCGCTTTGTCTTTAGCTGTTACATTGAGGATCCCGTTGGCATCGATGTCGAAAATAACTTCAATCTGAGGGACACCTCTAGGAGCGGGTGGAATCCCATCGAGGTGGAATCGTCCAATACTTTTATTCTGGTTAGCCATTGGGCGTTCTCCCTGTAAGATATGAATCTCGACGGATGTCTGGCTATCTGCTGCAGTGGAGAAAACTTCCGATTTCCGTGTAGGGATTGTGGTATTTGATTCGATCAGGCGTGTCATAACCCCACCGAGTGTTTCAATTCCCAGGGATAATGGGGTAACATCAAGCAGCAACACATCTTTGACTTCACCTGTGAGTACGCCACCCTGAATCGCTGCTCCGATAGCAACCACCTCATCAGGATTTACACCCTTTGATGGCTCTTTCCCAAAGAAATCCTTTACAATTTTCTGAATCGCCGGAATCCGGGTTGAACCACCAACGAGAATAATTTCATCGATATCAGAGGCTTTCAGTCCTGCATCGGCCAATGCTTTCTTACAGGGTTCAACCGTTGCCTGCATGAGGGGGTCGATCAACTGTTCCAATTTTGACCGGCTAAGCTTTTTCACGAGGTGTTTTGGCACTCCGTCGACCGGCATAATATAAGGAAGGTTGATCTCTGTTTCTGTTGAACTGGATAATTCGATCTTGGCTTTTTCAGCAGCCTCTTTCAGGCGTTGTAATGCCATTGGGTCTTTACGAAGATCGAGTCCTTCATCTTTCTGGAACTCGTCGGCCAGCCAATCGATGATCGTGTGATCAAAGTCGTCTCCCCCAAGGTGGGTGTTTCCGTTTGTCGACTTGACTTCAAATACACCGTCGCCCAGCTCCAGGATAGAGATATCGAAGGTCCCTCCACCAAGGTCGTAAACCGCAACTTTAATGTCTTTATGTTTCTTTTCAAGTCCGTAAGCAAGCGCAGCAGCAGTTGGCTCGTTGATAATACGCTTGACATCCAGTCCGGCAATCTCTCCAGCCTCTTTGGTAGCCTGACGCTGAGAATCGCTGAAGTATGCGGGTACTGTAATGACCGCCTCTTTGATCTCGGTACCAAGATAATCCTCTGCAGTTTTTTTCATCTTCTGCAGAATCATAGCAGAGATCTCCTGAGGTGAATATTCTTTATCTCCGATCTTGACACGCGGTGTATTGTTCTCGCCACGTACAACGTTATAGGGAACCCGCTTGATCTCTTTGGTTACCTGGTCATAGGATTCACCCATGAACCGTTTAATCGAAAAGATTGTATTTGTAGGATTGGTGATTGCCTGGCGTTTGGCCGGGTCCCCAACCTTCCGCTCCCCATTATCGGTAAACGCAACAACGGATGGAGTTGTTCTCCTGCCTTCGCTGTTAGGGATTACAACAGGTTCGTTCCCTTCCATCACAGCAACGCATGAGTTCGTAGTTCCTAAGTCAATTCCAATTATTTTTCCCATGATGAATTCAATTATATTTAAAAATACTCTTTGGTTTCTGAATTTCCTTCACCATGTCAATGATTGTGCCAGACATGGTTTCGATGCCGGAATCTGACAAAACGACAGAAATGAGAAAACCTAGAACCCCAGATCTTTGGTCAGCGGGTTGGTGCGGATCTCGGTAAGTGTCCGCTGGGATAATTGAATGGAATCGATCACCTGAACAAATCTGGAAGAGAAGAGCCCAATACCATTTTCAATATTGGAGAAGGAGGGTTTTTCCTGAATAATTGAATTGGAAGGCTGGGTGACTTCAATGTAGGTATTGAGGTCATTTGCAGCGACGATAAAATAATATTGCACATAACGGGCAGCCCGCACCAGATCAGGATTAACTTCGAGATTGGTGTTCAGGAGAGAGTAAAAGGCATCATTGGAGTAAGCGGCATTCATCTCTTCACCTCCTTCGTCTGTTCTTGACAGTTTGTTTGGAATAATTAACCAGTCGACCGACTTCTCGTAACTCTGAGAGGGGTCTGGGATCGAAGTTTCCTGGTAATAGAAACGAACAATTACCTGGTACCGCTTTCCCCCTTCGGCAGAAATCCATTCTACCTGGCTGTTTTTTCCAACATCATAGGAGACCGACTGGTATGCAAATGGTTTTTCAACATGGAAGGTTTTGACCAACGGTGTATGGGCTGTAATAATTTTTTGCGTTTCTTGATTCTCAATCACCAACTTGTAGCTGTATTCGGGATTCAGGATTGAATCGTTGACATAGAGAAGCTGGTTTGGAAAATAGAAAACGCCAGAATCTTTATCATCAATCGTGGTTGTGTCAAAGGGATATAATGCTACAAGGTTGCTGCCACTCCAGGCTTCCAGAAACACATTCAATTTCAAGTGATAGTTGCTGGAGTCGGGAATCTGGGCATATTCAAGTGCATTCCCCGCACCCAGAAATGCTTTGGTTACCTTAATATAATGAACCGAGTCAAGCTGATTTAAAATGCCATAAACTATCGTCACATCCTCCCAATCAGCATTCAGGTTGAGTTCTTTCTTACAGGAGAACAAAATAAAACCTGGGATAAGGAGTATTGTCAAGATTCGGAGAAATCGCATGATCAGGGAGTTCGTTTGTTTTGCAAAAATACAATTTTTTCAATAAAGTAGTAGCTTTGCAAATTAAACGAACCAGTATGTCAAATTCATTTGAATTTCGCAATGTTCAGAAAGTAACTACCCATGTGCTTCAGGAAATGAAGCTGAAGGGGGAAAAGATCGCCATGTTGACTGCCTACGATTTCTCGTTTGCAAGAATCCTTGAGAACACGGGCATTGACGTGATCCTGGTTGGAGACTCAGCCTCAAATGTAATGGCCGGTCATACATCTACTCTGCCGATCACTCTCAACGAGATGATTTACCATGCCTCATCTGTTGTCAGAGCAGTAAAAAGAGCGCTTGTTGTAGTGGATCTTCCCTTTGGCACTTACCAGGGAAATTCCAAGGAGGCATTGGCTTCCGCGATACGGATAATGAAAGAGTCGGGGGCCGATGCTGTGAAACTGGAAGGAGGCAAGGAGGTGGTTGAATCGGTTGACAGGATTCTCACCGCTGGAATTCCCGTTATGGGGCATCTTGGATTAACCCCGCAGTCGATTCACAAGTTCGGAACCTATGTCGTAAGAGCCACGACTGATGAAGAGGCTGACAAACTTATATCCGATGCACATATTCTTGCCGACTCCGGATGTTTCGCGATCGTTCTTGAGAAGATCCCGGCTAAGTTGGGTGGGCAGGTTGCAAAGGAGGTCAAGATACCGGTTATCGGAATTGGAGCCGGGAAGGATGTTGATGGACAAGTTTTGGTCCTTCACGATATGCTCGGGATAACCCAGGAGTTCTCTCCCAGGTTCCTGAGACGGTATCACAACCTGTCGGAAGAGGTAAAAGGCGCTGTCAACTCCTACATTCATGACGTGAAAAATGTTGACTTCCCGAATGAGAGAGAACAGTATTGATGTGAGACGATAGACGTGAGATGTATCACTTAATTTCTTAATTGCCTAATCTCTTTAACTCTCAGCCATCGATGAGTCTCTCTTCCAGGATATTATATGAAGACAACCATTTGCTGATCTACAACAAAAAGCCCGGCGACATTGTTCAGGGTGATAAAACCGGAGATATTCCCCTGAGTGAGAAGATAAAAGACTACATTAAATCGAAATACAATAAACCTGGCGAGGTTTTCCTTGGCGTTGCACACCGAATCGACCGGCCTGTAAGCGGAGTAATCATTTTCGCACGCACATCCAAGGCGCTCACACGCCTGAACCAGATGCTTAAGGAAGGAACAATTAAGAAAACATACTGGGCCGTGATATCTCAGGCTCCGCCAAGCGAAAAGGATCACCTTGTTCATTATATTGTTCGGAATGAAAAACAAAACAAGAGTTATGCACACCTGAAATCCGTTGATAATTCCAAGAAGGCTGAACTGGAGTATCAATTAAGGTATGTAAGTGATCATTATTATTTTTTGGAGATCAACCTGATGACTGGAAGGCATCATCAGATCAGGGCTCAGATGGCACAGATAGGATGTCCGATTAAAGGAGATCTTAAATATGGGGCAAAACGATCCAACCCGGATGGCTCCATTCATCTTCATGCACATACAGTTGAATTCACTCACCCGGTTCGAAAGGAATTGATAAAGATAGAAGCAGACCCACCCGATGATCCACTCTGGGATCACTTCAGGAAACAAATTATAATCCCCGGCAACTAACTATGAAAACAAATATCCTCGAAATTCAACCAGCCCCTTTGGTTCCCTTTCAGCCCGACTGGATTTTCTGGATATTTCTGGGGATATTTCTTTTGGCTTCATGGATACAACTCTTTTACGGACAACGAATGAGAATGATCTTCAGAGCTCCGTTTACCAAGCGGCACCTGCACCAGCTTCAGCGTGACGGCGATTTATTTAATGAACGGGTATCCATTGCGCTCTCGCTGATCTATGTGCTCTCCCTGGCGATGATCATCTATCAGACCCTTCAGCTCGTATTTCATCTATCTTCGTCAACAATCCCTGCGTTTCAGCTATATATACTGCTTGCACTTGCAGTTGCCGGCTTCTGGGCATTTAAAATATTTATTATGAATTTGATTGCCCACATCTTCCGAACAGATCAAACCAATAATGCTTACAAGTTAAATATTCTTTTAACAATTTCATTTCTTGGGCTCCTGTTGATTCCGGTTCTGGTTTTCGCAGTGTATCTGAAGTCTGTATGGGTACTTTATTTTGGACTAAGTTTGGTTGGAGGTTTCTCCATTTTCAGAGTTATCAAGGGTTTTTTAATCGGAATTTCACTCACCCGATTTTCCTATTTCTTTTTATTTGTCTATCTTTGCACCCTCGAAATTCTACCACTACTCGTTGCAGCCAAGTTGATCGTTGATTATTTATAGCTCCATGGTGAAAAGAACTGATAGTTGAACCTAAAACAAGTCCTGCCTTGAAGATCAAGAACATTCTGATTAGCCAACCACAACCTGCCGATCTCGAAAAGTCACCTTACGGAGAACTTGCAAAAAAATTCAATCTGGCTATTGAATTCAGGAAATTCATTAAGATTGAAGGCATTACAGCAAAAGATTTCAGGAAAGACAGAATCAACCTTCTTGACTATTCCGCTGTGATATTTACTTCACGGAATGCAGTGGACCACTACTTCAGGATTGCAAAAGAGATGCGGGCGGAGATTCCTGATTCGATGAAATATTTTTGCATTTCTGAATCAACCGCCTATTACCTTCAGAAATACATTCAATTCAGAAAGCGGAAAATTTTTCATTCCAAGGAGAGTTTTGATATCCTTGGTGAACTGATCAAAAAACATAAAACGGAAAAATTTCTACTTCCCTGCTCGGATATTCACAAGACTGAGATTCCTGACATTCTTGATTCTCTGAAGGTAATCTACAAAAAGGCTATCATCTATAAAACCCTGGCCAACGACCTCTCCGACCTGGACATTAAAAAATATGACCTGCTTGTCTTTTTCAGTCCAGCCGGGATCAAATCCTTGTTTAAAAACTTTCCCGATTTCAAACAGAATAATTGTGCGATTGGGGTTTTCGG
>Ga0351863_10041_pt1 | contig 54244 bp, 43 predicted proteins | sample TotcelHFGM3001L8_FD_206777 | JGI IMG/M metagenome (GOLD analysis project Ga0351863, IMG submission 206777) | Enriched cells from coal bed in the Powder River Basin, Montana, United States - Total cells FGM rep2 HSBNCT.FGM.300.1.L8 ... | reverse complement strand
GCTCTAAATGGTGTGCATAAAGGAATCCATAATGAACCTTTCCTTCGATAAAAAGGTTGGCTGTATATAGTTTGTGCTGTGGCTGACTGATTACGGAAAATGGCAGTATGCCAAGTAGCCCAACCAAAAGAGTGGAAAAATATTTCTTTTTCCGGTAAGTATAATCAAGAAGTATCAACAGGATTGTTCTTTGAAACAAAATTAGCAGGATTCAACTATATCAGGAAATTGAATCACTGAAACCGGAGAAATAAGTAATTTTGCTGGTATGAAGAACAGAATTGAAGAGAAAGTAGAGGCTTTCAGAAATCTTCTTAACGTTATGGATGAACTCAGGGAGAAATGTCCCTGGGACAAAAAACAGACACTCGAGACCTTAAGGTACCTAACTATTGAGGAAACGTATGAACTATCGGATGCCATTCTTGAAAAGAATTTGGATGGGATCAAAAAGGAATTAGGAGATTTGATGCTACATCTAGTCTTTTATGCAAAGATTGGATCGGAAACCGGCTCATTTGATATGGTTGATGTGCTCAACGATATCAATACCAAACTGATCCATCGGCATCCGCATATTTTTGGTGACGTGAAAGTAAAAGACGCAAAGGAGGTGAAGGATAACTGGGAGAAGATTAAGCTTCAGGAGAAAGGAAATGAGTCTGTATTATCGGGTGTCCCCGGATCATTACCAGCAGTGGTAAAGGCGTACAGGATTCAGGAGAAGGCAAGCGGGGTTGGATTCGATTGGGATCATCCCGAGCAGGTATGGGAAAAAATTCTGGAAGAACTTTCAGAATTGAAAGAGGCAGAAAGAAACAACGGTTCTCAAGAGGAAAAGGAGGACGAACTGGGTGATTTGCTGTTTGCAATAATAAATTATGCCCGATTTATCGATGTGAACCCCGAGGATGCATTGGAACGGACAAATAAAAAATTCATTAAACGATTTCAATTCATTGAGGAAAAGGCAAAGAAGGTTCACAAACCCTTGAAGGATATGACCTTGAAAGAGATGGACCAGTTTTGGAAGGAAGCTAAAAAACTGGAAAGAAAATAATGCATTTTGCCCTTAAAAGATGTTTCTTTTTCTCTTTGCTCATCCCGATTTTAGGATTGGGTCAGACCGATTCAATCTCGCCTGTTCAGCAGAAATCTTTTATTGATAAGCATTATCTTAAATCGTATCTGACGGATGCGAGAGACATTGCTATCTCACCGGTTCGATGGAATACATACCAATGGATCGGGGTAACAGCAGTTGTTGGAACAACTGTATTCCTGTTCTCCCAGGACGCCCGTATTCAGAAATTTATGCAGGACAACCAAACTCCCGCACTGGACAAGGCAAGTAGCTATTTCTTTGAACCCTTAGGCAGTGGATTATATAGTTTATCGGCAATGGGCATCCTTTATGGTTGCGGACTTATCTGGCACAACGACCGGGCGAAGCTTACTGCATTGAAGGGAATTGAAGCATATATTTTAGCAGGAGTTACCAGCCAGATCATCAAACACCTTACTCACCGCCATCGACCGTTCCAGGATGATCCACCAAATCCTTCTCTCTGGGAAGGCCCTTTTCAGGGATTTGAATATACTTCATTTCCATCGGGACACTCAGCGTCTGCTTTTGCCATTGCTACTGTTGTAGCTATTTCCTATAAGCGTACAATCTGGGTCCCGATACTATGCTACAGTCTTGCTACCGGAGTGGCACTTTCACGAGTTTACGACAATGAACACTGGGCATCAGATGTACTGGTAGGGTCGGCAATTGGATTTGCAATCGGACATCTTGTTGTTAGAAACGAGAGTAAATTAAAAGTCCTGCCGGTATCACCGACAGGACCAGGAATTTCATTCGTTTATTCGTTTTAGTGCTTGCTCAGATAATCAGATACGCCTGCGGCAGTTGCTTTCATACCTTCATCTCCTTTATGCCAGTTTGCGGGGCAAACTTCTCCGTTTTCTTCAAAGAACTCTAACGCGTCAACCATTCTGAGCGCTTCATCAACGCTACGGCCAAGAGGAAGATCATTCACTACCTGATGCCTTACAACACCTTGTTTGTCAATCAGAAAGAGCCCACGGTAAGCAACTGGTGCGCCTTCAAATTCGAGATTTCCGTCTTCATTCGTGTAATACTCGCCAGCAAGGACATCGTAATTAGCAGAGATTGTTTTAGAAAGGTCGGAAACAACAGGATATTTCACACCTTTGATCCCGCCACTCTTCTTCTCGGTATTAAGCCATGCCCAATGTGAAAAGTTTGAGTCGATGGAACAGGCTACAACTGCCACGTTCCTTTGTTCAAACTCGTCAATTTTATCCTGAAACGCGATCAACTCTGTCGGACAAACGAATGTGAAGTCAAGGGGGTAGAAGAAAAAGATTACATACTTTTTCCCAATGTACTGTTCCAGAGAAAATTTTTCAACAAATTCGCCTCCGTTGATAACTGCATCAGCTTCAAACAATGGGGCTTTTTTCCCAACTAATACTGCCATGATTAATGCTATTTAAGGGTTATTATTATTTTTTTGCAAAGGTACAAAATTATTTAGAAAGTTTATCGATAAGAGGTTGTTTCCCCCTTAAAAATCTACTTTCCGGAAGATATAAAGCTTAACAACATCGTCATATTCGATCATTTCCACGGAATCAAATTGCTGATTCAGTTTTTGAAGAACACTTGCTGATGGATCCAGGTATTGAGAACCAGCCTCAATCAGAAAAACCTGTCTGAATTCGCGCAGATCCTCTCCAATATTGGTAGTGGGATCATACACCGGAATCATGTAATTGATCTGAAGTGTTTCATTGAAGTGTTGATAGTCTTTAAACCACGGGAGGTTGAAGTGGTATATAAATGTTTTATCGAAATACCCGGGTGAGATAACGATAGGAGCCTGGCTGTTTCGTAATTCTTTTATATCGTTTGCCAGCGAGGAGACACTATTAGAGTAATATGGCTTTGGTGTTGAAGTGATGATAAAGCTTGAAATAAGGAGTAGCAAAAGACCGTATCTTATCATTCTTTGACTGGAAAGAAACTCAACAGATTTACAAACCAGCAAATAAATTGCAGGAGCAATGAAAACAAGGTATTTTTCATAAAAAACAGGCAATAGAAAAGAGATGAAGTAGGTGAGGATCGTTGGCAATAAGAACCAAAGTACCAGAAACTGTGTGGGTTTATTGGCCATCGAAAGTCCTTTTGTGCGGTAGAAAACATACTTGCCTGAAGCGATTGCCAGGAGGAGGATTACCATTACAGTTGGAACAGGTTGATTGCAGAATTTCCATAAAAGATTATACAGGCTTGAAATCGTTGGGGGTTCCAACCATGTTCCTCCAGAAGATGCAAGAAACCGGCTGATAAAGGTTATCAGGTAGGGAAGAAATGCTACAACGAGGAGCCCTATCATAACCAGGGTCGCTTTAAACAACTGTTTCCTGGTATCGGGGAAGAGAATAACGAACATGCACTCCACAAGGATAACCCAGAAAGCGAAAAAATGAGAATAGATCAGTAGGATATTAATAACTATTAGATAGACAAAGGTTTTCGTTTTGAACTCTTTGAGCAGGTTCAGGAAAAGATAAACACTCATCAGGGTCAGGAGGGTAAACAAAGAGTAAACCCTGGCTTCCTGGGCTAGGAATGTGTTGAAGTTAGAGAATGTGAATAATAGTGCCGCTGATAATCCAATAATTCGCGAGAAGTTCCGGGTTCCGATGAAATAGATAAGGAGGGAAGCGAAGGCACCAAAAAACAACGATAACAACCTTACCTGGAATGGCTCTATCCCTACCAGACTTATCCAGATGTGCATGAGTAAAAAATGAAGTGGTGGGTTATTCTCTCCTGGCAGCATGTGAAAGATTTCCTGCCAGGGCATCTGGGAATAGAAAAGTGTAAACGGTTCATCGATGCCTATATCTCTTGCCCCTAAAAATATGATCTTGTAGAGGAAATTCAAGAGAAGGATACCCACTGGTATTCCCACATGAACCCACTTCAGTCCGGATAAAGATATTTTCATTCCGGGAGGATTTTGCAAGAATGGTTATACCTATAACTTGATGTCTTCAAAGCTGAACTGGATGGGCTGCTTCAATAGGAAGTCAAAGAGTGTAAGCTTGCGGAGTTCAAAGTAGCTTCTCCAGTATGTTTGTAAAGCCTGGTAATATCCTTTTTCTGCATTGTCTGTTTCAATCTGGGCGTTGTTCAGATCCAGGATGCTGTTCATCTTTCCAATGAGGTAACGGCCTTTGGTTACGTCATAGTTCTTCCTGGCTACTGTATCAGATTTTGCGGCTATGGTAACTTGATTCTTTTGCATATTGAACTGAACCACCTTCAGGTATACATTTCGTTGAAAGTCAAGTGTTTCCTGCTCAACAGAATTTTTCACGATCTCTTCCTGAGATTCTGCTATTTTAATTTTTCCTTTTGCAACGCCCCAGTCATAAATTGGAATATTGATGCCAAAGGACACTTGTTGCTGGTCAAGAGGTTCCTGATAGGCGCCAGCCAGCGTATTTGCATTCTTTGTTAAGCCAACAACTGCTATTAATTCCGCATCAAAACGTCCTGACATTCTTGCTTGATTTACATCTCGTGCTGCTTCAAGGAGCCGTTTCTGAAAGTCAAGGTATGTGGAAGAATTGGAAATTGAGAGTTGAACTGCTTCTTCAGGGTTGACACTAAAGAAATTTATCTTCGCGGGAGGTGTTAAATTGATAGGAATTGTATCTTTTATTCGCAGATATGATTTAAACCGGTAAAGTGAATTATCGAGGGATAGCTCGGCATTCTCAACTGCTGCCTGGGCTTTAAGGAAATTCAACTCAAGCAAAAGCAAGTCATTTTCAGCAATCTTTCCAAGTTGATATCTCCCTTTGGCAATAAGGAACAGCGTATCGTAGTTGGAAAGGTTTGTGTAGGCGATTTTTAACTCAATCTGGGCATTTAACAAGGTGAAGAAGTAATTCGTAGTTGTGATACTGATCTGTTCGATATCTTCCAGGAATTTTTGTTTCGCCTGGGAATACTTCATTGGCTGTATCTTTTTATCCCATTTATACGAGTTGTACTGAAAAATGGGTTGAGTAAGCCCAACATTCACAGGAGTAGAGAGAAAGGAAGCAACAGTATTGGAATCATTGATATTGTAAACCGCTTCCAATCCCGATCTCATAAAGATAGAACCGCCGGAGAATCCTATTCTCTGTGAGATTAACAGGTTTGCATCAGCGCTGATATATTGTTGAGGGACAAAAACCTGTTGACCGGTATTGATGTCTGTTTGCTGGGATATTGTCCGCTGGAATTGAGGTAACGTTGCATCGATACCCATCTGAGGGAGGTTTGTTGCCTTGAATGATTTGTATTCCCAGAAACTTGCCCGGAAGGTCTGCCTGGAGTTTAGTGCGTCAGGAGATTGTTCCAAGGCTATTCCAATTGCATCCTCAAGGGTAAGACTGCGAACCTGGAGTTGTGCATAGATGGGTTGGATGGAGAAACCTGTAATGACTGATAGTATGGTAAGGCAAGTGAGTTTTTTCATAGTTTCAGAAATCTGTTATTCATGTCTGAGGGAAACGACAGGATCATGCATGGCAGCTCGTTTGGCAGGCATATACCCAAACACAATTCCTACAGTAACGGAAACTCCAAATGAAATCAGGATAGAGACTGGTGATATGATGGTTAGTATTCCTGCAACTTCCATGATGATTTTAGAGAATGCCAATCCGAGGATGATACCAATCAATCCACCTGTGATACTGAGAATGATAGCTTCGGAGAGGAACTGAAATACAATATCTTTTTTGGTAGCACCGATTGCCTGGCGGATTCCGATCTCTTTGATCCGTTCCATTACTGAGGCGAGCATGATATTCATGATCCCAATACCACCTACCAGTAATGAAATACTTGCGATGGCTCCCAGAACGATGTTGAAAATATCTTTGGTTCGTTGTTCCTGGCGAAGAAGAAGTTCAGGCACTTTGATCTCAATATCTGAAACTCCGACATGACGCCTGGTAATCATCCGGTTAAGGATTTCAGTTGTGGGACTTATCATTGAACTCTCTTTAACCTGGACAACGATTTTATCGATTTGATTTTTCTCAACACCTTCCTGAGATCCCCCAAAAGAGATGGCAAAATCTCCACCAAAAAACATGCCGCTTCCCCCTCTGATTGAGGCTGATGTTACCAGTGCCCGGTCTTTATATCTCCTGAGGATGGTTTGTATTGGAGTATAGATGGTATTGTTGTAATCAGAGATTCCAAGGTTGTCAACTGCGGATTGATTGATCTCCTGTTTTTTGAGGACACCAATGACCCGAAGCCAGATGTGGCCGCACTTGATTTCCTTGCCGATTGGATTTTCCTTTGGGAAGAAGCGCGACTTAATTGAGGGGCCGATTATGCAAACGGCAATACCTTCACGCATTTGCTCTAAGTTAAACATCTCGCCTTCCTGCAGGTCAAGACCGAAAACAATAAAAAAATCCGGAGTAATCCCTGTCAGTTTGGTTGAAATCCGCCTGCCATCCTTCATTACCTCCGTTTCGTAAATGATTTCGGGGCTAACCCGTTCAACCGTCGGGATAATATTCCTGATACTTTCAGCATCCTTTAACGTAAGGCCTGGTGTAAACCGTTTTTGTTCCTGCCGTACTCCAACATCCTGATCTCCCGAACTGGCATCATCAGAGCTGGAACCGGTTGCTTTTTCGGGTTTAGGAGTAATGATGATGTTGTTCACTCCAACCAGCTTCATCTGGTCGAGAATCTCTTTTTGTGCCCCCGCGCCAACTGCCATCATGGCAATTACGGCAGCAACGCCGAAGATGATCCCCAGAGCTGTAAGCATGGAACGGAATTTATTTAAAAAGACTGCTTCCAGGGCAATGTTGAGAATGTATATGTATCTTTCGAACACAGGGATCCGGATAAAAAAATGAATACGTTAGTTGCCTGGCCTTCTCTGGCGATTCCCGGAAGATTGTCCTCCCTGATTGGGCATTTTGTTATTTCCACCTTCCTTCATTCTCATCCGACCTTCCCGGGGAAGATTCTTTGAATGCATGGTATCTTTTTGAACGGTATCTTGCTTTGTATTGTATTTCTCAATGATTTCCTTTGGAAGCATGATGATATCTATCCCTTCGTCCGACTCAGGAGCCATCAGAAGGATCTCGTCGGTAAGAATAAGTCCCTCTTTTACTATTATTTCATCGTAATTACTCTGACCTAATATTACCTGTTGTTTCACCAGGGAACCATCTTTTTTATAAACAAACGTGATGCTGTCGTTGTTGAAAATAGATTCCAGCGGAATATATAAAACGCTATCGATCGTGGCTGTGAGAATGGTGTTTTTTGTGGTCATGGCAGGACGCAGGATGGAGTCAAATTCATTTACCAGAATCTTCACCTCAAACACTTTGGCATTGGACCCCTGAAGCTGTTCTCCGATGTTGGCAACTTCTGTTACAACTCCTGTAAATTTTTTATCAGGGAAGGCATCAATACCAATATCCACTAGTTGACCAGGTTTTACCTTACTAATGTCGATCTCATTTACATATGTTTTAGAGATCATTTTTGAAAGATCGGGAAGCTCGGCAACGATAGGATCCCAGGCGCTTATAGTGGCTCCGATACCCATCTTACTGCCGTCCCAGCTCCTTCGATAGATTACCATTCCTGCTTTTGGCGCAATCACAGTAAATTGCTTCAACACTTGTGTCATCTCATCCAGTTTGCGCTGAGCCGTATTGTACTCTGCGTTGACTTCATTCATCGTGGCGATAGCCTTTTCGTAACGCAGTATATAGTTCTTTTCCGCCTGAGTATAAGCTCGTTCGCCTTTTTCAAGGTCGATCTCAACTTGCCGGATGGTGGCAGGAGGTTCATATCTGGATTGCTCAAGGGCAATCTTTTTCTCTTCGAGGTTGTATTTCAGATTAATCAACTCATCGCGGGCATTTCTGAGTTCGAGCGATGTGTCCAGTTTTGATTTTATCAGCTGTGATTCAAATTTTTCAAGGTTAGACTCTTCGTCTTTTATTTTGTTGGTAATTTCGGTACGGTCGAGCGTAGCCACATACTGACCCGAATCAACAACGGTACCATCGGGGATAATATCTTCAATTTTTGTCTGGTAAACCCTTATCTGACGTAATCCTTCAGGGCCATAGATTTTTTCAGAGCTCTTGGCCATCAGTTCTCCTGTGGTAGTGACTTCAATGGGGAATGCGCCAAATTTAGGTTGAACTACTACCTCTTGTTTTTTTTCTGATTTTGAAAATATGAAGAACAGAATGATTGCCAGAATAATCACTCCGGCAAAAATGTAAACGTACCGTTTTGTTGTCATAGGGGAAATATGTTGAACTCGCAAATATATGGTCAATGAAGGAAACGAACAAGTAAAAACGAAAGATCAGGCATCAATATTTGCGTACTTTGCATTTTTTTCGATAAACTCTCTTCTGGGTGGGACATCATCGCCCATTAGCATGGAGAAAATCCTGTCGGCTTCGGTACCATTTTCAATCGTAACAAGTCGGAGAGTCCGGAACTCAGGATTCATGGTAGTGCTCCATAGTTGTTCTGCATTCATCTCACCGAGGCCTTTGTATCGCTGAATATGGATTCCACTTTCTTTTCCATTTGAAGTAAGCTCTGCAACCAGTGCAACACGTTCCTCTTCATTCCAGCAATAGCGTTCGAAGCTCCCTTTTTTTATCAGGTAAAGTGGTGGTGTAGCAATATATACATTGCCACCTTCGATAAGTTCTTTCATGTACCTGAAGAAGAATGTAAGAATCAACGTGGCGATATGGCTCCCGTCAACGTCGGCATCGGTCATGATAATGATCTTATGGTACCGGAGTTTTTCAAGGTTCAGAGCTTTGCTGTCCTCTTCGGTGCCAATTGTAACGCCTAAAGCAGTAAACATGTTTTTTATTTCCTCGCTTTCAAAGATCTTGTATTGCATGGCCTTCTCAACGTTGAGGATTTTTCCTCTAAGCGGAAGGATCGCCTGGTATTTCCGGTCTCTGCCCTGTTTGGCTGTTCCACCGGCAGAATCACCTTCAACAAGATAGATCTCGCATTTTGCCGGATCGGCTTCTGAGCAGTCGGCCAGTTTTCCGGGGAGTCCGGATCCGGTAAGGACATTTTTACGTTGAACAAGTTCTCTGGCCTTTCGGGCGGCATGGCGGGCTGTGGCTGCCAGGATAACTTTATTCACAATGGTTCTGGCTTCATTCGGATGCTCCTCAAGGTAGTAGGAGAGAAGTGAGGATACAAGCTGATCGACAACCCCCATCACCTCATTGTTTCCGAGTTTGGTTTTGGTCTGCCCTTCAAACTGAGGTTCCTGAACTTTGACAGAAATGATGGCAGTAAGTCCTTCCCGGAAGTCGTCGCCATTGATATCGAACTTCAGTTTCGAGAGCATCCCTGATTTTTCAGCGTAGGTTTTCAGCGTTCTGGTAAGAGCCCTTCTGAACCCCGACATGTGTGTGCCCCCTTCATGGGTATTGATATTGTTCACATAGCTGTGAATATTTTCCGAAAAGGATGTGTTATACTGCATGGCAATCTCGATCGGGATCCCATTCTTCTCTCCCTCCATTGTGATGGGTTCGGGAATGAGTTTTTCACGTGTGGCATCCAGGTAGCTGATAAAATCTGCCAGGCCGGTTGATGAAAAAAAGGTATCTGACATGAAATGGCCTTCATCGTCTTTCTCACGTTCGTCGAGCAGTGTGAGGGTAATTCCTTTATTCAGGTATGCAAGTTCCCGAAGCCGGGAAGCAAGGATGGAATAGTCGTAATGTTCAACAATAAAGATGGTATTGTCGGGCTTGAATGTGACCTCAGTGCCATTACGGGTTGTGTCACCAATAACCTTAACAGGGTAAAGGGGTTTGCCAAATGCGAACTCTTGCTGATAGATCTTGCCATCGCGGAAAACCGTAACCATAAGCGTGGCCGATAAGGCATTTACAACCGATACTCCCACTCCATGAAGCCCTCCGGAGACTTTGTAAGTATCTTTATCAAACTTACCACCTGCATGAAGCACTGTCATAACCACTTCAAGAGCCGACCGTTGCTCCTTTTCATGAAAATCTACGGGAATACCCCGCCCATTGTCAACAACAGTAACTGAATTATCAGGTCGAATCGTCACCTCAATATGGGTACAATATCCTGCCAAAGCCTCATCGATAGAGTTGTCTACTACTTCATAAACAAGGTGGTGCAATCCTTTGACATTGACATCCCCGATATACATGGCAGGGCGTTTTCGAACGGCTTCCAATCCCTCTAGTACCTGTATGTTGTCTGCCGTGTAATTCCTGCTCGCCAAATCTTTTTCTATGTCAGTCATAATCAATTAGTTATATAAAATAATACTACTATACAAATGTACAAAAAAAAGCGATACCGAATACCGATTTAATGAAGCAGAATCGAGGTTTTTATCAACAGGTTTCAGTGAATAAACCGGCGATGATCTGGGCAGCATTTCCGTTTCCGAAAGCCTGTGATTGTGCGTGTTGTGGTACGGGTAGTTGAACTGCCCGGATAATTTTCTCCGGATCAGTAGCTGTTATGGTGTTCCAGTTATCATGAAGTGTTTCCACCCACTCGGTTTCAGTACGGAGCGTGATGCATGGTGTTCCCAGGAAGTAGGCCTCTTTCTGTAAGCCACCTGAGTCGGTAAGCACTTTTTGCGCTTTCAGAATAAGCGAAAGCATCTCCAGGTATCCAACAGGTTCAATGAGGTGAAGGTTTTGGGGGATATTGAATTTGGTGATAATTTTCTTTGTACGGGGATGGATGGGAAGCAAAACAGGGTAAGGAAGTTCCCTGATCGCTTTCAGGATATTTTCCATATTTCCCGGATGATCGGTATTTTCGGCCCGGTGGATGGTTGCCAGGAGAAAATTTTTCGGGAGATCCTGCATCAAATAGGCTGCAGGATCTTTCTCAATGATCTCCCGGTAGTAGAGTACTGAGTCGTACATCACGTCTCCTGTGAATCTGGTTACATCTGACAATCCTTCATTGCGCAGATTTTTAACTGCAGTTTCTGTTGGTGCGAATAGCAGGTCAGAGATCCGGTCGGTAACAATCCTGTTGATCTCTTCTGGCATGATCCTGTTGAAACTCCTCAAGCCAGCCTCCACATGAGCCACCGGAATATGAAGTTTGGTTGCAGCCAGTGCCCCTGCAACGGTAGAATTTGTGTCTCCGTAGAGGAGCGTCCAATCGGGTTTCTCTTTCATCAGAATCGTTTCGATTCCTTCGAGCATCCTTCCAGTTTGCACGGCATGACTTCCCGATCCAACCCCAAGGTTATAATTTGGTTCAGGGATATTTAGCTCTTCAAAGAAGAGTCTCGACATGTTTTCATCGTAATGTTGTCCGGTATGCAGGATGACCTCCTTGATATGGGGGTGCCTCCTAATGGTTCGAGAAATGGTAGCAGCTTTTACAAACTGTGGACGAGCTCCGATTACAGATACGATCTTCATTCAGTGTAGGTTAGAAAAAAAAACAGCAGTTCAGTAAGCAGGATTCTGTTTTAATCTGTCATTTATCTGAACCGGCCGTCACCGGACGGTTTTTGCGACCTACCCCTCCCGTCGCCTTGCGGCCCTGGCGAGCAGCCAGGTGATTTGCATCAGTGGGATGTACATGGTCTTTCAACCCATGAGGTTTACCCATCCCGGATGTTGCCATCAGGGATCGTGGTCTCTTACACCGCGTTTTCACCCTTACCCGTTTGGTCGACCCGTTGGGTTGACCAAACAGGCGGTAATTTTCTGTGGCACTTGCTGTAATCCGGTTGCCCGGATCCCTTACTGTTAGGAAGCATGGTGCTCTGTGTTGTCCCGACTTTCCTCCCCGGAGAATAGTTAAAAGTATTGATTCCCCGGAGCGACAGAACGAACTGCTGGTATGCAAAGATAGCATAAATCCGAGACATTTGTCTACCTTTGGGCCCCTCCAGGAGCCGTGATGAAAGATTTAAGCCAGGGAAGCGAAGGGAAACTGATATTCAGGTTTGCCATACCGATGTTGCTAGGAAATATCTTCCAGCAACTTTACACCGTGGTGGATACGATCATTGTAGGCAGGTTCATTGGAAATGAGGCTCTCGCTGCTGTTGGGACTTCTTTTCCCATTATATTCATGTTGATCTCCTTCATTATAGGGATCACCATGGGTTTTACGATTATCATCTCGCAATATTTCGGAGCAAAGGATATGGATCGCGTGAAAAAAGCGATCAACACCCTCTATCTTTTCGTCTTTTTCGCATCTATCATTGTCAGTGTGGCCGGAAGCCTGCTTAGTGGATGGATATTCCGACTGGTCGACCTTCCGGAACAGATTATTCCTCAGGCTCAACTTTTTCTGATCATCTACTTTTCGGGTCTGATCTTTCTTTTTGGCTACAACGGAACCAGCGCCATTCTCCGGGGCCTGGGAGATTCCAAAACACCTCTTTATTTTCTAATCGGATCGGTATCCCTGAATATTATTCTCGACCTGTTGTTTGTACTTGGTTTTGGCTGGGGGATTAAGGGGGTGGCATTTGCAACCGTTCTCTCTCAGGCAGTCGCTTTTATAACACAGATCCTTTACCTGAATAAATACCACACTTTCCTGAAGTTTTCATTTCGAGATTTGAAATTCGATCGGCTAATCTTTATCCAGGGGATACGGATTGGATTGCCAACTGGGTTCCAGCAAACATTCGTCGCAGCAGGCATGCTTGCCTTATACTGGATTGTTAACCAGTACGGCATTGTTGCAAATGCCGCTTACAGCGCAGCCGGTCGAATCGACATGTTTGCCGTGATGCCAGCCATGAGCTTTAGTGCTGCACTCAGCACCTTCGTCGGACAAAACCTCGGGGCCAACCGTCCCGACCGTGTCAGGAAAGGGCTTCGGGATACATTTCTGATGACCACCGGGTTCGCTGTTGCCATATCCATTGTGACTGTTTTCTTTGGCGAATACCTGATGATGATGTTCTCAAGCGACCCTGAAGTGATTGAGATGGGAAAGATCTACCTGAGGATCGTAGGACCATTTTATATTCTTTTCACAACCATGTTCATCCTCAATGGCGTGCTGCGGGGGGCTGGCGCCACCTTAATCCCAATGATAATCACACTTCTTGCTTTATGGGTCGTTAGAGTTCCGGTGGCGTACCTGCTTTCAGGTATTTCTGAAATAGGTCTTTTTGGCGTTTTCTGGTCGATTCCTACGGGATGGTTGACCGGTATGGTTCTCGCAGCACTTTATTACTTCTCGGGACGATGGAAAAGTAAAGCAGTGGTGAGGTATGACGAAAAGGGTGTGAGGGTAGGTAGGTAGGTAGGTAGGTAGGTAGGTAGGTAGGTAGGTAGGTAGGTAGGTAGGTAGGTAGGTAGGTAGGTAGGTAGGTAGGTAGGGAGGGAGGTAGAGGGTCAGTAGTTGGTTGAGGTGATGCGGTTGAGGATGGTGGAGAGGTGTTCGGTGAGAGACTTCCTCGAGTAGGCTTCAATGTTTTTACTTTCAGAGGAAAGTGTTCCGTTTTTATAACGGGAATAAAAGTCAAGTATATTTCTTTTCACAGTGGCGACATCTCCGTGATCTGAGATCAGGCCAGAATGGGTTTGCTTCAGAATCTCAGCGGCGTCGCCATCCAGTGGGCCGATGCAGAGAATAGGCCGTTTTGCAGCCAGGTATTCAAAGAATTTTCCCGTAAGAATCATCCTGGCGTTTGGTGTATTGTTTATGATCAAAAGGAGCACCTGGGATTGACGTTGTGCCATTACAACCTTATCGTGAGGCAGGTATGGAATCCGATTTACATACGGGGTAAGTTTGTGAGAATCGAGCGACTCGGTTACCGTGTGGTCGGTTTTTCCAATCAGTTTAATCTCCAGATCGCTAGCTAAGCCAGGGTGGATGGTGATCAAGGATTGCAAAGCGGTCCACAGTGCTTCAGGATTTCTTGTACTTACCAGGGTGCCGATATGGGCAATCGAGAATTTTTTATCCATTATGGCTTCCGGGGCAAGAAGGATATCATCTGAATCAAACCCATTGGTAATGACATCGTATACCCTGGGAAGGATCCGGTTGAAATCATCAGCCATTGTGTTACTGATTACCGTAACGGCTGAGGCATCTTTGAGGATCATTCGTTCGAGCCGACGGTGTTCTTTATCAGCTGAGGGAGTTAGCTTCAGATCCTTGTAAAAATCGATATTGGTCCATGGGTCCCTGAAATCGGCGAGCCATGGAATATTTAGTTGACGGGTAATCTTCCATGCAATCAGGTGCATCGAGTGGGGAGGGCCTGTCGATACAATCGCATCAACCGAATTCGTTTTTAGGTATTTAAGCAGAAACCTTACGGAAGGGTTGATCCAGAATTTCCTGGCATCAGGGATGAAAAGATTTCCCCTGATCCAAACGGGGATGTTCTCCAGAAACCGGTTTTGTTTTTTTTCTGAAAGGAAAGCGGCATTGATCTTCTCCTCTTTTTTCCTCCCCATCACTTTTTTATATACGTCATATGGTTCCCAGATGGGGTGGCGGAGAATAGATAACCCTTCGGGAACGTCTTTTTCAAGAGAAAGATCCTGTTCGGGATATTCAGGATTATCGGGAATATAGAGCACCGGTTCCCAGTTGAAATCGCGAAGGTATTTCACGAATTTCAACCAGCGCTGGACCCCGGCTCCTCCACTGGGAGGCCAGTAGTAGCTGATGATTAGGACTTTTTTCATCCCGCTGTTTTACAGCCCTTCCGCACTTCCAGTGCAATAAATAGAACGACTACAACCAAAAGGATGATGGAACTGATGAGTGAGATCTTCTCTCCGACAACATATACATTGGGCTCAAATTTGAATTCCAGTTTATGGTTTCCGGCAGGAAGAACCATAGCCCGAAGCACATAATTGGCACGGAAATGTGATGTTAAATTCCCGTCAACGTATGCATTCCATCCTTTTGGGTAGTAGATTTCTGAAAACACGGCCAATCCATCTTTGCCTGTGGTATAATCGTAGGTAAGGTAGTTTGGCGCATAGGATGTCAGCCGAATATATGCGGTTGAATCTCTTCCAGGGGTAAATGATTCAAGAGCATTTGCAAAACGTTTGTCAATGATCGCCGTATCGCCAGGGTTAAACAGCGTGATCGCAGCAATCTCTTGATCTGCGTTATCGACCAGATCATACCCTTCAACAAACCAGGCATGCCCGAGGGCGTCATAGTTACGCTGAGCCGTTGGCTTTCGGTCATCTCCGGGAAGAATGAAGTATTTCGTATTGAGCATATTCAGAACACTCATATTTTGCTTGCTAATCTGATTTTCGATCAACTCCTGGTATCGCCTGAGTTTCGCTCCATGATATCCGCCGATGCTTTTATGGAAGTATGACGTGGACGCATCATTGAACGAACTGACAGTCAGGTTGAAAACCCTGAAGTTGGGATCGGAATCCTTCATGATTTCCTGATCGGCTTCAGTGGGAGTAAAAGGTGTTTCCACTTTGGCTTTGGAGGTGAAGCTATCATTGTTCAGGTAGCGCTTGCTGATTGCAAACATATCCAGCAGAATCAAGGCTGCCAGGATCATGTAAACGTAAGTTTTATTGAGTTTGCTGAGCAGGAAAGCCCATAGTACACCTGCTGCCAGGATGACAAAGGCCAAGGAGCGCAAGGCATCAAGGCGCACGAGTCGTGCCCGTTCATCGCGGATGGCCTGCATCATCCAATCGGGGAACTGGAATTGCTGTTGGATGGCGGCATCGTTGGCTCCGGTAAAACTAAGGAACACGCCGGGCATGATTACAAACAGGAATGCTATTCCTCCGGAGATTCCGGCTGCAATTTGGAGTGATTTAACCAGTTTTTTCTGATCCAGATGCTTTTCAAATAGTACTTTAAGTGCCATTAATCCAAGTACAGGCATTGCGATTTCGGCAATCACCAGGGCCATGGATACAGCCCGAAATTTATTGTAGCCGGGGATGTATTCCATAAAGAAGTCAGTGAAGGCCATAAAGTTGTGCCCCCAGGATAGCAGAATTGACAATACGGTTACTGAAAGAAGCCACCATTTAAGCGGTCCTCTCACAATGAACAGTCCCAGAATAAACAAAAAGAATACGATTGCTCCAACATAAACAGGTCCGGCCGTGGAGGGTTGGTTCCCAAAGTAAAGGAAGGGCAGCGGGTATTTGGTGAACTGAGCGATCTGGTTCTGAGGAACGTTATTCGCCTTCAGGGCCTTTACGATCGCTGAGTTTTCACTGATCTTTCCTGATGAACCTCCTCCGTAGAAGTTGGGAATAAAGAGAGTCATTGTTTCACCAACACCATAGCTCCACTGGGTGGCATAGTCTTTATCGAGTCCGGAAGTCTTGTTCTCGAGATTGCTTGTGAGTTCAGATTTTCCCCTGATCGTATCTTTTCCGTAATCCCATGTTGCCCAAAGCGTTGCGATGTTAGTGAGAGCGGCAAAGGAGGCAGCGATTACGAGGACGCCAACCGATGCAAATAATTTTACAACACGTTTTTCCCTTACTGCGAAGATCAATTCAACCAGGCCCAGGATAAACACCATGAGGACCATGTAATAGGTGATCTGGGGGTGATTTGCCTTGATCTCAAGAGAAAGGAAGATGGCCGTAAGTATCCCCCCGAGAATGTATTTCTGCCTTAACGTGAGGATGATTCCTGCAAGAACCGGTGCAACATAGGCAATTGCATGGGCTTTTGAGTTATGACCAACATCAATGATGATGAAGAAGTAGGAAGAGAAAGCAAATGCAATCGCTCCGGCAATAGCCAGCCAGGGATCGATTTTAAGTACTAACAGCAGGATAAAGAAGCCGATGAAGTAGAGGAAGACAAGATTGGCAGGGTGGGGAAGCCCCAGGGTGAGGATGGTATCAAGATAGCCCAGGATATTTCCCTTGTAGACGACGGAGATCTGGTATGCAGGCATTCCTCCGAACATGGAGTTTGTCCAGAGTGGTTCTGTATCGGTTTTCTCCCTGAAGTCGACAATCTCTTTTGACATGCCGGTGAACTGCATGATGTCGGATTGCTGAATTCGTTTCCCTTCAAGCAACGGGCTGAAATAGATCATGGTGATCGCCAGGAAGACCAGAACCGCGGTGATGTAGGGAAGAAGGGTTTTGAAGTCAAACTTTTTCATGGGTGTTGAATTATCAGAATGGATAAAAATAAAAAAAAGAAGATCATCTTACATAATCTTCTTTCTCTACAAAGGTGGTTAAAAAAATTAATTCTTATCCAACTTTTCGTCTGAAACAGTCAATTTCTTTCTTCCTTTAGCCCTTCTTGCTGCCAGAACCTTCCTTCCGTTTGCACTGGCCATCCGTTCGCGGAAACCGTGTTTGTTCTTCCTTTTTCTTCTCGAAGGGTTGTATGTTGGTTGTGCCATGGTAACTGAATTTTAGGGCTGCAAAAGTATAAAGATAAATTCAGAATTCAAAATTTATTTTACCGGAATATCTTTCAGGGTTTCAATCAGGAAGTCCCAGAATTTTCCCACCGTGCCAATATTTACTTTTTCATCCGGTGAGTGTGGGAAACGGATCGTTGGTCCGAATGAGATCATGTCCCAATTCGGATAAGCCCCACCAAGGATTCCACATTCCAGACCGGCATGAATCGCCCGAATTTCAGGGATCTTCCCGAATTTCTTCTGGTAAACGTCCTGCATGGCTTTCAAGATGGCAGATCCCGGATTTGGTTTCCAGCCCTGGTACTGACCGTCGAAGACAATTTTCGCACCTGCCAGTTCAAAAACTGATTGGATCATCTGTTCAAGATCGAATTTGGCAGAGTCGACAGAACTTCTCAGGAGGCATTGAATCTTGACTACTCCATTGACTGATTTCACGATCGCCAGGTTCGTGGAGGTCTCTACCAATCCGGGCATTTCGTTGCTCATCCGAATCACGCCGTTGGGGCAAGCATAGATCGCGCTGAGCAGATTCTGCTGTGTTTTTTCATCAATCCACGCAGAAGGGGTCTCAACGGAATCAACCAGGATTGCAAGATCGGGTTCGGTAGCCGAGAGTTCCTTGCGGACGATCTCTGTCAGCTCTTTCACATAAGCCAGGAAGCCATCTTTGTTTGTTGCCGGAACTCCAACGAATGCTGACGATTCGCGTGGGATTGCATTGCGAAGGCTTCCACCATCGATGCTGGCAAGGCGAAGTCCGAATTTTCGTTCAGCCACCCACATGAGTCGGGTTAGGATCTTATTTGAGTTCCCGCGACCGAGAGGAATATCAAGTCCGCTATGACCACCTTTGAGTCCTTTGACAGTCAGCTTAAAAGCAGCAATTCCGGCAGGAGCCGCAACCTCCTTATAATTGAATGTTACATTGGCATTGGTACCTCCGGCGCAACCGATGTAAAGTTCACCTTCATCTTCCGAATCCATATTCAACAGGATATCTCCTTTGAGTACTCCGGGCTTAAGGCCAAAAGCGCCTGTCATACCGGTCTCTTCATCAATGGTAAAAAGGGCTTCTATAGGGCCGTGCTGCAGGTCTTTGGCTGCGAGGACAGCCATGGCAGCGGCAACTCCAATACCGTTATCGGATCCGAGGGTGGTGCCTTCAGCTTTCACCCAGTCACCGTCCACATAAGGTTTCAATGGATCTTTTACAAAATCGTGTTTGGTATCTTCATTTTTCTGCGGGACCATATCCAGGTGGGACTGAAGGATCACACCCTGGTGGTTCTCCATTCCGGGAGTGGCAGGTTTGGAGATAATGACATTACCCACCTCATCAACGATGGTTTCGAGGCCATGTTCCTTGCCGAAATTAACAACATACTCGGTGACTTTTTCCTCGTGTTTGGAGGGACGGGGGATTTGGGTTAATTCATAAAAATATTTCCAGAGAGATTCGGGCTTGAGGGTTAAGAGTTTGCTCATAATTCATTCAATTTTATTGGGGTTATTTAAAAACGTTGTTGGTTGTCAGGTTTCAGGTTTCAGGTTTCAAGTTGCTTCGTGGCCTACTTTCCTACTTTCCTACTTTCCTACTTTCCTTAAATGTAACGAATTAAAACCGGTATTATTTTATCTCTCTATGTCAGGCTTTTCCCTTTTGAAGTTGCTGGAAGGAGATGAACCGTTGCTGGTAGAGGACCGACATAAATTTGTTTACCCGATCGGATGTTTCGGTAGGTGGGTCCAATTGTTTGGGATATTCATTTTCCAGTGCACCGGATATTTCCCGAACATTCTTTTTCCCATCGATCAGCAGCCAGGTGGAAGAGCCGAATTGGTCGAGTTTGATCCGGATAAACCTTTCTTTATTTAGTGGTGCCAGGTAACCGGCAAGCCAGGGCCTCCGAAACCGCGGGAGGAGGATATTGAGTTTCCCCTCCTCCCGTTGTTCATGATCGAGCAAACGCATCGGAACCAGGTCCAGTGCGTTGCTCTTTTTTAGGATTTTCCTGCGTTTAAAAAAGTTTACTTCCATTCGGTTACATTCCTGATGCAGGTGGAGCGGGATCATCCGGCTTCCCGGCGTTTTTCAACGGGATTTGGATCATGATGAAACCGATGAGTCCGATGATGACAAGGCTGATCAAAAATGACGGGTGTTTAAAGAATACGAAATAGTCATAGATGAATATGTTGAATACAGCCAGGATGGCAACCACAAGCCCCATCAGGGCCTCTCCTGCAATCATACCGGATGCAAGCAGCACCCCGGTATTCTCCGTTCGAATTTTTTGCGCTGCATTGTATTTCCGTTTTTCGGTGAACCAGTCAACCGCACCTTTAAAGAGACCACCCACAAAAATAGCAAAGGTTGTCTCGATTGGGAGGTACATACCGACGCTCACAAGCATCGGGCTTTTTACCTGCATAAGGATGAAGGCTGTTCCCATCAGCATCCCGGCTATGATCAATGGCCATGCCATAGCGCCTTCGACGATACCACGTGACAGGATAGCCATCAGGCTGGCCTGGGGAGCCGAGAGGTTTTTACTTCCAAATCCCCCCTGATAACCCAGGTTGTTTCCGCTTGCGATATCCCCTTCGTGGAGATAAGCCAGAACGACAAACATCACAGCACCAGCGAATATTACACCGATGATATCTCCCACCTGCATCCGCCAGGGAGTACCACCCAGGATATGACCTGCTTTGAGGTCCTGAAGCATTTCCCCGGCAACGGCAGCTGAGACGCATACGATGGCTGCGACTCCCAGAACGGCGGCTACGCCAGCCTCTCCCTGAACGCCTAAACCAACCAGGATCAAGGCTGTAACAACCAGGGCAGTCAGTGTTAATCCGCTGATCGGGTTGTTGCTTGATCCCATGATACCGACCAGGTATCCCGAAACAGCTCCGAAGAAGAATGCCAGAATGATCATAAGTGTTGATGCAACCACAGCGATCAGGATGCTGGTTTGAAAGATGAAGTAGGTGATGCCAAATGTGAGGATAGCAACCACAGCAATTCCGGTCATGATGACACCAAAGCTGAGGTCGCGTTCAATCCGTTTTTCGCTTGCTTCAACCCCGGATGCTGCTTTTTTAACATCAGAAATAGAACGGGCAATTCCTGTGATGAGGCTCTTCCTCATTTTATATAAAGTGTAACCGGCACTCACCAGCATGCCCCCGATGGCGATTGGACGTACGATGAAACGCCAGATAGAGGTGATCTGGTAGGTTGGGTCGGTCACCCGATCCATAGCAGCTTCTGCTGTTAGAGTGGGATCGGCACTCATCAGGTATGTAGCCCAGGCCTGAAAATCGAAACTTGGCAGGAGGAAATAAAGAATCATCGGGGCAAGCAGACCCCAGGCGATCAGACCACCGCTGAAGTTTAACGCACCCAACCGGGGGCCGATGATATAACCCACACCCATATAGGCGGGGCTTACACCGGGTGAACTCAGAAGCATGCCTCCTTTGCCTGTGAAGACTGTACCGGCAATGGTTTGCTGTGAAAAGGTGATGAATTTTTCCCAGAGATACTGAAACAGTTTTACTTCAGCCAGGATCTTGATCAATCCACCCAGTCCCATGGCCCAGAAAAGAAACCTGGAACCGCCGGCACCGGTCTGGCCTGCCTTATGGATCTCAGCGGCAGCGAGTGATTCGGGGAAAGGAAGATCAGCATCTTCAACCATTACCCGGCGTAACAGTGCCACGAACATAATCCCGAGGATACCACCGGCAATCAGGATTAATGTAGAGGTTAGGTAATGACCAACGGTAAAAAACTCGGGCCATACACCGGAGATAAAGAATGCCGGCAACGTAAAGATGGCACCTGCTGCAACCGACTCCCCGATGGAGCCAACAGTACGTGTAAAGTTCTCTTCCAGAATGGTGCCTCTCAGCATGCGCAGGATTGCCATTCCAAGCACCGCAGCAGGATATGTTGCTGCGATTGTCATCCCGGCTTTGAGCCCCAGATAGGCATTGGCAGCTCCCAGGATAACAGCGAAGAAGAGCCCGATGATTAACGCTCTTGCAGTAAATTCCCGCATTTTAGTCTCTGATGAGACAAATGGGACGAATTTCGATTGTTCAGACATAAAATCGGATTTTAGTGGGTTCAATTTTCAGGCATCTAAGTAACAAAAAAAAGAGAGGCGGTCAACGAACCGGTATGTAAATCAATTTTTTTGAGACAAAGTAGGGTTCTTGAAAAAAATTCGAGATCGGCGTGATAATAGCTCCCTTGTGAATCGCATGTATTTGTTTCTCAATATCTCCACCGCCCAGATACAGAATCCCATTTTTCAATTGGTTTTTCATTTTCAGAGATATCTTCTCCCTGGCCATGTGATAAAACTTTTGAATATCAACAACTGCTCTTCCTGTAATGAAGTCGTAACTCCCTTTCACAGCTTCCATCCTGGCCTGAACCGGTTGAATATTGTCTAACTTTAATTCCCTGCCAATTTCTGAAGCGACCCTGATCTTCTTTCCGATGGAGTCGACGAGTGTGAAAGTAACATCCGGGAAGAGAATAGCAAGTGGAATACCGGGCAGGCCTCCTCCTGTTCCGGCATCCAACACCTGAGTTGACGGTGCAAACCTGATGGCAAGGCCAATGGCAAGGGAATGAAGGATATGGTGAATATAAAGATTGTCGATGTCTTTTCTGGAGATCACATTGATCTTTTCATTCCAGAAACGATAAAGGTCTCCTAACTCAGCAAACTGTTGTTCCTGATTCGGAGTAAGGGTGGGAAAATATTTTTGGACAACGGATATCAGAGAGAGTCTATTATTCTTCTTTCTTTTTTGTCTTTGTAACTTTTGCTTTGGGTTCGGCAGCAGGTTTTTTGGCGACAGCCTTCTTTGCTGCAGGTTTTTTTGTTGCCGGCGTTTCAGCAACCGGAGCTTCAACTGCCTGGGCTTCAACCACCTCCGCTTTTTTCACCTTTTCAACCTTATCAGCCGGTTTCGGTTTAGCCTCTTTTACTGGTTTCTCAACAACTTTAAGTGTGGATTTTTTGGTTTTCCGTGGGCGGGTAACACCAAAACTCTTGTTGATGATTTTGCCTCGCTTGCTCTTTTTATCTCCTTTTCCCATTGCGCTGTAATATTAGATGTTCTTTTTTTGTTTGCAGGTCACAAAAGTAATAAATTTTTATGGATTGCCCATGAAGTTCCGTATGATCAAATCGGGCTTTTTAATCATGGCAGAAGCCCAGGAGATCAATATATCAGTTTCTTCCTCTTCTGAGAGCTTCCAGTTGATCTCCGAGTTGTGCAATCTTCGTGTTAGCGAGTGCAAGAGAATTGCAGCTGAAACGCTTATATTCAGACTTTCGGTAAATCCCACCATGGGTATCCTGATGAACTTGTCGGCCAAATTGAGTGCATCAGTAGTCAGACCTTGAAGTTCGGTGCCGAAAAGAAGGGCAAATTTCTTGTCAATAGGCAGTGTTTCAGGGGTATAATCATCCTGGTGGGGTGAAGTTGCCACGATCTGATAACCCTGCTTCTTTAATTTGGCAAGGCAATCCACAGTATTGTTTGGAGACTGGTTGTATTTCAGCAGGTTAAGCCACTTGGCAGAGCCGAGTGCCACATCAGGATTTATTTCGTATTTGTATTTGTTTTCGATAATATGGATATCCTGGATCCCGAAACAATCACAACTGCGCAACACAGCGCTTGCATTGTGAGGCTGGAAGATATCTTCAAGAACAATGGTGATATGCCTGGTACGAAATCGGATTATTTCGCTGAATTTTTGCTGTTTGTTATCGGAAATGAAATTGAGGAGATAGCTCAGAATCCGTTGTCGGTCGTGAAGCGAGTAACTGGAAGGATGGGGCATAGCTATCCATTTCAGAATGAGTTGCAAAAGTAAAAAAAAGTGCCCGGATGGCTTCATTTCAAGAAAAAAACTAATTTTGCACTTCCAAAATCAAGCTAATACTTCATTTATGACCGCAAAAAAGGTTGATACAAAGAAGGCAGATGAACGGCTTCACACCGTTGAAGAGGCCCTGAGCAAGACGGAAGCATTCATTGAAAACAACCAAAAGATTATTTTGATTGTTGTTGGAGTGCTGATTGTTATTGTTCTTGGATTCTTCGGCTTCAGGAAATATTATCTTGAACCACTGGAGACAGAAGCTCAGGGGCAGATGTTTATGGCTGAGATGTATTTTGAGCAGGATTCTCTTTCAAAGGCACTTGATGGCGATGGTCAATACCCGGGTTTTTTGGCAATCAAAGATCAGTATGGTATGACAAAGTCGGCGAACCTGGCCACCTATTATGCAGGAATCTGTTACCTCAAACTGGGAGATTATGAACAGGCAATAAAATACCTGAAGGATTTTGACGGTGACGATAAGGTTGCAGGTCCCATGGCTACAGGCGCAATTGGCGATGCCTATTTGGAGTTGAACAATGTAGATAAGGCGATAAGCTATTATATCAATGCTGCCGACCAGAGCAATAATGAACTTACAGCACCTCTTTTCCTGATGAAAGCCGGTACTGCCTGTGAGATTCAGGGGAATTACCGTAAGGCGCTCGACCTTTACAAACGGATCAAGAAAGATTACCCACGATCATTTGAGGGCACGCAGATTGATAAGTTTATCAGTTTTGCCGAGAAGAAAGCGGGGGAGTAGTGGGACGTGAGACGTGGGACGTGGGACGTGAGACGTGGGACGTGGGACGTGAGACGTGGGACGTGGGACGTGAATCGTGGGACGTGAGACGTGAGGCGAAATACAGAACTGGAAAAACAGGTCGTAATAGAGCCGGCAGGGTGTTAAGAACTCGCCGGCTTTTTTGTTAGCGGATTTACTACATTTGCTTTTATGAAACTTTTCCCACGTATCGTTTTCTATGGAACCCCTGATTTTGCTGTTGCGTCGCTTGATGCTCTGGTGGAAGCCGGGTTTCAGGTTGCTGGGGTTGTTACTGCTCCGGATAAAGCAGCAGGAAGAGGGCAGGCGCTTTCACAGTCGGCAGTTAAACGATACGCCCTTGCCCACCAATTACCGCTCTATCAACCAGAGCGATTAAAGAGTCCCGAATTTTTGCTGGAACTCACAACACTAAAGCCTGACATTCAGGTTGTTGTTGCATTCAGGATGTTGCCGAAAGAGATTTGGAGCATCGCTCCGTTGGGAACATTCAATCTGCATGCGTCCCTGTTGCCCCAGTATCGTGGAGCGGCGCCGATAAACCGGGCTATTATGGAAGGGGAGACGGAGACAGGAGTGACGACCTTTTTTATTAATGAATCGATAGATACCGGTGCAATTCTTATGCAGGAAACTAGTTCAATAGCATCTGATGAAAATGCCGGAGAGTTGCACGACAGGTTGATGCATATTGGAGCCGAATTAGTGGTAAAAACAGTTCACGGAATTGTTTCGGGAAGTATCTCACCTAAACCACAGGCGCTGTTTGGTGTGAAGGCATCTCAAATTAAGATGGCTCCTAAGATCCATAAAAGTGACACCCTTATCGATTGGGACAGGGATACAAAAACGGTATACAATCAAATCAGGGGATTAAATCCATATCCTGGCGTATACACATTAATAAAGTTGAAAGACAAATCTCCCCTCGACATTAAAATCGGATCTGCCAGGATGGCCTCAGATGCATCGCAGAAGCAATTTCTGCCGGGGGAAGTCATCACGGATGGGAAGCGCTTCTTAAAAATTGCAACCTCCGATGGCTTCATTGAGATCATGACACTTCAACCAGCCTCAAAAAAGATGATGAAAATCATCGATTTTTTGAATGGATGGGGTACTCTTTTTGTGTGAAACCCTTGCTAATTCTGGCTTTTCAGATTCAGTTATTAACAAAATCGTCGATTTATTAACATTTAAGCCTGTTTTCGACGATCGAGCCTTGACAAAGCCCGTTAATAGTGTATATTTGTAATGCTTAAAAAAATGAGTATTCACTTAAATTGAACAAAAATGAACAAAGCTCAATTAATCGAAGCGATCGCTGGTGAAGCAAAAATGACAAAAGCTGATGCCAAAAGGGCGTTGGAAGCTGTTGTTGGTGCCACTACAAAGGCACTTGCCAAAGGCGAAAGAGTTGCTTTAGTTGGTTTCGGTTCTTTTGCAGTTTCCAAGAGGGCTGCTCGTAAAGGACGCAACCCACAGAATGGCAAAGAGATCAAGATTGCTGCCAAGAAAGTGGTAAAATTCAAAGCTGGTGCTGAATTAGCAAAGAAAGTTAAGTAAGACCGCTGATACCACATCAAAAAGTAGGGGCAACCTGTCAGGTTGCCCCTACTTTTTTGGATGCCCCTACTTTTTTGGATGCCCCTGCTTTTTTGTATGCTTCTACTTTTTTTACAGGACTTCCTGAATGGCTGCAATTCCCTTTAACTGGAATCTGTAAGGCAGATTGGCATCTTTTCCGGCATAGTCGACCCCAATCCGTTTGGAGACCAGAATCTGAGCTGATGGGATCACGTTTTCAGTATCTTCAATCCAGATGGCCGGTCTTTCGGAATTGGATGGGATTTGAGTGAGGTCAAGCCCCGAATATGAATACTGTATCCCCAACGCTTCGGCAACTTTCCCCGGACCGTTTGCAAAATCTTTCCCAATCTTCTCTTTTCTTCGTCTCTGTTTCATAACTTCCTGCCCCTCCTCCGCCTCTATTGCCCGGATCAGCACTGCATGCGGAATCCCCTCCAGATTTGTAACAATGTTGAAGAGAGAGTGCATGCCATAGCAGAGGTAAACATAAGCGGTACCACCCCGGGCAAACATAATTTCGGTTCGTTGCGTCCTTCGGCCACCATAAGCATGAGATGCTTTATCGGTTATACCGGCATAGGCTTCAGTTTCGGTGATGATGCCGGAAGTCTTTACACCATCAATCCGTGTACAAAGCAGTTTCCCCAGGAACTCACGTGCAAGGGAAACGACATCGGGTTGGAGGTAAAAAGAGAGAGGGAGCATATGTTGAAGTTAGAAGTTAGAAGTTAGATGTTAGAACTGGAAGTTAGAAGTTAGAAGTTAGAAGTTAGATGTTAAAGGGTTTGAAGCAGTTGAAACAGGCGAAGGGGATGGAGAGGTTGAATTCACCCTCTTGTTCACAGATTGTATTGATTCGCTGACGGACCTGTTGCATCACCTCTTCTTCTTTTTTCAGAGGCAGAAATTCCTTCCATGAATCCAGAAAATAGTTTCGGATCAGGTAGTGATGCAAGAGAGCCTCCGCCGAGGTAAACCGATAGTTGAATCCATCGGGATTGATACTCTTTATCGAAAAACCGGTTGAGATGATCATCTCCTTCAGGAATTCAACGGTTTTTCGTTTTGATGCGATGTGTTCTTCCATCAGTATCACCTCATGCATTCGTCCGGATTCCCGCAGCACCTCTTCAACGATCTCATAAAACTCGATCATCGTATGTGGCAGGTTCATCGTAATCACCATCTGAGCACCATGTTTTGCTACACGGAAACACTCTCTGAATGCGTTTGACTGGTCATTGACGTTGTTAAGTCCGTTATTTGAGGTTATCAGGTCAAATTGTTCGTTTTCAAAAGGCATCTCTTCTGCAAATCCCTGGATTAAAGAAGCGTTTGGAACTTCTCTTCGGCTGATCTTTTTGTTAATGATCCGGATGGCATCCTCCAGAGGGTCTATACCTGTAACATGACCCGGACTTCCCAGGCGATCAGCGATTTCGAGCATGGGAAACCCGTTACCGCTTCCTACATCAAGAACCTTCATCCCTTGTTTCAGTTGTATGGTGTCAAGGAGCATCAGTCCGAACGGTGCCGACCAGAGGGGGAGTTCGTCGTAGCTGTTCAATTCGGTGAAATTACTATCAAACATAATTGATCTTGCGAATAAAAAGAAAAGCACGAAGGTAAAAAAAACATCCTTCGTGCTTAATGAAAAAAGGTTCTGTGACTTAGTTAAGACCCATCTCCTTCAGGATAAAGCCGGCGTCGGCGAATTTCTGGGTGATGAACAACACGTAACGGATATCAACGGAGATGGTCCTTTGGATTTCATAGTCGTATTGCCAGTCGCTGATCATGGCTTCATAGTTGCCGTCAAAGACCAATCCAATAACTTCACCCCTGGCATTCATGACCGGACTGCCGCTGTTTCCTCCTGTGATGTCGCAACGGTGCAGGAATGCTACAGGTACATCTTTCAACCTGGGATCGGCCCACTGACCGAAATCTTTCTTTTCATAAAGTTTGATCAGTTTTTCAGGGGCGTCAAATGGCTGAATGCCTTTGTTTTTATCAACAACTCCTTTGAGCGTTGTAAAAGGTTCATACCAAACGGCATCCTGGGGGGTATAGCCTTTTACCGGGCCATACGTGAACCTTATGGTACTGTTGGCATCAGGATACAGCGTGGAACCTTTCCATTCGTATAATGCGTCGATGTATTGCTTCCGTAGATCTACCACGATGGTGCTGAAGCTGTTATTCATTTTCCTGTTCTCCTCGATATAGGGATAGATGCTGGCCATCATGTTGAGGATCGGATCATTGATCGCTTTAAGTTCGGAGGTGGACTTATCAAAAAGAGATGTGACATACTCCAGATTATCCAGCCTGGAATTTTTGTATGCCTCATCAACAAAGAGTTCGATCGAGCCATTTGATGCATTGAAAATGTAATCCAAACTCTCAATCCGCTGTCCGGCCGGAAGCTCCTTAACTTGTTTCAATGTTCTAATCAGCAGTGCTTTATCGAATGGTTCATAGTAATCGTTGTAGGCGTATTGAAGCCCGTTTGCAAGGTTGTCGATCAAATCCTGCGAAAAACCCGGCATCTGTTCACTTGCTGGTTTTTCCCTTTCAGAAGCAATAAGGTAAGCATAAAAAGCAGCATCAGTGCGGGTTCCGGCAAGTCCCTGAAAGAGACCAATCATGTTATCCCTTTCTTTTGTTTTTCCGATGATTGCGTATTGAGCTTTGATGTCGTTGAGGATAGAACCGTATTTTGCCTTGGTTTCGGGCGTACTGTTAACCCAGGTCATGAACTCTTTCTCAAATTTCTTTTTACGTTCGACGAAGTTGGTGCGGGTCATCCCATCCACTTTCCCCTGGTAATTTTTCATCCCGTTGGCAAGGCCTTTTGTAAGGTTAGCAACTTTGAGTGCGCCTGCCGGATCATCCTTCGTAAGTCCTTCAGCCAGGCTGATGATCGCTCCGAAGTTTTCAATGGAAAATGGGTAGTTCTCGGTGAGGTTCCATGCCGCCGAAATTGATGTGCGGTAGCGGGTTGTTGAGCCCGGGAAACCGACAACGAATGTCAGGTCGCCCGGTTCCAGAGGCTCAGTGGCCACCTTAAGCCAAATTTCGGGTTTGTAGGGAACATTCTCCTCACTGAAATCGGCCCCGGTTCCATCCGGCGCTACATAAGCGCGCATGAAAGAGAAGTCACCCGTATGCCTGGGCCACATCCAGTTGTCAATCTCACCGCCGTAATTCCCGATCGCGAGCGGAGGGGAATAGACAATACGGATATCTTTCAGCACCTTGTAAACAAAAAGGATATACTGTTTGCCATTGTACATGGCAACAACACGGGCATCGGCATCCTTCACGGACTCTTCGATCTTTTTGGTCATGGATTCCGACGATTCATTGATTTTCCGGTCGCGTTCCTCCAGATTGGTAATTCCATTGACCGATTTCATGATCTCTTCGGTGACATCTTTCATCTCCATCAGGATCCGGGCCTCATATCCGGGAGCCTTGATCTCCTTGCTTTTTTCACGAGCCAGAAATCCATTGATGAGGTAGTTGCTCTCCACTTCGGAAGCCCGTTGCAGCGCTGTGTAGGCCACATGGTGATTGGTGAGTAATAATCCCTCGGGGGAAACAAATGAGGCAGTTCCTCCACCGAGTTGAACTACAGCATTGGCTATGGCGGGTTTCCCGGGGTTGTAAATCTGAGAAGTAGTGATTTCAAGGCCTGCTTCTTTCAGGTTCAACTGATCGATCTGATTGAGCAGCCACATTCCTTCCTGGGCAGAGACAGAGAGCACCATGAGGATGGCACAAATAATGGGAAAAAATCTCTTTTTCATAAGAAAAACATTTGTTGGTTTATTACAGATTAGGCATTATTAATTCTTTCAAAACTAAAAAAACTGCAGGGACCTGATACTAGTTATTTGATATCCGCCCAGATTTACTCGATAAATCGTTGGTTTATTGGGCAGACCGCCACGCAGATGCCGCAGATCCGAATATCCTGGTGAAACTCATCTCCAAATAGTTTACATTGATTCCGGCATTTGTGGGCATTGAAAAACTCGTCCCGATCTATTGTGATATCCCATAACTGTCCGGTTGCTGCACCGGCCGGACAAGTTTCCACGCAGAGGTTGCAGGTTCCGCAGCGGCTTGAAGTAATGGGCTTATGGTTTAGAGTTAAAGGGTAAGATGTGAGAATCGTGACCAGTCTGAGTGCGGGACCGAATTTTTTTGAGACAAACAAGGCTGTCTTTCCAATCCAACCCAGACCTGCCCGGGTAGCCACCATCTTGTGTGAGAGGTCGGTACGCAGTGTGTTGTTGTACTTAGTGTCCAGTTCTTCAGTTGTTACAGAAGGGGTGATATTCAACGAAGAAATTCCTGCATTGTTCAAGCAATCAGATATGCGATCTGAGATACGCGATAATTCGTTGTTCATTTCCCGGTAGTGGTTGTAGTATTGAAGGGTTGGGCCATTTACAACCTTTGCAACGATCACTGGATCGAGTCGTTTCCCGATAGAAATACCATAGGTTTTGTTGCCGAATTTTTCATCGATTAATCCCTTCAGATCGGCAAATCCATAAATGAAATCCTCTGCTGGCAGAAGATGTAGCTTTAGGATTGGGGATATGATGTCGGTTTCAGGAATCATGTTTCAGGTTTCAGGTTTTTTTTAATTGCCGTCAGTTTTAACTGACGGGCAAAAGGGATGATTTAACTCTTCAGGGCTTCAGCCCAAAAGATTGGGGCTAAAGCCCATTATCGTAGTCGTCTCGATAACCGTCCCTTGAAAGAGACGGGAATTCATTATTCGCTTTTTGTGAAGTAAGTCCCCTTCAGGCCTGTCCCGAGAACTCGGGGGGATTTAGGGGTAATCATTATTTCCATGCATAGGTTTGATTTTCTTTGGCAATAATTTTACCATTATCAAGCAGCCAGCGGATCACTACAAGGACTTTATCCTCGTGCACGGGTGAGGCTGCAGTAACGATCTCCTCAAGGGTAGCCCGATTTTGCTGAAGTAGCGGTTTGATGCGGGAGAGAACTTCTTCAAATTCCTGTTCATTCAAACCGAGTTTATTTCTTTCCAGGCATACATCGCACATGCCACACCGTTTTGTATTTCTCTCACCAAAATAGGAGAGGAGGGCCTGGCTCCGGCATTTTCGGGTTTCCTGTGTATAATTAATCAGGGCTTCCAGCCTTTTGGTCGCCTCTTCAAGGCGATGTTTGTAATGCTCGGGAGATATGGATAGGTTGTCGGGATTCAGACGCTCCTGAAGGAATACAACCAATGGTTTGGTGGTTCGGGGAACATAGTCGAGGATATTCTGATTATCGAGATACTGAAGGGTTTTACTTATCTGGGCCGGAGTCATCTCCACCCTTCTTGCCAGTTCAGCTTCATGGATCATTACAAAATCGTTGAATAGCCCGGGGTAAGAGCGTAACAATGACTTCAGGAAGTGATCGTACTTTTCATTGGCAACCTGGAACCGGTAGATCCCCTCCTTATTTGTTTTGATGAAAAGTTTTGATGGGCTGTTTAACCCATCGTTCAGGGCTACATATCCCTCTTTCTCGAGGAATTTCAAACCATTATAAACGATTACAGGTTTGAACTTGAATTGCTCACAAAATGCTGAAATATCAAATTCAAAGGATTCGGCATACCCGCTGCCAACCGGTAGCTGGAGGAAATTTCCAAGTGCCTGGTAGATGGAACGGATAGTGGAAAGAGAGGGGTAAGAAGTTTGAAGGTTTTGCCTCGCTTTGATGATATCGGCCTCCTCGTAAAGCAGGATGGCATAAGAGCGTTTCAGATCTCGTCCTGCCCTTCCGGCTTCCTGAAAATAGGCTTCAACACAGTCGGGCAGATCGAGGTGGACAACAAACCTGACGTTGGGTTTATCGATTCCCATCCCAAACGCATTGGTGGATACGATCACTCGTTTTTCCTCTTTCATCCAAGCCTGTTGCCTTCTGTCACGGGTTTTGGCATCCAGACCGGCATGGTAACAATCAGCAGAAATTTTGTTTTTTACGAGGAAATCGGCGACTTGCTTCGTTTCTCTTCGATTTCTGACATAGACGATACCCGGACCTTTCACTTTTCGGACGATACGTAGTAACCGTTGTTGCTTGTCCTCCTCTTTAATCACGACATAGGTCAGGTTTTTTCGTTCAAAGCTTTGCTGAAACAGGTTTTCTTTGGGAAATTGCAGTTTTTTCTGAATATCCTTGATCACTTTTGGAGTAGCTGTTGCGGTAAGTGCCAGGATCGGGATACCCGGGATAAAGGGCCGGATCTCAGCAATTTTCAGGTATGGTGGCCGGAAATCATATCCCCACTGGGAAATGCAATGGGCTTCATCCACTGCAAGGAGATTGATATTCATCCGGTCGATGGCATCGCGCATCTGGGTGGATTCCAGCCTTTCGGGGGAGATGTAGAGGAGTTTTGTATCCCCGAATTTGGCGTTTGAGATAACCAGGTCGATCTCATCGCGGTGCATTCCCGAATAGATAGCGGCGGCCGGGATGCCCCTTTTTTTCAGGTTGTCCACCTGGTCTTTCATCAGGGCGATGAGTGGAGAGATCACCAGGCATAGTCCCTCACGGGCAAGAGCCGGGATCTGGTAACAGATTGACTTGCCGCCGCCGGTTGGGAGCAACGCCAGGGTGTCTCTCCCCTCCAGGATGGATTGGATGATCTCCTCCTGGAGCGGACGAAAGAAGGCGTAACCCCAGTATTTCAGAAGAATCTGACGCAGGTTCATGATGGTCAAAGGTAGTGAAATCGTGAATAGCGTGAATAGCGTGAATAACGTGAATAACGTGAATAACGTGAATAGCGTGAATAGCGTGAATAACGTGAATAGCGTGATTTCAACTTGGTTACTGTAGGACTTTATACACAGAGTCCAGCACGGTTCCGTCGACCCATTTGACCACGGCTACCACTTCGTCGGTGAATCTGGGTTTCTCCGGGATGCCGCAGATCTTTTCCGCTTCACCCTTCAGCTCTTCTATGGTTTTGATCGGGAGGGTGGATCCTTTCATCTTTTCGATCAGATCGGTGCGTCGGGGGTTGATTGCGATTCCCCGTTCGGTGACAATTACGTCAATCAGTTCGCCGGGACCGCAGAGGGTGGTTACGCGATCGCGGATCACGGGGTTGCGGTCACGGAAAAGCGGCACGGGGAGGATGACCGTTTTGCCGAAGAGGCAGTTCTGCCAGCCTCCGATGCCGTGCAGCAGCAACCCGTCGGAGTGGGTCACCACGTTGGCGTTAAAATCTACATCCACCTCGGTGGCTCCAAGGATTACCACATCGACCATGGAGGAAAAATTCCCTTTTCCGTGGTAATTGTAACTCGTAAACGGGCTGGTGTTGACATGTGCCGGGTTGTCGCGCATGGACCGGACGCCGTCAAGGTCAAATGTCTGGCCGTCGAGGATATAATCCACCAACCCCTCTTCCAGCATCTTCACCAGGTACTTATTGCTCCCACCTCTTGCAAATCTTGCTTTCCATCCTTTTTCTCTCAGGATATCGGCAAAATAGATCCCGATGGAGAGGGCGGTACCTCCGGCTCCGGCCTGGAACGAGAAGCCATCGTGGATGAGCCCGGCTTCGTTGCAGAATTGGGCGCTCCATTCGGCAAGCAGAAGCCGGTCGGGGCTCCTGGTCACTTCCGTCGTTCCCGAAATGATCTTCTCAGGGATCCCGATCTGATCCATGACCACAATATAGTCGACGTAATTTCCCTGGATCTGCCAGGGGATACAAGGGAAGGGAACCAGGTTGTCGGTGACGACGATCACCTTGTCGGCATACTGTGAATCAGCCAGGGCGAAACCGAGGAGTCCGCATGCTGCAGGCCCGTTCACTCCGTTGGCGTTTCCAAAGGCATCGGCCGACGGGGCGGCAATCACCGCAATATCGATGTGGACATCTCCGTCCTGGACAGCCTGGTAGCGCCCTCCATGGGAACGAAGTACGCCAAGCCCTTTCATTTTCCCTTCCGATGTGAACTTGCCAAGAGCGCCGTTCATGCTCCCTTCGATATGATGGATCGTGCCGTCTTCGAGGTAGCTGATCAGGGGCTCATGGCAGGGGAAAGAGGCGGAGGGGAACCACATCAGCTTTTTGACCCCCAGCTCTTTGGCGGCATCGAAAACAGGTACTGCAACCAGGTCGCCGTTGCGGAAATGATGGTGCGTGGAGATGGTCATCCCGTCTTTCAACCCGCATTTGATCAATGCCTCCTTCAGAGAGGGGAGGGTTTTATTTCCATCGGCCGGGTAATCGGCGCAGCTAACCAGCGGAGGAGCTGCTTTTCTGCCTGTTGGTTTGTAGTTTCCAACCCCCATAAAAGGGGTTGCGGGTTTGCCGTTGATGATTGTAGGGACAACCCTGCCGGCTGCATTGGTCACCAGTTTGTCAAATTTAGCCATTGTTCTCCCTCCAGTTTTCATCGAGTTTATTCATTCGTACGGCAAGTTGAATCGTATTGAGTGCCCGTTTTACCACGGGCGGATCGATCATTTTGGTTCCCAGCGCCACCACTCCGAGACCCTTTCCTTCGGCTTCATGGAAGGCGGAGACAATCTTTTTTGCCTTCCCGATCTCATCGGCAGTTGGTGCGAAGGTCTCATGGATCACCCGGATCTGGCGCGGATGGATGCATCCCATCCCGTCAAATCCCATGGCTTTCGATCGGCGAACGTTTTCGGCAAGTCCTTCCATGTCGGCCACATCTGAGAAGACCGAATCTATCGGCTGGATCCCGGCAGCGCGGGCGGCGTTGACCACCATGCTCCTGGCAAAAAAGCTCTCCGTCCCCTCCCGGGTCCTATGGGTCCCGATGTCGGCGGTGTAATCTTCCAGTCCGATCGCCAGAGAGACCACATTTTCTGCTGAAGAGGCAATCTTCCAGGCATTGATCACCCCCAGGGCACTTTCGATGATCGGCATAATCCAGATCGGAGCGGATCCCTGGCGACCTTGCCGGATCTTTTTTATCCTGTCATTCACGGCATGAACCTGTTCAGCCTGTTCACACTTTGGCAGGAGGATGAGGTTGACCTGGTGAGGGACAATAAAATCCAGATCATCCAGCCCCCTTTCACCCTGGTTGATCCTGACCATTCGTTCGGCTCCGTAGAAATCGAATCCGCGAAGTGCATTCCTGACCATGAAACGTGCTTCATCCTTTTTATCCGGAGCTACGGCATCTTCCAGGTCGAGGATGATTCCATCGGGCTTGTGGATGCCGGCATTGATCATCAGGGAAGGTGAGTTGCCGGGCAGATAGAGACGGGAGAAACGGTTACGGTCACGGGCCGTGGAATCACAGCTCTGCCTGAGCATGGGCAGGAGGAACTCCTTGTTCTCTCCCCTGACAGCTTTCCTGATGGCAGCCTCCAAACGGGCTGCAATCACCGGGGAGAGCGCTCCGGAGTCCTCCAGGATGACGATGGCATTCCGGATGGAATAGAAGTCAAGGATGGAATGGATCTCCTTTCGGATCGAAGCACCAAACATGATCTCCACTTTGGAGTTAAGTTCGAGGTTGATTCCTCCATCCTGAGTCAGTTCGAGTGAAACATGGCAATCTGAACGCACCCCTTTGCCTTTGTTGCCGGCAGTTACAAGTTCTCCCATGGGAATGATTTGATTCTTGATTTGATGGTCAAAAATAGTAAATTTGTACGTATTAATGCGGGATATATGGGTAAAAGAGTTCAAAAAAAAGGAGCCAGGCGGGCCACAGGAGGAAAGGGATCCAAGCTGAAGGGATTCACTGCAAACATCTATGTTGTGACGACAATTAAACTTCTTGTCGTCCTGCTGTTGTTGTTTCTCTCCCGCATCCTTTTCTACCTTTTTAACTTTTCTCATTTCCAGTCCCTCACATTTTTGGAAGTGATCAGGATCTTCGTAGCCGGGATCCGCTTCGATCTCTCAGCCCTTTTGTTGCTGAACCTGCCTTATATCCTGATGAACTCCGTCCCGTTCAAGTTTCGGTACAAGAAGGTCTATCAGGGATTTGCCATTGGTTATTTCTATGTGATCAATACACTGGTACTGATGGTCAATTTCATCGATATCATCTATTACAGGTTTACATTGAAACGGATGACATCAGACATTTTCGATTACATGAGCGTTGGAGGTGATTTTAACAAACTGATACCACAGTTCATCAAGGATTTCTGGTATGTTCAGCTTCTATGGTTAGGGTTTGTTGTTCTGATGATCCTGATTTGCAGACGGTTTCGCGTTGCTGCCTCCTCTCCTAAAACCAAGGGGTTTTCGTATTACGGCTTGCATAGTGTCATTTTCACCGTCATACTTTTCCTTGTGGTTATCGGCTTCAGAGGAGGCTTTCAGTTGCGCCCAATCAGTTTGGTAACTGCCGGAAAATATGTTTCAACAAAGGATATTCCGCTATTGTTAAACACCCCGTTTACAATTGTAAAAACCTTTACGCATAAAAACCTCGAAAGCAAAACCTACTTTTCTTCGGAATCGGATCTGGCAGCTATTTATACACCAGTTCACCAGGCGAAAAAAGGTGGGTTTAAAAATTACAATGTGTTGATCATCGTAATGGAGAGTTTCTCGAGGGAGCATATCGGTTTTTTGAATAAGCATCTGGACGGAGGGAATTACCGAGGTTTTACACCGGTGTTTGACTCCCTGATCCAGCTAGGAACCTATTTTGAGGGTTTCGCGAATGAAAAGACATCTATCACGGCAATTCCAGCTATCCTGTCATCTATTCCAAGTTTAATGGATGATGCCTTTACCCAATCATCCTATGCCGGGGATCATTATACCAGTATTGCGGGGTTGCTAAAACCAAAAGGATACAGTTCTGCATTTTTTCATGGAGGAAGTAATGGCACAATGGGGTATGACGTTTATACAAAAGCGGCCGGGTTTGATCATTATTATGGCCGGTCGGAATACAATAATGAGCGGGATTATGACGGCAAATGGGGGATCAGGGATGAGGAGTTTTTTCAGTTTACTGCACAACGCATCAACGAGTTGAAGCAACCTTTTGTCGCCACACTCTTTTCACTTTCGGCTCATCATCCCTATTATGTTCCAGGGAAGTACAAGCATGTTTTGCGTGAAGGTAATCTCCCGATCCAGCAGAGTATCATGTATTCAGATTTTGCACTTGGACGTTTTATGGATTCAATCCGACGCATGCCCTGGTACCGGAACACAATTATTGTAATTACTGCTGACCATACATCAGAAGGCTACTTCCCATATTACCGGGGTCCGGTGGGGCAATATGCCATTCCTATCCTTATACTTTTCCCTGATGAGATGAATCGTGGTATTTACAGGGAAATTGCACAGCAGACCGATATTGTCCCTACTCTATTGAGTTATATGGGTTATGACAAGGAATACATTGCGTTCGGTTTGGATATGCTGGATCGTTCGGTGCAGCATTTTTCGGTTCATTACGTCTCAGGAATTTACACATTGATAAAGGGGGGCTATGTGCTGGAATTCAATGGATCCCAGAGTCTCACCCTGTATGAAGTTGGTACGGATGGCATGAGCAAGCAGAATCTACTCGAAACATTACCTGATATCGCCAGTGAGATGGAGCAGTTTCTCAAGGCATACATCCAGCAGTACAACAACCGGATGATTGAAAACAGGTTGTCGATCCGATGATGGTTTCACCAACATATCCGGATGAGAGAATTCTTTTCATCGTTAATCCTGTCTCGGGTTCAGGTCGACAAAAAAGAATAGGGGGATTGATTGAGAGGTACCTTGACAAGACCAGATATCAGCCCAGGATTCATTTTACTGAAGGGAAGGGACATGCCACCGAACTTGCCAGAACAGCAGTAACGGAAGGGGTGACGATGGTCGTTGCGGTTGGCGGTGACGGAACTGTAAATGAAGTTGGGCAGGGTCTCGTTGGAAGTAAGACAGCACTTGCCATAATTCCAACCGGCTCGGGGAATGGCTTGGCACGTCACCTTAAGATTCCGATGAACTTCAGAAAAGCCATAGAATTTATTAACCAGGGGAAACGGCTTACGATTGACACGGCAACATTGAATGGCTCCTTTTTTGTCAACGTTGCAGGTGTAGGATTCGATGCATATGTTGCCCGCAAGTTTGATCAAGCAACCGAACGTGGTTTTTTCTCCTATTTTTCCATTTCCACATCTGCCTACTCGAGGTACCGACCGAAAAAATATACCATTATGGTTGACGGCAGGGTATATATCCGGCGAGCACTGATGGTAAGCTTCGCCAATTCGAGTCAGTTTGGGAATAATACGACTATTGCTCCCAAAGCCTCTCTCAATGATGGACTGATAGATGTTTGCATACTACGGAAACTTCCATTCTGGAAGATTACTCTTCTTTCGCCCCTTGTATTTATGAAACAATTTGACAAGACCCCCTATCTGGAGATTATTCAGGGGAAAGAGGTGATTGTAACAAGAAAAAAGGGGAAGTATGTTCATCTGGATGGGGAACCGGGGAGGGAGGACAAGGTTTTTACGATTCAAGTCCATCCATTATCTTTGCACGTAGTTGTTCCTTAATAACAAAATTATGACCGAATCTGTTGATATTACCAATACGTATAGTGAGAGATTCAAAGACCTTCTGATGAACTGGGGGTTAAATGAGACATGGTCGATGTATGTAGTCGATTTTTCAGCAACTATTATCATATTTATCATATCAGTAATCATTTATTATCTCACCAAATATCTGATCAACAGGATTCTAAAACGGTTGATCCAGAGATCAGCCAGTAAGTGGGACGATCATTTATATGAAAAAAAAGTCTTTACACGACTCGCACTCCTGATACCTGCATTATTGTTGCATCTTACTCTTGAAACGGTACTTTCTGCTCATCCAATCGCCATTAGGTACATTCAGCTTGCGATCAACTTATACATTACATTTATTTTTATTCTGGTAATCAAATCTTTCCTGGATGCTGTCGGGAAAATCTATCAGGAATTTGAGGTTTCTGATGCCAAGCCTATCAAAGGATATCTGCAATTTGTAAAAATCATTGTTTTTGTTGTCGGGGGGATCATCATGATCTCCATTCTGGGGGGGAGATCTCCAATCAGCATGCTTGTTGGGCTTGGAACGATGTCGGCGGTGTTGATGTTTATATTTAAAGATGCTATTCTTGGCTTTGTTGCAGGGATTCAGTTATCAGCTAACAGAGCCATACAAATTGGGGATTGGATTTCGGCTCCGAAGTTTAATGCAGAAGGAACTGTATTTGATATTGCACTGGTTACCGTAAAAGTCAGGAATTTTGATAACTCTGTCAGCCTTCTTCCAACGTATTCGCTGATTACTGATTCTTTCATCAACTGGCGTAGTTTTGCAGAGGCGGGAGGACGCCGGATGAAACGTTCTTTTTTGGTAGATGTGAGGACAATTGAGGCTGTTGGCGAGGGCTTTAGCGAGGTATTGCGTGCGAAGGGGTTCGATGTGGATGCGTGGTATCCGAAGGACCAGGGGTTGACCAACCTGGGCGTTTTTCGACGGTATCTGGTCTATTATTTGAGTAAGCAATCTGTAATTAACCACGATGCAACCTTAATGATTCGTTTGTTGCAGCCTACAGAGAACGGTTTGCCTGTTGAGGTTTACGCGTTTTACACCTCTCCGGAATGGATTCCTTTTGAGAATTTTCAGGCAGATTTCTTTGAACATATTTACGATACATTACCCGGTTTTGGGTTGAAGGCATTTCAGCGTGTCAGCAATATACTACCTGATCTTGACCCATTGGTTCCCTCGCCCGTTGAAGTTCCTTCTTCAATGTCTTCTGGAAATCTTCCAAAACAGTAAGCAATGAATAGAAACCACTCCAGGACAAATTACTGCTTTTTTTTGAGCGCAATTGTCGCCTTTTTTTGGATGACCTTTTCCGTCAGTCCCATACGGGCGCAAGGAGACACACTGACTCCTGCTGAACTGAGTAAGTTTCATCGCTTCATCCGAAACTTTGATGCGAGCATATATATCGATGCGTATTATACGTTTGTACTTGATGATCCGTCCGGCGATACCTCCAACTTAATGGAATTTGCCGCGAACAGTCCTTTTGCGGATGAATTCAGACTCAATGTTGCCAGCATCTGGCTGGAGTATAATTCGAAAAATATCCGGGGGAAATTTCTGGTTCAGTTTGGTGATATTCCCAATCTTCGTTCTTCACCTCAGGAACAATATATCAAGTACATGAAGGAGGCTCATTTTGGCTTCCGGGCATATAAAACGATGTGGGTTGACATAGGTTATCTTCCAAACCCGATCGGATACGAATCTTCTTTTCCGATCCTGAATCAGATTAGTACCGTTACAGTAGGAGGATATTTTGAAACGGGGAATTTTCTTGGGGTTAAGATTTCCGGACAACTCACCCCATCTTTTTCTGCTGGGATCTACGTTGGAAATCAATACACACTTGCATATGGCAAGAATAAGAGAATTTATACCGGACTCTCTCTTCTGTATAATTATCAGGATATTTTCTCAGTGAACTATAATAATATGCTGGGGAATGCATCTATTGTCACATCGAATACCAACCATTTTTACATTTATAACAATCTCATTCTTACAGCAACACCTGTCAAGAATCTTCTGTTGGTTGGACAAGCTGATTTTGGTTTTTACGGAAATTCGCAGAAGCCACCTGACACAACAAAAACTGCAGCGGGAATTTCAGGATTTCTTCAGGCAACCTACCGGGTTACAAAATGGTTTGCTGCCTCTGTTCGCGGCGAATATATGAATGATCCCGATGGATCTGTCACATCACTATACGCGTATGATGGCAAGCTCAGAGGATTGCTCACTTACGGGGGTACGGTTGGAGTGGAGTTTAACCCTGTAAAGTACTCTTATATTCGCGCCGCGTACAGCTATCTCTCTGCAGATAGAGGTAATAACATATTTAACAGCATGCTTGCCGATGACCGTCATTCCATAACCTTTACAGCTGGCTTACGGTTTGGAACCTTCTGAGAAAGTCTTATTTTTGCCAGGTGAAATGGCGAAATAGCGAGATGGCGAAATAGCGAAATAGCGAAATAGCGAAAAGCGAGAGGCATTGCACTGAGAATATATATAATTCGTAATTCATAATTTTTTAATTCGTAATTCTAGAAGGTATGGCGTTTAATTTGAGAAACCGGAATTTTTTGAAGTTGCTGGACTTCACACCCCAGGAGATTAAGTTTTTACTGGAGCTTTCCATTGACCTGAAAAAGGCCAAATATGCAGGGACCGAGCAGCAAAGGCTGAAAGGGAAAAATGTTGCCCTGATATTTGAGAAGGCTTCCACACGAACACGGTGTGCTTTTGAGGTGGCTGCGTATGATCAGGGCGCACAGGTTACCTATCTTGGTCCGGAAGGCTCGCACATTGGCAAGAAGGAGACTATGAAGGATACTGCAAGGGTGCTGGGAAGGATGTATGATGGCATCGAGTACCGCGGGTTTGGACAGGATATTGTGGAAGAGTTGGCAGCGTATGCAGGTGTTCCGGTATGGAACGGACTTACCAATGAGTTCCATCCTACGCAGATCCTGGCTGATTTTCTGACTATGATGGAGCATTCAGATAAGCCGCTTCACCAGATCTCTTTTGTCTATTGCGGGGATGCCAGGAACAATATGGGGAACTCGCTGATGGTGGGCGCTGCTAAGATGGGGATGGATTTCAGGGCATTTGCCCCGAAAAAATACTGGCCTGAAGAGCAGCTTGTTAATTCGTGTATCGCCATTGCCAATGAAACAGGAGGGAAGATCACGATGACAGAGAATATTCACGAAGCGGTAAAAGGAGTGGATTTTGTTTATGCCGACGTTTGGCTCTCGATGGGTGAGGCAAAAGAGTTATGGGATGAACGGATCAAGGAGATGCTGCCCTATCAGGTGAACAAAGCCATGATGGAGAAGACTGGCAATCCGAAGGTGAAGTTCATGCATTGCCTCCCGGCATTTCATAACAAGGATACGGAGGTAGGATGTGAGATCTATACAAAATATCAACTTAACGGACTTGAAGTAACGGATGACGTGTTTGAGTCGCCTGCTTCGATAGTATTTGACGAAGCCGAGAACCGGTTACATACCATCAAAGCAGTGATGGTTGCAACCCTTGGGGCTTAGTTTATCGGGATAACCTTTCCATGTTCACACTTGAGCGTTCGGGAGGGGTATTTTTCAAACATGGTATAGTTGTGCGTAGCCATCAGAACAGCGCGTCCTGTTTTTGAGATATCCATCAGGAGGCTGATGATACCTTCAGAGCTTTCCGGATCAAGATTTCCTGTTGGCTCATCCGCAAGAATAATCTCAGGATCATTTACAAGGGCTCTTGCAATTGCAACGCGTTGCTGCTCTCCGCCTGATAATTGATGCGGCATCTTGTTTCCTTTGGTTTGCAGTCCGACTTTTGACAGAACCTCCTGGAGTCTCTTGGTCATCTGCTGGGAATCTTTCCAGCCGGTGGCGTGCATGACAAACTGAAGGTTTTCATTGATTGTTCGGTCCATCAGAAGCTGAAAATCCTGAAATACGATACCCAGTTTTCTGCGGAGGTACGGAATCTCATTTCTGCGGATCTTCCGGAGGTCGTAACCTGCAACACCGGCAGTACCGACGCGAATGGGCAGTTCAGCGTAGAGTGTCTTCATCAGGCTGCTTTTCCCTGTTCCGGTTCGACCGATCAGGTAGACAAATTCACCCCGGCTGATGGTTAACGAAACATTGGCAAGAATCAGGTTTTCATTCTGGTAGACAGATACTTTATCCAGGATTATGATCAGATCTCCGGGCATGTTGAACAGTTTTTAGTTTACAAATGTAAGGAACCCATGTTATACTTCCAGTTTCATGATTTTTCCATAGGGTAATTTCTTCGCCAGATCAATGATCTCATCCTGTTTTTCTATCAACCGACATCGGCTCAGGGCCCGTTTTGGATTGTTGATCCTGAAATAGGCGATCAGGGTAAAATCATCATCCCTGATCTGAATGAAATCCGGAATTTTTGTTGTCCCTTGAATTTTAACTATGTACATCTGTTGTATTACGTTGCCTGATGATTTCAAAAAGAATAACCCCGCTGGCTACGGATACGTTAAGGGATTCGATCTCCCCGGCAAGGGGAATCATGATGTGTTCGTCACATAACTGCAGGAGTTCTTCAGAGATGCCTGCGCCTTCGGATCCCATTATAAGCAGGAGCGGTGTTGAATAATCGACAGAGAGATAGCTGTGACTCCCTTTCTCGGTGGCTGCCATGACGTGTAATCCACTGTTTTTCATCAGGTTTACAGCCTCTTGCGCATTTGCTGTACGGCATACAGGTATTTTATACAGAGCCCCTGCGGAGGTTTTAACCGCTTCTGAATTGAGCATGGCCGAGCCTTTCAGTGGGATCACTATGGCATCAACACCGGCGCATTCAGCAGTTCGGGCGATCGCTCCCATATTTCTGACGTCTGTGATGCCATCAAGGAGCAGGATCAGAGGAACTCTTCCCTGTTCGTAAAGAAGTGGCAGGATGTCTTCAATTTTTTGGTAGGAGATGTCGGTGACATAGGCAATCACCCCCTGGTGGTTTTGTTTCGAGAGGCGGTTCAGTTTCTCGACCGGTACAAACTGAAACGGGATCTCCAGGTCGCGGATCAGGTTGAACAGTTCGCGGAAGGATTCTCCTCTCAGATTCTTCTGAAGCAGGATACGGTCCATCTCTTTTCCCGATTTGATCGCTTCAATCACCGGGTGTATCCCAAAAATAAAATTCTCTTTTTTCATTCGTCCTCCGCGTTTTCAATTAATTGGGCAGGGAGTTCCTTGCTGGACTTTGCTCCCAGTTCCCGGATCTTTTCAGCTCGTCTGACCAGGTTTCCTTTACCGGTTGAGAGTTTATTCAGCGCAGCGTCATAACTTTTTCGTGTGGAGTCCAACTTTGACCCGATATCAGTGAGGTCGCTCACGAATCCGGCCAGCTTATCCAGTAATTCGCCACTTTGCCTTGCGATCTCCAGTGCGTTTTTGTTCTGGTTCTCCACACGCCAGAGGTTGGATATCATGCGCAAGGCAGTGATCAGGTTGGTAGGACTGATCAGCAACACCCGCCTGTCATAGGCATAGTTCCATAGCCCAGGTTCCGCCTGCATGGCTACCAGGTATGCGGGTTCGACAGGAAGGAACATCATGACAAAATCCAGGCTTTTCAGTTGGTACAGATCCTGGTAACTCTTGGAACTTAATTCGTTCACATGGTTTCTGACAGAGACAAGATGATCTCTCAATGCTATTTCCTGCTCTTCTTTTTGTTCGGCAGAGGCATAACGTTCATAAGCAGTCAGAGAAACCTTTGCATCTATGACGACATGCCGGTTTCCGGGATAGTGAACCACAATGTCGGGCTGGAGCCTTCGTCCATGCTCATTCATATAGGATTGCTGAACCACATATTCCCGGCCTTTCATCAACCCCGATTTCTCGAGGATACTCTCAAGGATGATCTCACCCCAGTTTCCCTGAGTCTTGGACTGTCCTTTGAGTGCATTGGTCAGGTTATTTGCCTCTTTGCTGATTTGCTGATTGAGTTCAGCCAGGGTTTTGATCTCCCGGCCCAATGAAAACCTCTCTTTGGATTCTTTGTCATAGGTTTCTTCCACCTTTTTCTCAAAATCTTTGATCTTTTCACTCAACGGTTTCAGAATCTCATCCAAACGGGTCTTATTCTGGTCGGTAAACTTTTGTGTTTTCTCTTCCAGGATGTCATTGGCGAGGTTCTTGAATTCGACACGAAATTTGTCATGAAGTTGTTCAATCCCAGCTCTTTGCTCAGTAAATTTCTCTGATAACGCGTTGATCTCTGCCTCTTTCCGTGAAACCTGTCCGCTCAGTTCAAGGATTTTGCTCTCTTTCTGCTGACCATCCAGCGATAAATCCTCAATCTGTCTGCTAAGCCACTGGATTTTCTCTTCGGAAATCCTTTTCAGGGAAGTCTCCTCTTCCAGCCGTTTTTTCAGTTCTTCAATGGCTTCGATTCCTTCCGGTTTTGCCGTACGGTTCAGTTTCCAGAAAATAATACTGAAGCCGATGATCAGTATACATGCTGATGCACCAATAAAATATTCTAACATAGGGTTCAGGTAAAAATCTGTAAATGTAAAAGTACACATTTCTCAGCACCTCTCCACATGTATAATTCCCTTATTTTTGCCGAGCGATGAAAGTAGGCATATTATCGGATACACATGGGTTTATCCATCCCGGGATTTTGGATTTTTTCAAAGAGGTAGATGAGGTTTGGCATGCGGGGGATATTGGGAACATGGAGACCCTGGTTGCATTGGGCGCTATCAAGCACCTTCGAGCCGTATATGGCAATATTGATAGCCATGATCTGCGTGCCATATGTCCTGAGAACTTGTTCTTCAAAGCCGAACAAGCCGATGTGCTGATGACACATATCGGCGGGTATCCGGGCAGGTATGATCACCAGGCAAGGGAGTTGATCCGGCAAAAGAGGCCTGCCCTGTTTGTTTGCGGGCATTCACATATCCTGAAAGTCATGTATGACAAGGAGCATAAGATGCTGGTCATCAACCCGGGCGCAGCGGGAAAGTTTGGGTTCCATCAGTCCTACACGGCTGTCAGGATGGAGATCGCGGGGAAGGATTTCAGGAATCTGGAGGTGCTGGATATTCCGAGGTGATGGGGTCATGGGGTCATGAGGTCATGGGGTCATGGGGTCATTGGGTGATGGGGGTGATGCTTGATGCAGGAGGCTGGAAGTCTTTTCAATTGCCGTCAGTTTTAACTGACGGGGCAGAAGGTTTGACTCCTCAGTGGGCTTCAGCCAAAAATTTTGGTACTAAAGCCCAGCTTCTCGTGGTCTGTTGAAACCATCAGCTAAAGCTTTCGGCAGTTGATCCTGGCAATAAATCCGAATATCTCCCAAGTCCCAACCCGAAACCTGAAACCTCTTACGTTCTACCTCAACCGGTCGGCTGACTTGACCAGGGCTTCGTCCCTGCGGATGAAGCGGTTGGCGAGAATCAGGAAAACCAGCGAGATCAGGGGAAAGAAAATACCCAATTGATAGGCGGGTTCGATCTGTGTCAGTTTGGTGATCTTATTCGAATAGATGATAAAGACCATGACTACGAAGCTGACATTCAGCAAGATATTGAAGGCAACAAGCCGTAACTGGGTTAACCTGTTTTTATACAGGAAGATGGTTACCAGTGTCAGAACCAGGGAAGCCCCTGCAGTAAGCCAAAGCGGGGAGTTAAACCAGATTGAGGTCGTAATTTTTGGGTCGGGGTCCATCGATCTGAGTTCGGTAGCAAAAAGTTTGTAGTTGCCATATAGTTCATGGTAAAAATCAGCCAGTGGGAAATAGAATACCATGGCCCCTGAGATCAGCGCCAATACTAGAAAGATGGTTTGAATACGTTGAATCATGGAGGATGAGTTATGGGATTAATTGTTGTGCGAATTTAGGAAAGAAACTCAAATTTTTTGTTTATTGGTCAATATTAATTATATTTGCACGGAATTTGATTCCCAATATTTTTTCTTTAATCCAATACTAGTTCCTTCAATTAACCATTTCAAGGTTGCCCATATCTATTCTGATAGGATCTTTCCAACGATAATACAACACAAAACAAACATTAAATGTACGACATTATTTCGCTCGACAGTAAAGATCTGTCAGAGATTCGTGAGATTGCGAAATCCATGAATATTCAAAAAGTGGATAAGCTCGAGAAGCAAGAGTTAATTTACAAAATACTGGACCACCAGGCTTTAAATCCTTCACAGGATGAGATTACCAACGAAAAAAACGAATCAAAACGGGGACGGGGACGTCCACCCAAGGTAGTTCGCCCGAGAAAAGAGGGAGAAAAGCCGGAAAACAAACCCAACGTCAGACCTCCTCAGGAAATACAGAAAAAAGAGCCGGGAGAACAACCGGTTGAGCGGAAAAGAGAGTTTCCTCATCCTCCCCATCAGCGAGTTCCTGTGCAAATAGATGAAACTCCTCAGGCAGTTGAAACCGCTGTTGAAGTCGCACCGGATACCATGAAGGACGAGCCAATCCTGATCAACGATCCGATGCCTGCTCATCAACCTGAGGACAAAAGGCATCGCGAGCAGCCGCGGAAACATACTCCTGAACGTCATCGTGAAGAGTATGCTTTTGAGTTTGAAGGTATTATAAGCACTGAGGGAGTCCTCGAAATCATGGCCGATGGCTACGGATTTCTGCGTTCTTCGGACTATAACTACTTGAACTCTCCTGACGATGTTTATGTTTCCCAGTCTCAGATCAAGTTGTTCGGCCTCAAGACTGGCGACACAGTGCGTGGCACCATTCGTCCCCCGAAAGAGGGCGAAAAATATTTCCCGCTCATTAAGGTTGAGCTGATCAATGGGAAGAAAGCGGAAGATGTTCGGGACAGGATCCCGTTTGATTTTCTAACTCCGCTTTTCCCGATGAAAAAGTTCAAACTTACCGGTCATCCTGAGTGCTCGGCTTCAACACGCATCATCGACATGTTTGCACCGATTGGATTCGGACAGCGTGGGTTGATCGTTGCACAGCCAAAAACAGGGAAAACGGTTCTGTTGAAAGAGATTGCCAATGCAATTGCTGCCAACCATCCGGATGTTTATCTGATCGTGCTGCTGATTGATGAGCGGCCTGAAGAGGTTACTGATATGGCCCGCAACGTGAAGGGTGAAGTGATTTCATCAACCTTTGATGAACCTGCAGAACGTCATACCCGGATTGCTAATATCGTGCTCGAAAAAGCCAAACGGCTTGTAGAGTGCGGACACGATGTAGTGATCCTTCTCGACTCCATCACACGTCTTGCGCGCGCTTACAACACGGTAGCTCCGGCTTCCGGCAAGGTATTATCGGGTGGTGTCGAAGCCAACGCTCTTCAAAAACCAAAACGCTTCTTTGGTGCAGCCCGTCAGATTGAGAATGGCGGATCGCTCACTATCATTGCTACGGCCCTCATCGACACCGGTTCCAAGATGGACGAAGTGATCTTCGAAGAGTTCAAGGGGACCGGCAACATGGAGCTTCAGCTTGACCGGAAACTTTCCAACAAACGGATCTGGCCCGCAGTTGATATTGTTGCTTCCAGTACCCGTCGCGAAGACCTGCTGCTCGAGAAAGATGTCCTCGGACGCCTCTGGGTCCTTCGGAACCACCTGGCTGATATGACGCCTCTCGAAGCGATGGAGTTTCTCAAGGAGCGGATGAAGTTTACTGATTCCAATGAGGAGTTTCTGATTTCGATGAACAGCTAGAAGTGAGGTAGTGAGGTAGTGAGGTAGTGAGGTAGTGAAGTAGCGAGGTAGCGAAATAGCGAGGTAGCGAAATAGCGAGGTAGCGAAATCAGTCTAGTAAACATCTGATTGAAAACCCATTCGCCCTGTAGCTCGGATAGTACGACACCGAATAATTGTACTCATTCATCCCATGCGTCCAGGCTTTCCACGGGCCATGAGAGGTTGAACTCCACCATATCGTTGCAAAGCCGTCAAAATGCCAGCTCAGGTTGAATGCCGCAATCCCTGTTAGTTGAGCGTTAAATCCTGAATAACCCGAATAAAGGAGTGGTTTCCCGGCAAATGCATTCCCCTGGTAAACGGCAAACAATTCCTGCCAATCAGCTTCCGACGGTATATGCCAACCCGGCGGACACAATCCCTGAGCCTCTTCACTGTCTGTGTACGTCATAACTTCATCCCATTGATACAGCGCAGAGCTCAGGGCACAGGGCACAGGGAGCATGGTGTTGCAATATTTCTCCGGAATGCAGTTGTCGCGCTGGGGAGTGGTGTAAGGGATTTCGGTGCCGTAGTTGAGGTTGGCGGCCATCCAGCACTGGATCCCGATCTGTACGGTGGGATAAACAGAACTATCTCGAATATCCAATAAATCATTTCCGCAGGAAAACGGCGCAGCCGATCGCGTATCGATGATCACGTATCGCGCATCTGTACACAAAGCGCTATTGGTATAGGAATAGGTTATCAGATGGTTGCCTGTTCCTGCGATTGCCGGATTGAAATAATACAAAACACCACTACCACCACTTTCACTACTTACACCACTACCACTATAGGTCCCTCCCAGGGGAATTCCACCTTTGAGTCTGATGGGTTTGGCGTTGATGGTGGTGATAGTATCGAAGCAGGAAGTAAATGTTACAGCCGGGGCAAGGGTTACTGAAAGTATTATTTTATTGGAACTGGCTGGATTTCCTGAAACACACGCCAGATTTGAAGTCATCACGCAACGGACACTGTCATTATTAACCGGGTTGTATATGAATGTCGGAGCATTGCTTCCTGCATTTACTCCATTTACTTTCCATTGATATGAAGGATTGGACCCGCCATTGACGGGTGATGCGGTGAATGTCACCGGTATTCCACCACAAACCGGGTTGACCGATGGAGAGATGGTAATACTGACAGGCAAGAGTGGATCGACCGTCATGATAACCGGATTGCTCGATGCCGGATTGCCGGATGTGCAGTCTTCAGTGGAGGTGAGGATGCAGGTGATTTGGTCGTTGGTCATTGGTAAATAGGTTAAGATGGGGGAGTTTGTTCCTGCATTGGTTGCATTGACTTGCCATTGATAACTGGGTGAACTACCTCCGTTGGTTGGTGCGGCGGTGAAGGTTACGGGGATTCCTTCGCAGACGGGGTTCTCGGAGGGTGTGACAGTAATAGAGACCGGAAGAAAAGGATTGACCTCCATGATTACGGAATTGCTGGTTGCCGGATTGTCTAAGGTGCAAACCAGGCTTGATGTCAGGACGCACGTTATAGTATCATCATCATTTGGGGGATAATCAAATAAAGTCTGATTCAATCCCGTATTTATTCCATTTACTTTCCACTGAAAAAGCGGATTACTCCCTCCATTTACTCCGGTGGCAGTAAAACTGACAAGAGTCCCGGTACAGGCTGGATTTTCTGATTCCAAAATACTGATACTCACTTGTGGGCCTTCGATCACCCACACATCAAACTGAGTTGGATTAGACCCTTCACAACCATTCGAATCGGTATAATTCACTTTAATCCATTGCGATCCTCCACTGTTCCAGGTTATCGTGCAGGTCGAATCATTTACTGTCCCGCCTGCAATGATGCTGCCTCCGGGTGAGATCGTCCACTGATAGCCGGTATTGCCTGCAGCGGTCGAATACGGGATTGCCGCTCCTGTACAGGTCGTATCAGGACCGGCAATAATTGGCACAGGCCGTGGATGAATAAGGATTGGTAATAACTTGGGAAATCCTTTATCACAGCTGTTAATTCCATATACGGATATGGTGTCGGGACCCACCTGTGCGCCGATATCTAATGTGATGGAAGTTGTATGCTGACCCGAAGTAATCGTCAGGTTGCCTGAAACGCACCAGTGGTAATCTGTTGAAGTAAGGATCGGATCAATGGAATATCCAATCCCGGAGGTGTTCTGGCATAAGGAGGCAGGGCCATAGATTTGAAGAGCCGTATCGGGCGACCAGCAATCGGCGAATTTGACGAGGAATACATCATTGCCACCGCCATCATCGGGTTGATGCGATCCCTGGGATGCGATGAAGTTGGCCAGAGGATTCCTCATGCATAAGGTAGTGTCCCCATCCGAATTGTTGGATGAGCCTGTATTTCCGTACAGGTAAATGTTATCGTTCTGATCAATTGCGCAGCATGCGCCGAAATCACCCAATTTCCCTCCGTAGTAGGTGCCCCAGATTCGCTGTCCATCACTGGTAAATTTTGCAAGGATCGCATCCATGCTTCCCCGGTTGATGGTTTGGTAAGCTCCGGGTGAAAAGGACAAAGGGTTTTGTCCAGACATTTGTCCCGAGACAAAGACATAACCGCTATCATCGACGGCGGCACCAAAAAGACATTGCGGGCCGTAATAAGTTCCCCAAAGACGGTCACCCGTTGCGCTGAATTTCTCAAGATACCCGTTATTGCTTCCCGCGATAGTTGTCTGGAATACACCCGGTGTTGCAATATTGGTGGTCGAAGCCGCATAACCATATAGATAAACGCTGCTGCCGGTATCAACAATGCATCCCATACCGATGTCAGATCCTTCGCCACCAAAGTATGTCCCCCACAACCGGGTTCCATCAAGGTTGAAGCAAGCCAGAAAGGCTTTCTGTATACCGTTATATAGAGGCATGAATGATCCCGGGGTGGCAATGTTGTTGGATGAAATGGTAGAACCTGAAAGGTATACAAAACCGTTTTTACTGACAGTTGTGCATACATTTGCTTCCCATGAAGATCCCCCGTAATAAGTGCCCCAAACCCGTTGCCCGTCGCCGGTAAATTTAACAAGTGTGTTATCGCATTGTCCTCCGAGTGTGGTCTGGGTAGCCCCAGGTGTAGCAATAAAGTCCGGAGAAGAGCTCCATCCTCCGCAATAAACATTGCCTGAAGTATCGGTAGAGCAGACCATTAAATAATCTTCTCCGTTCAGATTAGCTTCGTTCCCTCCGTAATAGCTGCCCCAGATTCTAGAACCTGCTCCCGTGAATTTAACGACGAATCCATCTTCCAGTCCCCTTTTGACCGTCTGGAAAGCCCCGGATGTAGCAATATTGGTCGTTGAGGCAGTCCTCCCAACTAGGAAAATGTTCCCATCCGGATCAACGGCACAGGAGTTTCCTTCTGTAAATTCATCTCCTCCATAGTAGGTTCCCCATAGCCGTTGTCCTGTTGTTGCAAATTTCACAAGGAATGCATCACCGATACCTATCAACTCCGTTTGAAAGGCTCCGGCTGTAGCGATATTTGCAGACGATGAAGTTCTGCCGCATATGAAGATATTCCCAGCGAAATCGGTGACGCAACTGAACTGTTGGCAATTTTCACTCTGCGTACCGCCATAATAAGTTCCCCATCTCCTCGTTGGAATCGGATCAATGATCAACTCAGCATACTCCGGAACTCTCTCTGAAAGACCAAATCCCCAGATGTTTTCTCCTATTTTCATGAAATTGCCCTTTACCGGAAATGAATGATCATACATTTGGTACGAGCAGAGCGGGATAACTTCATCGATAACACCAACCGATGTTATAAGTTTCAAGCCTTCGGAAATCTCCCTTATCTTCATGGGCCCCAGGATCTCAAGTTGAACGTTCGCAAGATTTCCCCCTGGGTGAACCAAAAAGTTGTACTCAAATCCAAGATTCTTATCAACCAGGAACTCGAGATCAATACCGGGATAAATATTCAGGTAGGTGACTTTTTGATAGGATCTTACATCAGTTACCCCTTCCTCCGGCGTCTCAGTGGTGTAATAGTTCAAATAATCCGTTGAAGGTTCAGAAGTGATGATCTCGCAATTGGGGTTGGAGCCGATAAGGGCGAAGTCGATGCGGTGAAATTTCACTTCTCCCCAAGGCTCTTTCTCGCCCCCCGCCCCCCTAAAGGGGGAGAAAAAGTCCCCTTCAGGGGATTTAGGGGCAAAGAGATCATAACTCCATCCACCCCTCCTCAACTGCACATTAAACCCTGGAGTATTCAGGAGATATAGAACAGAAGGATTGGGCTTGTTGTTCTGGTCGATGATCTGGCCTTTATTTTGGATGAAGCCTTTGGTGGATGATTTGGTAAAGGAATCAGGGTTTTGAGCGAACAGCGAATTCGCGAAGAGAAGGAGAATTATTCCGGCAAGAAAACGAAGGAATAGCATCGAAAATGTTTCGTAGAGTAAAGATACGCATTATGTGGTCATGGTTGCCTGCCAAATCCTTTTTTTATCCTTGATTTATAGTATGGGTGTTTTTGGCAAGTCCACGTGTTTCGTATAGTTTAACCAATGGCCAGGACAAAAGAAGGGAGCCGGCTCTGCAAAAGCAACAAAAAGGAACAGAAACTTAAAGAAGAGTTAGAGAAGTCTTAGAGGAGCCTTAGAGGAGGACAGAATCTAACAGACAGGCAACTGGAAGGAGAGAGGTAGCGATCTAGTCATTCAGCTTCATTCCGTCAAAATTCCCAGAGCTCATCATTAGATAGACAACATTCTCCTTTGGGAGTTCCATAAGTCTCACTTTCAGTTTTTCCGAATCATCAAATACTTCCATTGTGGGCAGATTGAAGCCTGCACGGATCTGGTCGGCTGTGATCTCCGGCAAGCGTTTCAATTGTATCGCATGGTGATTGAAATAGACGATTGCGATGTCGGCCTCTTTCATAGATCCCGAATAGTGATGCAGAAATCCTTCGCTCAGACTGCTGTAAGTGTGCAACTCCAGGCAGGCAATGATCGTTCTTTCAGGAAATTGCTCTTTCACAGCCTGAATCGTTGCCTTCACCTTGGAGGGGGCATGGGCAAAGTCTTTGTACAGGGTGTATGTATCCCTGTTTGCCAGTAGTTCCAATCGTTTGGAAGCGCCCGTAAAACTTGTGATGGCTTCATGAAATCGTTGATCGGAAACACCTAGTTGGTTGCAGACCAACTTCGCTCCATTCATGTTCATCAGATTATGCTTCCCAAAGATCCGGAGCGTGCAGGTGCCTTCAGGAGTGATCAGATGCGTGATGCCATGGTCAACCCGATAGTTCGGTGTGGTGTATGGGAATCGGTGCAGATCGGCCCGGTCTTCCCTGCAAATTTGTTGCAACACCTCATCTTCGTCGCAAAATATCAACGTTCCATCTGAGGATATCAGCCGGATAAACTCCCTGAATTGCTCCACATAGTTCCCGAAGGTGGGGAACACGTTGATGTGATCCCATGCCACCCCGCTCAGTAGTGCAATATCAGGCCGGTAGAGATGAAATTTGGGACGAAGATCAATGGGTGATGTGAGGTACTCATCACCTTCAAAGATCATGATATCCGCCTCTTCACTGAGCTTTACCATCACATCAAATCCTTCCAGTTGCGCTCCAACCATGAAATCGCAATCGATACCGGCTGCTTTGAGTACATGGAGGATCATCGCTGTGATAGTGGTCTTGCCGTGGCTTCCGCCAATAACTACCCGGGTTTTGTCTTTTGCCTGTTCGTAGAGATATTCGGGATAGGAAAATATCCGGATACCCAGCTCTTTTGCCCGTAAGAGTTCAGGATTATCGGCTTTGGCATGCATTCCCAGGATCACGGCATCCAGGCCGGAGTGAATCCGTTCCGGGAACCAGCCTTCAGAGGGTGGGAGGAGTCCCAGGGCTTTCAGGCGGCTGCCGGAGGGCTCAAAAATCTCGTCATCCGATCCTGTAATCTGATATCCTTTCTGGTGCAGGGCT
>Ga0351863_10040_pt1 | contig 55437 bp, 51 predicted proteins | sample TotcelHFGM3001L8_FD_206777 | JGI IMG/M metagenome (GOLD analysis project Ga0351863, IMG submission 206777) | Enriched cells from coal bed in the Powder River Basin, Montana, United States - Total cells FGM rep2 HSBNCT.FGM.300.1.L8 ... | reverse complement strand
TTTCAAACAGGGGATAGGAAAACTGAGCCAGATTTTTCCCCAATCGGGTTACTGGAAGGTTGTAGGCCATGATGTCGGCCACGTGATAATCGAGATAGTAGTAGGCTTGCGAGATGGTATTACATGCAATAATTTTGAGCGGCACACCCAGATACAAACTGAATTCCTGAAGCATGGTAAGGCCAAAGCCAAAAGCCTCCCCCTTGTAGATGAAATAGTTCAGGGTATTTGGTTCAAGAACCGCTACGAGTTGCCCACGATCTTTGATATACTGAATAGCCCCTCTAGGCACCTCCTCTTTTGGGGAGATATAGAGGGCGAAGGCTACAGCCATGATCACTGTTACAAGGATGATCAAAGCTACGCCAAGGAACCATTTACTATATCGAATCCAGTTGATATATTGAGGTTTAAGCTACTTTTCGATATCTCCAGATGGCCAGACTGATGATCAATACGGCATAAACGATCATGCTGTAAAAGAGCTTACTAATATCCGCAAAAGAGGAACCTTTCAACATAACCATCCGCATGATCTTGATGAAATATGCGATGGGGTTAATCATGTCTACCCGTTGAGCCCAGAGTGGCATGCTCTCTATAGCTGTGAATAACCCACTCATCAGAATAAAGACCACCATAAAAAAGAACGCTACAAGCATCGCCTGCTGTTGTGTATTCGTCATTGTAGAGATCAGCAATCCAAAGCCTAAAATTACAAAAAGATAAACACCTGCCGAAAGAAAGATCAGCCATAAACTCCCCTCGATCGGAATATTGAAAAATAATTTTCCGATGATAAGTCCGAACGCCAGTTCAAACATAGCAATAATCCAGAACGGGATCAGTTTCCCCGCAATGAATTCTATCTTTCGTATTGGGGTTACATTGATCTGCTCAATTGTTCCGATCTCTTTCTCCCTTACAATATTCATCCCTGAGAGGAGTAACCCTATGATTGTTACCAGAAGAACCAGGATCCCGGGCACCATGAATGTTGTATAGTTGAGTTTGGGGTTGTACCAGTAATTGGTTTCGGTGACAATTCTCCGGATATTCCCCATCTCGGCAGGATTAAGCCACTCAATCAGAACTTCGCGGTTAAAATCCAGGATGATATTGCTGGAGTAAGCGTTTATCAGTCCGGCCGAGGCGCCGTTGATCGCATCTACAATTAACTGAACCTGGGTGTTTTTCTCTTTGACGAGATTTTTTTCAAACCCATGAGGTATCTGCAAAATCACATCTACATCTCCCTTTTGCATTAGAATAAAGGCTTCACTATAAGAAAAAGGAGTGCTGATTATCCGGTAAAACGGGGAACCCTGAAATTTACTGGTAAGCTTACGCGATGAGCCTGAGAGATCCAGATCCACTACGGCCAAGTCGATCTGTTTCATTTCAAACGTAGCTGCATTGACCAGGATTAACAGCTGAATGATGGGCACCACAAAAATAATTGGCAACATCCGTTTGTTTCTGAATACCTGGATAAACTCTTTCTGTATGATATAGAAGATCTTTCTCATAATCAGCTTAGCCGGATGCTGAATTTTTTAATGCTCATAAGGATAAAGAAAATGGTGAATCCAAAAAGGATCAACGTCTCTTTCCATACGAAAAAGAGTCCGTTCCCTTTCAGCATAATACTTTTAATAATTGTGATGAAGTACATGGGGGGCATGATGTGACAGAACCATTGTAGTACTATGGGCATGTTTTCAACCGGGAATATGAATCCACTGAGAAGGACCGTTGGCAAAAGCAGGGCAACCAGGGAGATCATCATGGCAAGTTGCTGGCTGTTGGTGATGCACGATATCAGGATACCAAGTGAAAGAGCAACAGTGATAAAAAGAAAGCTCTCGAAAAGCAAAAGCCCGACACTACCGCGCACCGGAACACCAAAAACGGCCCATCCCAGCAGGATGATGATGCAGGCATTCAGGAATGCCAGGAAGACATAGGGGAACACTTTCCCCACCACAATTTGTAAGGGTTTAAGTGGAGAGGCCAACAGCAGCTCCATGGTTCCGAGTTCTTTCTCCTTCGTAATCGAGAGTGAAGTCATCAGGGCCGAGATGAGCATCAGCAACATGGCCATCAAACCGGGCACGAACATGAAAACTCCTCGAAGTTCCTGGTTATACATCATCCTGGCCTCCGGATGGATCTGCAAGGGAATGGCTTCCGAGTTCATTGAAAACAGGTAGTTATTCAATATGCCCGAGGCATAGCTTACCAGAATACTGGCTGAATTTGGATCCGAGGCATCACCAATCAGTTGGACATGAGCTACTTTTTCTCTCTCCAGCCGCTGAGCGAAATCGGACTCAAATACAACAACCAGCCGAATATCCCCTTCTCGGAAGGCTGCTTCGATTTCACTATATGTATGGAGGTTGCGATCAAGCTTGAAATACCCTGAAGAGGTGATCTTTTCGGTGATCTGACGGGTGACCTCATCTTGGGAGAGATCCAGAACGGCGAACCGTGCATCCTTGATCTCGTTTGTAATCACAAAACCAAAAAGGATCAATTGTACTACCGGCATGCCAAATAGAATCAACAGGGTTCGGTAATCCCGGAAGATATGGATAAACTCTTTTACAACAAATCCCCAGAACCGCTTCATTCCTCCTCCGCTTTCTGGCCTCTGGCTAACTTCAGGAAGACCTCGTTCATGTTTTTCGCATGGTACTGTTCACGTAGTGTCAAAGGTGTATTTAGAGCTGCAATCCGCCCGTCAACCATAATCGATACCCGGTCGCAGTATTCGGCTTCATCCATATAGTGTGTCGTAACAAATACCGTGATGCCGTTACGGGCTGCTTCATAAATCATATCCCAGAACTGGCGCCGCGTTATGGGATCGACTCCCCCGGTGGGTTCATCCAGAAATACAATCTTCGGATCATGAATGATCGCTACAGAAAAAGCCAACTTCTGTTTCCATCCTAATGGGATATCCCGGATCAGACTGTTTCGGGCCTCCTCCAGATCAAGTTTCTTCATTAGGATGCCGGCCCGCTGGTCGATCTCTTTTTTGGATAAACCATAAATAGCTGCATAAAACCGGATGTTCTCAAAGATGGTCAGATCATCATACAGCGAAAATTTCTGGCTCATATAACCAATGTTCTGCTTGACCTTTTCACGCTGGGTATAGACGTTGTAACCAGCAACCGACAATTCTCCGGAAGTAGGGAAAGAGAGTCCGCAAAGAATCCGGATAGCGGTCGTTTTTCCAGCACCATTTGCTCCGAGGAACCCGAATATCTCACCTCTCTTCACCTCAAAAGTCAAATGATCGTTCGCCACAAAACTCCCGAACTTCTTGACGAGGTCCTTTACAACAATAATATTTTCATAGGAAGGCATTCAGGTAACTTTTTTCACTATTTCACTTCCTGGGGTGGGTGCAACATCAACTCCATAAAACAATCCTCAATGGTTGGTTTGATCTCTTCAACCCGAACATTTTTATGGTCCTTCTCTCTGAGAAACTGATTCACATCCGTTTCACTCAGATCTTTTTTTAAATAAGACAGATGGGCAGCCTGTCCAAAGGCAAAAACACTGTGGGCCTGCGGCAGTTTTTGCAGATCGTGCAGTAACTGATAAATATCCGTTGTCGTCACCGAGAAGAGACCCAAGGGGTAGGCATCTACTACCTCCTCCGGAGTACTGATCTGCATGATAGATCCATCCTGGATCAGGGCAACCCGGTCGCATAAACTGGCTTCATCCATATAGGGAGTGGAGACAAGAATGGTGATTCCCTGATCTTTCAACCGTTTGAGCATCTCCCAGAACTCCTGACGTGAAACGGCATCCACGCCGGTAGTAGGCTCATCCAGGAAAAGAACTTCCGGCTTATGAATGAGGGCGCAGGATAGGGCAAGCTTCTGCTTCATTCCACCCGATAATTGTCCTGCTTTCCGGTTTTTAAATGGTTCGATCTGACTGTAAATCTCCTTCACCAGATCATAGTTTTCCTCAATTGTGGTACCGAAGATGGTCGCAAAAAAATGGAGGTTTTCTTCCACGGTAAGATCCTGGTAAAGTGAGAATTTACCCGGCATATATCCAATGATCTGCCTGATCTTCCTGTACTCTTTTACGATGTCAAACCCTTCAACCACCGCAGAGCCTGAATCAGCAAGAAGAAGGGTGGCAAGAACCCGGAACAGGGTTGTCTTGCCTGCTCCATCAGGACCGATAAAACCGAAGAGTTCTCCCTTTCCCACAGAAAAGGAGATCTCCTTCAGTGCTTTCACATCTCCATAGTTCTTCGAGAGATTTCGTACGTTAACCGAGACAGTCATTGGTTTTAATTTATCCATGCAATCCGTAAAATCAGTGTAATCAGTGTTCAAAAAGATGGATCACAGATTATTTTTTTACAGGTGTCCAGTATGTAGTTCGGCCCAGCAGGGAGATCCCGATATATCCTCTTATTTTAAGTTTTTCCGGAGTTTCGAATTCCATTTTGCAGCTGTATGTCTTTCCAATCTTCGGATCGTAGATCGTACCATCCTCCCATGTATCATCCCCGTCAAATACAAATCCTTGTAAATTAACCAGTCCTAACAGAGGCTTGCTCTTCAAAGCCGGATCAGGATTCTCTTTATCGGTGCGAGGGAGTCCGGTAATGGAGTCATTCGGTGTTTCCAGCCATACGATCTTACCATAAAATTGACTGCCGACCTTAAAGATCTCGACTTGGGCGGTTCCCTCTTCGTTTAGCCACTTGCCCACAATATCGTTGGCCTGATTGGATTGGGAGACCAGGTTGGTGGCTGTTCCAAGGAGTAGTACCAGCATGGAAAAGATAGAAATGATAACTTGTTTCATAGGTTTTGGTTTTGGTTAATGATTAGTGTTGTCTTCAAAAAGGGATGAAATTACGGATTAATTAGTTTAATCTCCCCTGGCATGCCAATTTTCATGCTGCCGTCGTTTTTCACTCTCACCTTTACAGCATAGACCAGATTAACCCGTTCTTCTTTTGTCTGGATTGTTTTGGGTGTAAATTCGGCTGTGGGCGAAACCCAGCTAACCGTACCGGTGGTGGTTGTATTTTCAGTTGCATTTTTATCGAATATGACATTGACCTCTTGTCCGATAATTACATTGGGTAATTGTGATCCGCTGATGTATACACGTAGCGTCATCTCACGAAGGTCTGCAATCTTATACAGAGGCTTCCCGAATACAGCTACTTCATCTGGTTCGGCGAATTTTACCAGAACGGTTCCGGAAACCGGATTGATGATGTAGGCATTCCGGGTTGCCTCTTCCAATTGGGCAATCTGCTGGTTTATACTTCCGATCTGGTCGGAGAGTCCCCCGAATTGGGTTTGTATCGCAGCAATCTGCCGGTCAATCATATTGAGACCTGCAGTGATATCATCCATCTGTTTCTGTGTAGCGGCGCCAGCTTTTAACAAGTTCTCCACCCGGGCTTTATCGATCAGGAGGTTTTGCCTGTTTTGCTCTTGAATGGCAATCTGTGCCTGCAGATCGTTCTTCCTTGAAGCGGTAGCATTTCGTTGGTCCACGGCCTGAAGCTTCTTCAGGTAGAGGTCGGTGGTATCAACAAAGCCTATCATCTGGCCTGAATCCACTAACTGACCTTCCTGGACATTGAATTGAAGAAGTTTTCCATTGGCCATTGCAGAAACAGTAATTTCCGTTGCTTCGAAGGTGCCAAAGGCATCTGGTTGATCACTCTTATCGGAACAGGCTCCCAGGAGGAGAGATAAAAGGATGAACATGTAATTTTGTGTTCTCATAAGGTGCTCGTTGATATTTCAATAATGTTAGAGTTTTCCCTGGTCATAAAGGTAGGCCAACTTGGCTTTTACAAGCTGCACCCGGTGAATCTCATAGTTAAGTTTGGCTTGTCTCTCTTCAGTGAGACGCGTGACATAATCACTGGAAGTAATTATACCATTATCGAGTTGCGAGGAGGCTGATTGTGAGATTTTTTGCCGGAGTGCGATAATCTGGTGATCCTGCTTGATCACATCGAGTGTTTTCAGGATCTCCGTTAAGTTTCTTTCTGCCTGGATCTGGAGGTTCTTATCAAAGGAAGCCTGTTGGGTCAGAACGATGTCAGATTGGATGCCAAGGATCTTCTTCTCATTTTTGTTGGCGTTCCAGTTAAGAATATGCCAGTTGAGCTTTATACCAACAATATAGAATGGGTCGAAGCTGTCAGAAAGCATATTCAGTGCTGGTCTGCCAATCCCGGCCTGTCCGAAAGCGAAGAATTTTGGATTCCATTTTGTGGTGACCATATTCTGCATAAGGTCCAGTTTGCTCCGTTGAAGCTCAAATAAATCATTTTCAAGGCGTTTATTCTGATAGGTGTAATTTGAAATAGTGGGATCCGGCATCAGGAGTATCGAATTCTCCTGGATTTCAACGGAAAGCAGAATCGATAACATGTGAAAAAGTCCGCTCCTGTCGGCCCTGGTTTCGGTAATCCGCTGACCGAGTCCGATCCATTCAGCCTCTAAAGCATCTGCAGTGGATTGGAGGACTGTACCAAATTCGATGCCGGCATTAATCTCTTTGAGTTTTTCTTCAAGCTGTTTTTTCGAATTGAGAAGTAATTCCTCATTTTGATTTAAGAGGATAATAGAGAAGTAAAACTGGTTAACCTGCTCCTTCAGCTTATACAGATCGGCTTTTACGCTGGTCTGATCGACCTCGAGATTCATCGTCTCTAGCTTTTTCTGGTAACTTGTCACATTCCCGTCCCAGATTGTCTGACCTATATCAAGTGTTGCTTTGTACCAGTCTTTACTTAATTCGGGCATGTCGAGTGGTGGAAGTCCTGCCGGAAGCTCAATGACCACCTGGGTAACATCCGACTGGTAGGAGACTTGTCCGTTAAGATTTACAGTAGGAAGCCAGTTCTTATTCAGATTCTTTATTCTCAGGTCATTACTGCCCGCTAAAAGATCGACCTGTTTGGCTAGTGGATAGTTTTGTTCTGCTAATTGGTAACATTGTTCAAGGGTAATCGTATCCTGTGCCTGCAAAAAGATGCCGGTTGAAGTCATCAGGAGAAGGAACCAGACGGTGATCCCGGGTATTGTCTTAACTGTTCTCATAACCTTTTAAGGCATTTGTGATAAAATTTGGCACTTCGGTTTTGCGTTGTTCAAGGATTTGCTGGTACGCCTCCTCCGGTAATTGGAAAAGTTCCCGGATCAATGGTTTGGCAATCACCGGAAAAATTGACAGGGAAAGAACATTAAGCCAGATATGGAAAGGGTTAACGGTCAACCCATACTCATTCTGGATCTGAGTTCGAAGCTGCTCCATCAGTTGGAGCGGACTAATTTCTGCTTTCTCGAATATGGCTTTCAATACATCCGGCCGTTCATACATTCCGTTCAGGATAAACCAGGGGATGTATGAATTTTCGCTGAGGACATCCAGGTAATGGGATAGAAATTCCTGAATCTTCTCTTTCAATGGTTTATCGGAAAATAACACCGTCTTTGCCCGGCCCATAAGCTTGTAGAATGCATCCTTAAACACAGCTTCAAAAAGATTTTCCTTACTTCGGAAGTAGTAATGAAGTAATGCTTTGTTGATTTTTGCTTCGTCGGCGATTTCCTGCATCCGCGCTCCTTCAAACCCTTTTCTGTGAAAAACTTTTTTCGCTGCTTCAAGGATCTTCTCTTCCGTGCCCAGTTGGATGTTAATCATATAATTTAACTAAATGGATTAATTAAATAGTTTAACCGAGTGGTCAAAATTACAAAAAAAATACATCCAAAACTAAAAATGTAAAATATTTTTAGCTATGAAGGAGTAGGAACTAGTTAAAAGCGAATAGTGAGAGGCGAAAAGCGAACAGGGTCTTACTTTGGAATCTTTATCTTCTGCCCGAGCCTCAGCTTATTTGCGTTCTTGATGTTATTCAACTGTTTGATTTCACTCACGGTGCAATTGTATTTCTGTGCAAGATCCCAGAGGTTATCTCCCGATTTGATGGTATAATAAGTGTATTTGGCGCTACTGCTGGACGATGAGCCAGATCCGGAGGAGGAGGAGGAACCTGAAGATTTGGACCCGTCAACCTTCAACTTCTGACCGGCATAGATGGTAGATTTGGAGAGGTTGTTCCAGCTCATTATCTGGCTTACCGAACAGTTGTATTTTCCGGCGATCAAACCAAGGCTTTCACCACTTTTCACTGTATGATAGGAAGGGGTAGGAGTTGGTGTTGGGGTATTACTTGCATAGGTTGAGCTTGAAGTAGGCATCGGTCCTGATCCATTGTAGACAATCAGCCTTTGTCGGGGCTGAATGGTGTTGGAGCGCAGGTTGTTCATGCTCTTGAGTTGTGACACCGACATGTTGTGTCGGCTTGCGATGGTTCCCAGGTTGTCCCCACTCTTAACGATATAATACTGAGTGGATCGTGTGCTCTCTTCGATGATTTTTTCTAAAGAATCGCGTTCCTTCGCCAGTTTCGTTTCGTGGGCGTAAATGTTTGATTCATTGGTTATGAAATTTCCCACATCCTTTTTCCTGAGCCGGAGAAAGTAAGGGTTTTCAGCTGAAGCAGGAATAATTCCTTGTTTGTAAGCCGGATTCAGAAAGGCGATTTCATCTTTTGGAATTTTCAGGATTTCAGCAATCTTATCCAGGGTCAGAATATCCTTGATGGTAACGGTATCGATCTCATAATGTAAGACTGTTGGCAAAATTGCACTAATTTTATAATCATCAGCATGCATTAGTACGTAACTGGCTGCGATGAAGGCCGGCACATATGAACGGGTCTCCCTGGGAAGATATGGATAGATCACCCAGAAATTTTTATGACCACCCGAACGCCGGATAGCTTTGTTCACATTGCCTGCACCCGAGTTGTATGCTGCAAGGGCAAGTGACCAGTTCCCATAGATGTCGTAGAGGTCCTGGAGATGTTCACAGGCTGCAATAGTGGATTTATAGGGATCAAACCTGTCATCAACCAGTGAAGTGACTTTAAGGCCGTAGACTTTCCCGGTACCATACATGAACTGCCACAGCCCCTTGGCACCTGCTTTGGAATTTGCTGTTGGGTTGAGCGCAGATTCAATCACCGCAAGGTATTTTAACTCAAGAGGCATATTGCGCAGATCAAGCTGCTCTTCAAAAAGAGGAAAGTATATCTCAGACAACCCTAGGATACGGGAGGTCAATTCGCGTTTTTTGTATGCATAGAGTTCGATGAACTGCTTAACCTGGCTGTTGTAAATATATTCAAACGGTGTTTGATCATTCATGGCAAGGATCCGGTCCCTTACAACCGAATCGGGGAAGTATATCATCTCCGAGGAGGAATATTCTTTCACGGATTGACCTTTCCCATGCCCATTTCCCTCGAAGATTGTAAGCAGCGATAAGGAATCGAGTATAGCGGCTACCGGATCATCCTCGATCAGAATAAATGCTGAAGAAGTAGAATCGGTTAATGGTGTATCCTGGGCCTTTGTGAGGATCGGAATAAGAACAATAAAAAGAAAAAAATAGATCAACTGTTTCATCAGAAAAGGAATTTTGGAGTGCATACTACACCAGACTCGTACAAAAATATACTAATATGAACTCGGTAATTGACTACCCGTTACTTTTGATTAACAACGAAATGTTAATTAACTGCTCCCATGTTTTAAACGCCTGCCGGAAGAAAAAATTACAGGGGTGGGAGGATTTTCTCAGTTATATTCAACATGAATTGTCACTTCTGTTTCAAGGAACAAGGTTTTAATATCCTGCTCGATAAGATCGCAAAGGTCATGGGCCTCTTTTACTGTCATATTCCTTGGGAGATTGAGATGAAAATCCGCATATCTGACGTTTCCGGCTTTCCGCGTGCGTAAATCATGGTAACTGATTTTTTCTTTGCAATGGTGGTCGATGGCCTGCCGTATCGCCTCAACATCCTCTTCAGGCAGGGCGATATCAAGTAATGGCCCGTAAGCTTTCCGGAACAGATGGTAGGACTCTTTCAATATTACAAGAGCAACCAGAATCGCCGCTACAGGATCAAGGAAATGATATCCTGTAATCCAGATAAGCGCCAACCCGATTGCAACACCAAGGGATGTATAAACATCGGTTTTCAGATGAAGGGCGTCAGCTTCAAGAGCGATTGAATCCGTTTCGCGGGCAACTCTGTATAGTTTTCGGGATACCACTGAATTTACAAGTGCTGAAACAGCCATTACAACTACTCCGATCCATATGGAGCCAATTGGCTCGGGATGTATGATCTTCTTAGCAGCTTCATAGATAATCCAGAAGGCGGCCACAAATATGAGGAATGCCTCCACAACTCCTGAAATATTTTCAAACTTTCCATGTCCGTAAGGGTGTTTTGAATCGGCAGGCCTGTCAGAGATCCTGACAGAGAGAAATGCAATGATGGCAGCCAGCAGGTCCATGAATGAATGAATCGCTTCGGAGATGATACTCACCGAACCGCTGATAATCCCAACCGCCAGCTTCATGACGATCAGCAAGGAATTGGAAATGATGGAGAGACGGGCAACAGCCACCTTCTTGTTCATTGTCACGACTTTGGTACAAAAATATGAGGTTTTTTATCGTTTTCCCAGCCGTCAGTGAAGAAGTTACTACCGAATAGATTGCTGATATCCAGCGTGATAATTCGCTTTCAGGCCTTTATTGGATTTTACCTGAAACTAGTATCTTTGCTGTGAGTTACACCAAAACCAAGAGTTCACTATGATTAACCGAAAGTTGACCCGCCCCGGAGTTCTGCTCCTGGCGTTGATAGCCTCCGCTCTGACAATCACTCTTCCGATCCGAACTTCAGCTCAGGATGTACCAGATAGTCCCGAAAAATTAACTCACTGGCTCACTCCAGATGAGTTGACACGGCTAGATGAGATTGGTCTGGCATTTGTAGAGACCGACCCTCCTTCAGCCCCGATGCGAAACATTGCTGAGTTCGACCATATGCAGGGTGTTTTAGTCCGTTATCCGTTTGGTATCCCGATTGCTCTGATCAAAGAGATGGCCGAAGGTGAAATCATGGTCACTACGCTGGTCAACAGCGTCTCTCAGCAAAATTCAGTAACCAGTTTATATATATCAAACGGGGTGGATACCAGCCATTGCAACTTCCTCATCGCTGGCAGTAACTCTTACTGGACCCGGGATTACGGCCCATGGTTTGAGTCGGATAGTTCCAACAACATCGGGATCGTAGATTTTCCGTATAATCGCCCGCGTCCATTGGATGACGAAGTTCCGAAAGAGGTAGCCAATATGTTGGGAATCCCTTGGTATGGCATGAACCTGATCCATACAGGAGGCAATTACATGACGGATGGCTATGGCAACTCAGCCTCCACCGAATTGGTATGGGAAGAGAATCCAACACAAACTCATGCACAGGTTGCAGAAAAAGTATTGGATTACCTTGGTATAGAAACCTACCACGTGAGACCTGATCCCAATGGAACCTATATTGACCACATCGACTGCTGGGCAAAGTTTCTTGCCCCTGACAAGATCCTGGTTCGGTCAGTTCCTCCAACCCATCCGCAATACAACCTTGTTGAGCAGGCTGCTGCATATTGGGCCGGAACACCCTGTGCATTTGGTTATAATTTTAAAGTTTTCCGGGCTTATACTCCGAATAACCAGCCGTATACAAATTCATTGATCCTTAACCGCAAAGTATTTGTTCCCATCATGAACAATACCTGGGACGACAGTGCCCTGGCTGTATACCAGCAAGCCATGCCTGGTTACGAGGTGCTTGGTATTATTGGAAACCCGTCAACCCCATGGGAATCGACGGATGCCCTACATTGTCGTGCCATAGGGATCGCCGACGTAGGCTTGCTCTATATCCGGCATTACCCAATTTACGGAAACCATCCGTGTGAAGAGGATTATTCCCTTGATGCCGAGTTGATTGTTTGTAGCGATACTACAGTGATCTACGACTCGGTGCTGGTTCACTACCGGGTAAATAATGGAAACTGGATCATTGCCCCTATGCAAAACACATCAGGTAGCTTTTACACAGGTGCCATTCCAAAACAACCTGGTGAAAATACAGTCGAGTATTACCTGACCGCTGCCGATTATTCAGGTCGTCATGCTTCCGCACCATACATTGGGGCACCCGATCCGTACGAATTTAACACCGTGTATTCCAATATCACGGCAATCCCCGATACGTTGAAGTTCAACACACCGGAAGAGTGTTTGGAGGGAAAGGTTACTGTTCTGAACAATTTTACAGGAGGAAGTATTTCGGTGACAGATATTCAGAATGAAGGCTTTAGTCCAGCATTCGCCTGGTATATCAGCACGGTTCCATCAACACCATATTCTCTTAATGCAAACGATACCACACAATTGAGAGTAAGGATTGACATTCCACTACTTGACCAGTTTACAGGATATGCACTGGATACCCTTCAGGTTACTACCACAGTTGGAACTGTTCGGGTTATCATTGCCGTGAACGATAGCCTCCTAACAGGCATTTATGAGAATATGGCCGGAAATTCGGGTCGTTTGGGCCAAAATTACCCCAATCCTGTAACAGGTATTACAACGATTCCCTATAGCCTGACCAGGAGTGGGGAGACCAGCATCGAAATTTTCAATCTCCTCGGGAGCCGGGTTGTAACGCTTATCGATGGATATATGCAAAGCGGGAATCATACCGTTTCGTGGAATGGGACGGATTATGCCGGAAAACAACTACCCAATGGGGTTTATCTCTATATCCTGAAGACAAGGGAAGGATTGCAGTCGAAACGGATGTTGCTGATCAGGTAGTCCGTTTGTCGGGCCGCATCTGCGGGAAAAACAGGACATCCTGGATAGAGGACTGATTGGTCATGATCATGGTTAACCTGTCGATACCAATACCGAGGCCTGCTGTAGGAGGCATCCCATATTCAAGTGATTTCAGGAAATCTTCATCCAGTACCATCGACTCCGTATCCCCTCGTTTGCCTAACTCCATCTGGGCTTCGAACCGTTCCCTTTGATCAATCGGGTCGTTTAATTCGGAGAATGCATTGCACAACTCTTTCCCGTTGCATATCGCTTCGAAGCGTTCTACCAGGCCTTCCCGGGTGCGGTGTTTCTTAGCCAGGGGAGACATCTCAATGGGATAGTCGGTGATGAATGTAGGTTGAATCATGTTTGGTTCGCACTTCTCGCCAAAAATTTCATCAATTATCTTCCCTTTTGCCATCGTAGCATCAATGGGTACGTGGAGCTCATTAGCGGTTTTGCACAATGCCTGCTCATCCATTCCCGAAATATCAATACCTGTATAGTGCCGAATGGCTTCATACATAGTAAAACGCTTCCATGGACGCTTGAAATCGACCAGGTTATCGCCAACCTGTACTTCGGTCTTGCCATGGAGGTCCAACGCAATCTTTTCCACCATCTCCTCTACAAGATCCATCATCCAGAGGTAGTCCTTATAGGCCACATAGAGTTCCATCTGGGTAAATTCGGGATTGTGAAACCGGTCCATCCCTTCATTTCTGAAATCTTTAGAAAATTCATAAACTCCCGGATAACCGCCAACAATAAGTCGTTTCAGGTAAAGCTCATTGGCGATCCTGAGATAGAGGGTCATGTCGAGGGAGTTATGGTGGGTCTTGAATGGTCTTGCTGCAGCCCCTCCGTACAATGGCTGGAGGATGGGGGTTTCAACTTCCAGGTAGTGATGGGCATTGAGAAAATTACGCATAGAGTTGACCAGCAGGGAACGCTTGATAAATACCTCCCGAACGTGGGGGTTCACAATCAGGTCAACGTAACGTTGACGGAATCGTTGTTCAGGATCCGTAAATGCATCGAAGACCATGTCCTCTTTTTCCTTAACGATAGGTAGTGGTTTCAGTGATTTGCACAGGAGCTTTAGCGAGGCGACATGAATGGTGATCTCCCCCATTTTTGTGATAAAAACGTACCCGGTAATCCCAATGATATCTCCAATGTCGAGATGGCGTTTGAACACTGTATTATATAAGGTTTTATCGTCTTCCGGACAGATCTCATCCCTTTTAACATAGATCTGAATCCGCCCGGTTTCGTCTTGAATTTCAGCGAAAGATGCGGCGCCCATGATTCTTCGGCTCATGATTCTCCCGGCCATACTGATCTCCTGGTACAAGGTGTTGTCTTCAGGAAACTTTAGTTTGATCTCGGATGCGGAGGCGTTCACCTCAAAGGTTTCGGGTGGATATGGGTTGATGCCCAGGACTACAAGTTCCTGCAAAGAATCTCTGCGGATCTGTTCCTGTTCTGACAATGAATGTTCCATGTAGTAAATTTTGTGCAAAGATATGGAAAAGGATGAATCGTAACTTCAGGAGAGTACTGAACGCAGGACTTCGCGCGATCGGATCTCACTGAATCCGGTAAGATGGACCCGATAGTAGAGGAGTACCTTATCCAGGATGACAGACCGGACCTGGGGAGAAAATGAAATGGATGAGAGTTGATCCATATCGGTTTTTATCAGTTGACAGAACAATGTACTTTGCCCTTCATCCAGACAATCCTCGGCAGAGGAGAAAAGAGGATGAAATAAACCTTCCCGAAGATGAAAAAAACGGTTGTATTCGCTGTGGTTTTCCTGGGGTTGAAAACCAAGATACCGGCAAAATTTTACAGCGAACAGAAGATGAAAATTGGCTACATGTTCGTCAGTTTCTTCCAGCTTGATGAAGCTATTCCAAAGGAAATCAAACAGGGATGTATTTGCCTCCTCTTCACGGATTGTCCGGTAGATGAGTTCAGCCAGAAATAGTGCAATGGAACTCTTTCGGATATCGGATCCGGTTGAATGGGTGGGTATTGCCAAACGAACCTCTTTGACCGGATGGAGAGAACTTTTCTCCGTATGGTAAACAACCAGGTCAAGAAGAGTCAAAGGTTGAAACAGGGCCGGTTTGGTCTTTGCTTTCTGGCCTCGGATTCCTTTCAGCATATAGGATTGTAAGCCGAATACTTCGGTATAAACTTTAACAATCAGGCTGGACTCAGAGTATTTGAATGAATGGAGGACAATTCCCCGGGTTTTATGAAGCATCAGTTGACGATGATGATTTTTGTCACCACTTTCTCCTTCCCTGTCTCGTCGCTGGCAAATACCAGGTATACTCCCGATTTAACCCGGTTTCCATTCAGGTTGGTCCCATCCCATATTGCCTGGCCTCCTTCTGCTTTGGTGGAGTGGACAACAGCCCCGCTGATGTCGGTAATCCTGATCTGAGCATTGGTAACCAGTCCCTTGATTCCGATGATCCCGGAATATCCGTCTTTAACAGGGTTCGGAAAGGCATACACGTCGTCCATCTTTTCGGTTCCTTCAGAAGCGCTGCCACGATAGGAGATCACGCCTTTGTCGGTTCCCATGAATACATCCCCGTTGGCGTTGATAGCCAAGCTTGTAATTCTGTTTGAAAAGAGGGGACTGTTATCTTCAGTGAAATGATGAATTTCGGAAGTTCCATCTGCCGAAAAAAGAAATACTCCACTACGGTCTGTTCCGATCCATTTCCGGTTGGAGCCATCTACAGCAATGGCAGTCACGATCTCATTCTCCAGGAGGTACTGGTAATATCCGCCATACTCGACCAGAATCTTCTGGGCATCGTAGTTTCCTCCTGAGAAGATGTTTTCCGGTGCATAGAAAACGGCGACTCCGTTTTCTGTCCCAATCCACACTTCGCCATCCATGTCTTCCACGATAGCATAAACAATGGTTCCCGGTATATTTCCATTGCCCTCCGACGAGTTGAGCTTTTTGACCATGTCGTCAGTCGGATTGTCAGGTGTTCCGTTATCGGTGAAAACAAGCAGGGAGTTTGGGTTCATGTTTCCGTAACGCATCACGATCCATTTCTGGTTGTAACGATCGATAATCATCTGCCCAAGATCCGACTCCTGTACTTCTGAGATAGTAAATCCTTTCCAGTCATTTCCACGTTTCAGCGAGAGGCAGTTGTTGGTATGTGAAGTTGAGACCCAGAGGTTCCCATTGTTATCAAACGCAGTACCACCCACACGGATATCAGCTGTATCGGAGGCTGAATGGTGACCCAGGGTGCTGTTCCATGTTCCATACCGGTTCACGTATTGGGTTCCGTAAAACTCCAGCAACCCTCTTCCCCATGAGCCGGTGTAGAACCTGCCTGGATCCAGGGGATCAACAGCAACTGTTACCAGATCGTTAATGCCCGCCATCTGCGGGATGATCCATCCGGAGTAATTGATCCAGTTGGTATTGTCAAACTTATAGACTTGTCCTGCATTATAGGTTGGGACATAAGACCCGTCTCTTCCTCCTGCAGCAATTAGAAGATCATCCCCGAGGGTAGTCATGCTGAACGAGTTGGCAGTAAGCGGACCGCCCAGATCATATCCCTGAAAATAATTTTCATTAATACTATATGAAACCATTCCCGCGTAGAGATCGCCAATCCATAACCAGTTGTCGGTGCCCTGTATTGCATCGAGAGGATAAGGGGCTCCGGGAAAATAATTCCAGATGCTGTAGACAGGCTCCAACACCTGGTCATATACATATACGTAATAATTGTAAACAATGATCAACCTGTCATCCGTTGAGCGGAGCTTGTTGATTGTATTGCTCTGTCCGGGAAACCATGGTGTCCAGTTCCCCTGACTATGGATGTAAATGGTGTCGCGGTTTGGGGTGGTGCGGGACTTATTCACGAAAACTTTCTCACCAATTGCGGTAATGGTGTTGTAGCGCAACGTTGGATCCATCTGGTCGTCCAGCTTCCAGGCAGCAAAATTCACCAGGTTTGGATCTTTGATAGATGCCTTGTATATTCCCAGTTCGGTGGCTGCCCAGATGGTATCGTTATTATCGGAAGTAATGGATAGTACATTGATCGGGCTCCCGTTTGGACCGATATAATAGGTGTCTTTAATCTCTTCTTTTTCCAAATCAAGCACTACAATTCCAAAGCCGCAGGCGAGATAGGCATATTTATCATAGCAATAGATGCTGTTGATTGTTTTATTTCCAAGAATCTGCTTGCGTTTGATATCTGAAATATTGGTAACCATCAGATTGCTGATGAGATCTATGTTAGCGTTGGCATAAGAAAGGACAACAGTGTTTGTCTTCTTATTGTATTCGATAGAGGTAATGCCAATATCTGAAAGTCCGTTAATTTTGGACATTCGCTGAACGCTGTTGTTATCTTTGTCGAGATAGAATATGGCATAAGGTGTGGCAGCGTATATATAGTTACCAGCTTCAGTTACTGATATTACCTGATGATAGGGTAACTGATCTCTCCAGAGGCCAATAGGGGTTTCCTGAGCGAGACCCGGAATTGTGAATGAAAGGAGGGAAAACAGTACGAAAAAGTAAGGACGTATCTTCATGTAGGGTATCAATTAATTGCCGAAGAAAAAGAATATTCAGATTAACTCTTTTTTCTCCGATTTATTGTGGGAAACGCGTGGAGATTCCTATTTGCTGAAGAGGCGTTGCAACACGGATTTTTTCTTGGTATCCTTATCGTCAGAATAGTACCCATAGCCGTACCCGTGACCATATCCGTAACCATATCCATACCCGTATCCATACCCATATCCATACCCATACCCGTATCCGTATCCATACCCGTATGAGTTCCCGCTTAGTTTGACATCGTTGATCATGATTGCCAGGTTGGGAATATTCCGGGTCTCCATATCTTTGATGATGGATGCGAAGATCTTCTTATGGGTATAGTTCTGGCGTACAAGAAAGAGGTTCGCGTCGGCATGTTTCATCAGGAGGAACGCGTCAGTCACCAGGCCAACCGGGGGTGTGTCGATGATGATGTAATCATACATCTCTTTCAAACGTGTAAACAGTTCGGTACATTTATCCGATGCTATCAACTCAGCTGGGTTTGGTGGTACCGGCCCGGCCATGATGATATCAAAATTTTCGATGCCGGATTGCTGGATGGTGTCTTCCAGAGAGCTTTTATTGATGAGGTATGAGCTGATCCCTTCCGTATTGGTTAGTCCGAAGTCCTGGTAAATTTTTGGCTTTCTCAGGTCGAAGCCCATCAACAACGTCTTCTTGCCATAAAGCGCAAAAACAGAAGCAAGGTTGATTGAACAGAAAGTCTTTCCGGCACTTACCATATCTGATGTGACCAGGATCACCTGTTTCTCTTTCCCCTGCAACAGGTATGTCAGATTGGTACGCACCGAGCGGAAGGATTCGGCAATGGTTGATTTGGGCGATTCGGCCACTACAACCTTACTGTCCTTGTCATTGTGAATGATATGGCCTACGATAGGAAGCTGGGTGATCTTTTCAATATCCTCCTTTTCCATAATCTTATCATTGAAGTAGTCTTTACCCAGGATGTAAACCACAGGTAGGATCACCCCAATGATCAATGCGATGAGATAATTGAGACTCTTTTTCGGGAAAACAGGGTTCAATCCCTCAAAACGGGCCGCATCGAGCACTTCGTTGTCGGGAAGGTTGGAAGCCTGGGTGATCTGTGCTTCTGAACGTTTCTCGAGCAGGTAGGTATAGATGGCATCAACCAGCTTGTATTTTCGCTGGATCCCAACCAGGATGCGTTGATTTTCAGGCAGTCCGCTAATCCGTGAATTGAGAATTTCAATCCGGTCATTGATATCTTTCAGGGCAATTTCATTGGTGTTGATGGCACTTTTAATATTCTCGGCAAGTGCACCCTTTGTAGAACTGATTTGTGAATCGAGTGCTTTTAGAGCAGGGTTTTTATCCGTCGAAAAATACGCACGTTCTGTTCTCTGGTTATAGAGGTCGGTAAGCTGCAATGTCAGGTCATTCAGCATCGGGTTATCTACTCCCATGGATGCCGGGACGATGATCTCGTTAAGCCCTTCATTTTTATTGATATAGGCCAGCAGGTTTGCAAGGTATTTCGACTTTACATGGATGATGGCTTTCTCATCCTGAAGTTCCATCATCTTGTCAAAGACCTGCTGGGCCGTTTGGTCGAGGTCCATGATTTCGGTAGAGGCTTTGAACGACTGGAGGGATCGTTCTGAGAGATTCAGTGAGTCTGAGATACCGCTCAGTTCATGGTCAATGAAACTGATGGTGCGGATGGCAACAAGATTCTTTTGTTCCAGTCCGCGGGCAAGGTATTCGCTTGTTAAGGTATTCAAAAAGTCGGCAATTTTTTCAACATTCCCGCCTTTGAGCGTTAGCTCAACAATCGAAGCCTCGCGGTTGATTGGTTCTATGGCGAAAGCTTTAAACTCGTTAACCAGGCTGGGGTAATCTTTGAACGTAAAAAAGAAGGAGCGTTTTTTATCTACTTCCGGATCAAAGTTGGCATTGAGCAACACCTTAAACTTGAACTGTGGCGTAGCTATCTCTTGGCCGAATTTTACAATTTCATCAAATATCACCGACTCTTCACGATCAGGATAAGTATCTTTGGCAGCATAGTTAAAAAAGGAAACCTTTTCATCTTTGACTTCAAGCCGGTATTCCGAACTGCTTACAAATGTTACGTTGAACCGGATATTGACAGGTTGGGGGAAGTTGGTATCAAATTCAACGGTAAAAGGGGCGGATTTGTAAAGTTCCTGAGTGATGAAGTTCTCTTCACTAAAATATCCTACATCGAAACCGCATTTCAGAATGGTCTTGTAGGTAAGGGAGTAGGAACTCAGGATCCCGATCTCATTCTGCAGGTTCTGCATGTTGTTCAGCATGCCTAAGCCCATGATATTCTGCGGATTGAGTTTGTTCTCCGACTTGTCTTTGATCAGGACGGTTGTTTTGACCTCGTAAATGGGTTTGGAATACTTGTTGAATACGAAGGCAATGATCAGGGCAATGAATATGGTGATGGCGAAGAAGTACCAGTAGCGGTAGAATTTGAACAAGATGACTTTGTAGTCAATAGCCTGCTGCTGCTGCTGAGCAAATTCCTGTAGGTTATCGTTCACGGCTGATTATTTAAAGTAATTGATTAACAACAATGCAGTGGAGATGGCAGAAAATACCAGGGCATAGGGGAAGGTGGCAAATCCCCACTGTTTGATTCCCAGCGGGGAGGCGTAGAGGATGTCGTTAGGCATCATATAGTAATATTCGGAAGAGATGATATCGGCTTGATTCAGGTCAAGATAGATAACTTCAGAACCTTTTGGCGTTTGCCTTACCAAGGCAATCTTTTTCTTGTTGGCAAAATCGGTCAGGTCGCCGGCCATAGCCAGCGCTTCAAAGATGTTGATCTCATCCTGGTATATGGCAAGCACTCCAGGACTTCGCACTTCACCTAAAATAGTGATTTTAAAATTTACCATTTTGACAACCACCATGGTCTCATTGAGGTAAACGTCAACATTCGCCTGGAGAAGATCCTTGACCTCCTCAACGGCAAGGTCCTTAACTAAAATTCTTCCTACGATAGGAAAATCGATATAACCTTCTCTGTCAACACTATAACTATTAAGATAAATGGAGGCATCATTGGCATATTCATTATAGGATTGTGTACCTGATGCTTTGTTAAAGAACATAAATGTCTTTTCATCGAGGCTGAATATCCGGATGTAGAGGTTGTCGTTGGGCTGGATTTTATAGTCGAGGGGTCTTTTATTTACGTAGGCATTGGTCGTGTCTTGTTCCTGCAGCGTTTGGAGGTACTTGATTTTTTTCTGGGGAACGCAGGAGGCAAAAATGAACAGGATCAGGGCAATCTGAACGGTATATTTACTTGCGTGAAGGTATCTTTTTTCCATAGGTTTCGTGAATAAAGCCGCGCAAAGTTAGTGTATTTTGAACAATTGGTAAACTTTTATTCTTACTCTGTCTAAATAATTACACAAAAAGATGGGTTTTTGTTGCGTCTCCCATTAATGTAGCCGAAGTAAAGGATTGGATCTTCACATTTGTATAACTTCCTGGTTTTTCGTTGTTTTTGGGAAATATGACTACCTTATTCTGGGAATTTCTTCCCATGAAGTGATCACCCGATCGTTTTGAATCCCCCTCAATCAATACTTCGTGAACAGTGTGAAGGTCACGCTGATTACTTTCATAAGAGAGCCTCTGCTGGAGGTCGATTATCTCGGTCAGCCTTCTTTCTTTGACTGATTCAGGAACATTATCCTGTAACGTATCGGCAGCGAGCGTCATGGGCCGTTCAGAATATTTGAACATGAACGCGTAATCAAACTTCACCCACTCCATCAGGGATAAGGTCTCCTGATGGTCCTCTTCCCTCTCGTCACAAAAGCCTGTGATGACATCTGTTGAGATGGCACATCCGGGAATAATACGGCGGATTGCCGCTACCCGTTCCATGTATTTTTCCCGGGTATACTTCCTGTTCATGCGATCCAGCACACGACTGCTCCCCGATTGAACCGGCAAGTGGATCGCCCTGCAAATATTGGGATGGGAAGCAATCGTCTCAAGCAAATCATTAGAGATGTCTTTGGGATGTGATGTGGCAAACCGGATCCGAAGCAGCGGATTTATTCCGGCAATTTTTTCAAGCAACCGGGCAAACGTAATCTCCTCATCTCCATCCTTCCAGCTATAAGAATTTACATTTTGTCCAAGTAATGTAATCTCCCGGAAGCCCTGGTCGAAGAGATCCATGGATTCGCGAATTATCGAACTGGCATCCCGGCTTCGCTCCTTTCCCCGTGTAGAAGGAACAACACAGTAGGAGCAGTAATTCTCACACCCACGCATGATCGAGATGAAGGCAGAAACTCCATTTGTCTCTAGCCTTACAGGTGTGATATCGGCATAGGTCTCTTCCATCGACAAAAGGATGTTCACTCCCCGCTGCCCTGATTCGACCTCCTCCAGCAACCGTGGAAGATCCCTGTAGGCATCAGGTCCTGCAACAACATCCAGCAACTGTTCCTCTTCCAATAAGACTGTTTTAAGCCGGTCGGCCATACAACCCAGCAGGCCGATCATCAATCCCGGCTTTTTCTTCTTCATCGCCTGAAAATACTGCAGTCTCTTCTTCACCCGTTGCTCGGCATTGTCGCGAATGGAACAGGTATTCAAAAAAATAATATCGGCCTGTTGGATCTCTTCGGTGGCCGTATACCCACGATCTGTCAAAATAGATGCAACGATCTCACTGTCAGAGAAGTTCATTTGACATCCGTACGTTTCAATGTATATTTTTTTATTCTTTTCAGAATTCATGTTTAACCTTTTGCTCCTATACCTGATTAATGTGAAAAAACGGGTGCAAAGGTACGTATTAACTTTATTGTCTTACTTTTGTAGCCGGATTTGGGATTCAAAACGGACAAAAAAATGACGAAGAACCTTGTAATTGTTGAGTCTCCGGCCAAAGCCAAAACGATCGAAGGGTTTTTGGGAAAGGAGTACCAGGTGAAATCCTGCTTTGGACATATCATGGATCTTGAAAAGAAAGATCTTGGCGTGGACATCGATAATGGGTTTCTGCCGAAGTATATTATCTCACCGGATAAAAAGAAACTGGTCGCCGAGCTTAAAAAGCTCGCCAACCAAGCAGAAACAGTATGGTTAGCCTCTGATGAAGACCGTGAAGGGGAGGCAATCGCTGCACATCTTATTGAGGCATTGGGTATCAATGAATCCAAAACACGCAGAATTGTCTTTCATGAGATTACCAAGCCTGCCATTATTGAAGCTATTGAACATCCTCGTGGGATCGATCGTGACCTTGTCAATGCGCAACAAGCACGTCGTGTTCTTGACAGACTGGTAGGGTTTGAATTATCACCATTGTTATGGAAAAAGATCAAGCCGTCCCTTTCAGCCGGACGGGTTCAATCGGTCGCTGTACGTCTGATCGTTGAGAGGGAAAGTGAGATCAAAAACTTTCTGTCGGCATCCTCTTTTAGGATTGTTGGTGATTTCATCATTGCGAATGGGCAGAAGTTGGTTTCGGTTCAGGCTGAACTGGCCAGGCGATTCAGTAACCTGGAAGAAGCGGAAGCTTTTTTGAAAAAATGTATTGGGGCCGAGTTTGTGGTGGAAGATATCGAGACAAAGCCAGCAAAAAAATCACCTGCCCCGCCTTTTACCACATCAACCCTTCAGCAGGAGGCTTCACGAAAACTGGGATTTTCGGTTGCCAATACGATGCGCGTTGCTCAGGATCTTTATGAATCGGGAAAGATCACCTACATGCGTACCGACTCCCTGAACCTTTCCAACCTCGCTATCGGGATGGCAAAGCAGGAGATCACCGACTCCTTTGGCCCCGAATATGTGAAGACGCGGAAATATACCACCAAGTCGAAAGGAGCGCAAGAGGCACACGAAGCCATCAGGCCTACTTATATGAATGTCAAAACCATCGAAGGAGATCGTTCTCACAAACGTTTATACGAGCTCATTTGGAAACGGGCGATAGCTTCCCAGATGGCAGATGCATTGCTTGAGAAGACCACAGTGACCATTGGTGTGTCATCGGCTGATGAAAAATTTATTGCCAGGGGGGAATTGATCAGGTTTGATGGATTTCTCAGGCTTTACATGGAGTCTACCGACGAAGAACAAACAAATGGGGAAGAGAAGATCCTTCCTCCCATGAAAAAAGGGGATTCGATTGGGATGAAACAGATTGAAGCTCAGCAGAAATTCACTCAACCGCCTCCCCGTTATACAGAGGCAATGCTGGTGAAGAAAATGGAAGAGCTTGGAATCGGTCGGCCATCAACCTACGCTCCTACAATTTCAACTATCCAACGAAGGGAATATGTTGTCAAGGAAGACCGTAATGGGATCAACAGGGCGTTTCAGGTTCTTACCTTAAAAGATGGCAAGATCACATTGGATGAAAAGAGTGAGAAAATTGGCTCTGAAAAGGCCAAGTTGTTTCCTACCGATATAGGAACCGTGGTCAACCAGTTTCTGATGGAGCATTTCTTGAACATCATGGACTATAATTTCACCGCTACAGTGGAAGAGGAGTTCGATGAAATTGCCGAAGGGAAACTCGTTTGGAATGCTATGATCAAAGATTTTTACAGCCCATTTCACGCCCGGATTGATCAGACACTGGAAGGAACAAAAAAAGTAAGTGGCGAGAAATTACTTGGCACCGATCCGAAAACTGGATTGAATGTCTTTGTGAAAATCGGTAGGTATGGCCCTATGGTACAGATGGGGGAAGCCGATTTGGAGAACAAGCCGAGGTTTGCAGCCCTGAAAAAGGGGCAAAGCATGGAGTCAATCACCCTTGAAGAGGCCTTGGATCTCTTTAAACTACCGCGTGCAATCGGAAGGATTGACGAGGAGGATGTTATTGTTGCTGCAGGGAGGTTTGGTCCCTATATCAAATACAAATCTCAATTTTTCTCTCTGATGAAGAGTGATGATCCCCTTACTGTTACCCTGGTTAGGGCACAGGAGATCATGACTGAGAAGAAAAAGCTTGACCTTGAGAAGATCTTGAAGGAATTTTCGGAGGATGCAGGTTTGAAGATTCTTAGAGGGAAGTACGGTCCCTATATTTCTTTCAACAAGTTGAATTTCAAACTTCCCAAAGGAAAAGTCGCTGAAGAGCTGACCTTCGACGAGTGTAAGAAAATCGTTACAGAGTCCAAACCGACAAAATCCAGTAAATCACGTAAGTCAAAATAGATACAGATAGTTGATTGACCTATGGAAGAGTTTTTTGATCCTATTGACCTGAACAAAATTCTTCTCCTGGAAGAAGAAGAGGGTCATCGCCGAATTGGAGACCTGATCCGTTTATTCCAGGATGGTGGACCCTTCCCGGATCTTGAACAGGCTGACATAGCTATCATTGGTGTTCCTGAAGATCGTAATGCCGTTGACAATGAAGGTTGCGGACAAGGGCCGGATCTTATCAGAAAATACCTTTATAAACTCTATTCAGGCACATTCAACCCTCGAATTATTGACCTTGGAAACCTGAAGCGGGGAAATACGCAAAGAGACACTTACTTCGCTCTCACATCCATCATTTCCGAGCTGCTTAATGCAACCATTATTCCAGTCATTCTTGGTGGCAGTCAGGATCTTACGTACGCCAATTATCAGGCCTACCAGAGTTTGGGACAGATTATCAACATTGTGAGCATCGACAATATGTTCGATCTTGGGAAGTCGGAAGGAGAGCTGAACTCTCAATCCTGGTTAAGCAGCATCATCCTGCATCAGCCGAACTACCTGTTCAACTATGCCAACATCGGGTACCAGACTTATTTCATCGACCAGGAGGCTCTCAAGCTGATGAACAACCTCTTTTTTGATACCTATCGCCTTGGTATTGTCAGGGCCGATTTGGAAGAGGTTGAACCCATTGTGAGGAATGCGGATGTGCTGAGTTTCGATATCTCTTCCGTCAGAAACTCAGATGCTCCCGGCAATCGGAATGCCACGCCAAATGGCTTCTATGGAGAGGAGGCTTGTCAGATCGTAAGGTATGCCGGACTGAGCGACAAACTAACCTCTATCGGGTTTTACGAATATAATCCCAGATTTGATCACGATGGGCAAACTGCTCATCTGATTGCACAGATGATCTGGTATTTCATGGAGGGATTTTACAGCCGTCCTCATGATTTTCCATTCCGGAATGAAGAGGATTACCTGAAATACCATGTGTCCATCACTGATCACAAGCAGGATATCACTTTTTATAAAAGCAAGAAGACCGATCGCTGGTGGATGGAAATCCCATTACCTGCCGAACAACGGGCAAAATATGAAAGGCATTACCTGGTTCCCTGTTCCTACAAAGATTACCAACAGGCCACACGCGAAGAGATTCCAGACCGCTGGTGGATGGTATACCAGAAACTGATGTAAATTTCCCCTCACTTGGCGGGGAAGGGTCATCCAATCTTGTCAGGATTTGCTGTCAGATAACTTTTCCAGCCTGTGAACTTTTTTTCTGCTCCTGTTTGTCCCTTCTGAAAATAGTGGCAAACCGCCACCGCAAGACCATCTGTTGCATCAAGCTGTTCGGGAGCTACTTTCATCGAAAGCAGGTGAAACAGCATCGACGCAACCTGCTCTTTGGAGGCGCTCCCCTTACCGGTGATCGACTGCTTGATTTTACGGGGCGAATATTCAAAGATTGGAATCGAACGTGATAAGGCGGCCGCCATTGCAACCCCCTGTGCACGACCCAGTTTCAGCATCGATTGCACATTCTTGCCAAAAAATGGAGCCTCAATAGCCAGTTCATCCGGATTGAATTCATCAATCAGGGCGATCGATTTCTCAAAAATATGCTTCAACTTGAGCGGATGATCGTCGGTTTTCTGTAATTTTAAAACCCCAAGTGAAACCAGTTTCATGTTCTTTCCAGAAACGGAAATAAGGCCAAAGCCCATGATGTTGGTACCTGGATCGATACCCAATATAATTCGCTCGCCACTCATTGTATAGGATGATTAACAAAACAAAAATAGGTAAAACCTACAACAAATTGATCCAGGTTGTTATCCTGATTCTCGCCTATTGGTTCATCTATTATCAGGTATTTTACAGAAAGAATCTCCCCCAGATATGGAAGGTGATTACGGAAGATTTTAACAGCGATGGGTTTACCTTGCTGTTGACTGGTGTAGTCTTCCTGATGATCGTCAACTGGGCCGTTGAAGCGTTGAAATGGAGGTATCTGATGGCCAAAATCGAACGAATCAGTTTCTGGAAGGCGTATGAGGCCGTCATGACGGGAGTTACCGTAAGCTCATTTACACCCAACCGGATCGGGGAGTATTTTGGCCGCGTCTTCATTCTAAATACCGGAAGTCGTGTTGAAGGTATTCTGATCACCATCGTGGGCAGCATGAGTCAGCTGATGATCACAATTTTCGCAGGAAGTGCTGGCCTTCTGGCTTTTATTCCACTTTTTTTAACACAGAACTGGAACGTTAACGGATACCTCTATTATGTTCTCGTTGCAGGGGTGGTCGGCTTCAACGCGCTCATCCTGGGCTTCTACCTGAACGTCTCCTTTTTGTCAACACTGAAAGAGAAGATCCTGCGGAATGGATTGAAGAAAATCCGGAAATTCTTCCGGATTTTCGGATTTTATCACAACCGGGAGTTGATCAGCGTCCTGCTACTCAGTCTTGTCAGATACATTATTTTCTCCTTTCAGTTTTATATCCTGTTACGTCTATTTCACGTTCCAATTCCATACCTGGATGCCATGATGCTCATCTCCCTGATATATTATGTGATGGCTATCATTCCTACGATTGCTCTTACCGAATTAGGCATCAGGGGATCAGTTGCTCTCTATTTTTTCGGAATCTACTTTTCAGGCGTGGCCGGAACAATGGAAGATATCAACTTTGGTGTTCTGGCAGCGTCCACGCTTCTCTGGGCCATAAATCTTGGATTACCCACCTTGATCGGCAGTATTTTTGTCTTCAGGCTGAAGTTTTTCAGAAAATCGGCGAATAACGGAATCGCATGATCCTGTTGGTTATCATCGGGGCATTCATGATGCTGCTGGCACTCCTCTATGCAATGATAATTCTAGGTGCCTTGTCGGGATTATCGCTTCCTTTGAAAAAGAGATTCTTTCAGGCACCCAACGATTCTTTTGTCAGCGTAATCGTCCCTGTCAGGAATGAAGAAGACCGGATAGTTGAATGTCTGGAGTCTTTGATTGCGCAGGATTATCCGCACACAACCTTTGAAGTGCTTATCAGTGATGACTTTTCTGAAGACCGAACCATGGAGGTTGTAGGTTCATTTATTAAAAACCACCCGCAATTTTCATGGAGGTATGTAAAGGGAGATCCGGAAAAGGGATCAGAAAGCGGGAAAAAAATGGCCCTGGCAAGAGCGATTAATCTGGCTTCAGGGAGTCTTATCCTCACTACAGATGCGGATACTCAACGCGGTTCCTCCTGGATATCTGCCATGGTAAAAAGTTACAACGAAACCGGTGCAAAGATGATTCTTGGTCCGGTGATTTTTTCAGAAACCAGTAGGGCATTCGGCAAGATGCAAACGCTTGAATTTTTAGGTATAATGGGTCTTACAGCTGGATTTGCATCCCTTGGCAGGCCCATCATGTGCAATGGGGCAAACCTCTGCTATGAAAAGAGGGCATTTCTCGAGGTAGGGGGATTCACCGGAAACGAACAGTTTACTTCCGGGGATGACCAGTTCCTTTTATGGAAAATGAAGCAGGCTTTTGGCGGGGATTCGATTCATTTTCTGGATGACCGCGATGCCATTGTAACGACCCTACCCGAGCACGGGTTGCAATCATTTCTTCGGCAGCGGTTCCGTTGGGTGTCCAAGAGCCGCGGGTATCGCGATTCAATCGTTCTTTTGGTCGGAGCTGTCAGTTATTTTTTTCAGGCAATGATTCTCGTCTGCTTTTTCCTTGGGTTTCTATCGCCATTGTATCTTTTCTTCGCGGCTTCATTACTTTGTTTCAAATTTCTAGTCGACATCCCTCTTATCGTAGCAATGGCCCGTTTCTTCGGCAAGCAACACCTTCTTGGTTGGTACATTCCGGCACAGTTGTTTCAGATACTCTATATAACTATCTCTGGACCAATGGCACTCCTTGTTTCGGTTCGCTGGAAAGGCAGGAGGGTTTAGCGAAGGAGAGCTTCGGCAACCAGCAGATCGGCAGGATAAGTAATTTTGAGATTAGCCGGATCGCCTTCAACCAGGTGAATCGGTTTCCCTGTTGATTCGAACACAGTTGCATCGTCGGTGAATTTGGGTTGGTAGGGTTGGTCGTATGCCTGCTTAATCAATGGAGTATGGAAGACCTGGGGTGTTTGAACGATCCGGAAGAGGGAGCGATCGGCCGGTTGGTTTGAATCTCCGTTTACCTCTCGTATTGATTCTTGAACCGGCACAACGGGAATCGCATTCCCATTTTTTTCAGCTGCAGAAAACAATCGATGAATCAGCTCCTGGGAAACCAGGGGTCTCGCCCCGTCGTGAATGGCAACCAATCCATCCCGTTCAAGACGGTGCAAGCAATTCAAAACAGAATGAAACCGGGTATCTCCTCCTGGGATCACTTCATGTGGTATGGCTATTTCAAATCTTCTCTGCAATTCCTCCCAGTTGCCAAATAACTCTTTGGGCAATGCTATCAGTATTCGTATAGTGGCATCAAACTGAAAAAAAGCGGATAATGAATAGAACAACACAGGAATCTCCTTCAACAGAAGAAATTGTTTTGGAACAGGGGAATTCATGCGGGTTCCAGAGCCGCCAGCAACGATGATAACAGACTTCATCAAAGGATCAGCATCGGGTAGCCGTAAGTAAAGAATTTATATTTCTTTTTAACAGCCTCCTGGTAGGCTTCCATGAGAAAGTCATATCCGGCAAATCCAGCTACAAGCATCATCATCGGGGATTGGGGGAGGTGGAAATTACTTACCATGGCATTGGCAATGCTGAACTCATATGGAGGAAAGATGAACTTATTGGTCCACCCGCGATAAGGCTTCAGCATATTGGAAATCGCAACCGAAGATTCAATAGCTTTCATGGTGGTTGTTCCGATCGCTACAACTTTCTTCTTATTTGCCTTCGCCCGATTGACAATTTCTGCCGTTTCGGGTTCAATGATGATTTCCTCACTGTCCATTTTGTGCTTGGTGAGGTCTTCGACATCAATAGAGCGGAAATTACCAAGACCGACATGAAGAGTCACTTCGGCAAAATTAATGCCCTGAAGTTCAAGACGTTTCATTATTTCTCTGCTGAAATGCAATCCGGCAGTGGGAGCAGCAACAGCACCTTCATGTTTTGCATAAATGGTCTGGTAACGAACTTCGTCCTCCTCGGTAACAGGACGATTATGGATTTTTGGCAGAGGTGTTTGTCCCAGGCGCTGAATGGTACGTTTAAACTCTTCGTAGGATCCGTCAAATAAAAACCGGATTGTACGCCCGCGTGATGTGGTATTGTCAATCACCTCGGCAACCAGTGAGTCGTCATCTCCAAAGTAGAGTTTGTTGCCAATGCGGATTTTACGGGCCGGATCAACCAACACATCCCACAAACGGGACTCCCGGTTCAGTTCCCTGAGCAGGAAGACTTCAATTTTAGCACCCGTTTTCTCCTTTTCTCCAAACAGACGTGCCGGAAAAACCTTGGTGTTATTCAGGATGAAAACATCTCCGTCGCCGAAATAGGTCAGAATATCTTTAAAATTCTTGTGCTCAATGGTTTTGTTTTTTCTGTTCAAAACCATCATCGGCACATCATCTCTCTGCTTTGGGGGCTCGTTAGCGATCAGTTCCTGGGGCAGATGAAAGCGAAAGTTTGAAAGCTTCATATAGATTTAGCCTCTAATTGGGGGTTGCAAAGGTAAGCCAATTTTAGCTGAAAGTCAAGCCCTTTTACAACCAATTTAGATTGATTAAACATGGTAGCTTGGAATTGACACAGGAAATAGTACATTTGTTCCGAAAAAAATCCTCGTGGCAAACCAGAAAGTTTCGAGCCGGAGCAAGCAAATTGGAATCATCCTCAGCAGTTCCCTCGCTGGATTTATGGTGTTACTCGACAACAATATTGTCAACATCTCCTTACCCGAAATTGCCGCTTACTTCAACATCTCTACCGCAACAGTTGTTCAGGTGGCACTCGTTTACCTGTTAATGTTATCTAGTTCGTTGATTATCTTTGGGAAACTGGCGGAAATTTTTGGAGTCAAAAAGATTTTTATCTGCGGATTTATCGTATTTACGGTGAGTTCCCTGTTATGTGGAGTAGCCCCAACGTTTTCACTCCTTCTTGGAGGCCGACTGTTACAAGCATTGGGAGGCTCCATGCTCTTTGCTACCTCTATATCACTGATAACCCGGTTTATTCCTGCCGACAAGAGGGGGTGGGCGTTCGGGATTTTCTCGCCGGTTACTTCCCTGGGACTTCTCATAGGCAATCCATTGGGAGGCTTGATTACCGGAATGCTGAACTGGCACTGGATCTTCCTGGTGAATGTTCCGATTGGGATCCTGGCAGTGGTGTTTGCTTTTAAAGCCATTCCTGCCGACATACCAAAACCTGAAAAAAAAACCATTTCAAAACAGTTTGATTTTCTTGGTTCGTTTCTGAGCTTTACCGGGCTGGCATTGCTTGTTTTTTTTATCAGCAAGGGAAGGGATTTTGGTTGGGGTTCACTGCTTACCATCGGAGGATTGCTTGGCTCGGCGGTGTTAATCATTGGATTTGTCTTTTGGGAAAGGAGGTCGGAAGACCCGATTCTGGATCTCTCCATTTTTGGTAGCCGGAATTTCTCGTTTGCCATTCTTGCCTCCATCGTTGGATTTGGTTTGATGTCGGGCAGTAATGTATTGCTGCCTTTTTACCTGGTGTACGGATTGAAGATTGATGTTAGTCATGCCGGATTTATCCTGATGACCTTCGCTGTGGTATTCAGTATGGTTAGTCCTGTTACCGGAAGACTATCAGATAAGGTGTCAAAAGTTCGGCTTACCATCATCGGGATGATTCTCGCAACGATCAATTGTATTGCATTTGCGCTACTGCTGCCATTTCTGCATCTCGGGATTCTCTTTGGCTTCATGGTTCTGATTGGCATTTCATATGCCTTGTTCATTACACCCAACAACAATCTGGTGATGTCACTTGCACCGGAGGATAAGCAGTCGATCTCTTCCAGCGTTTTTAAGCTTGGGACCAACATGGGACAAATGTTCGGACTAATCCTGATGCAGATGATATTCACCATGAGGTTGCCACAAGTTCCTGGAAATACTGGATTTACCCTGAAGTCGGTTCCCGTACCTGAGATGATGGCCGGATTTTCCTGGGCCTACATTGGTGGCGCTGCGATGTGCCTGATGGCCATCTTCTTCTCTCTTTTTATCAGGGAAAATGAAGTAAAAACTACAGAGGTCGCAGAAACTGCATTTCTGGGCTAAACAGATGGGTGATATCCTCCTCATCACGAAGATGATACGCAAGAAGTCCCGCCTTCTTTGCCGCCTCTACATGCTGAATGGAGTCATCGATAAAGAGTGTTTCGCTTCGGATAAGTTCTGAATCGCCGATAACAAAGTCAAATACTTCGCGAAAAGGCTTCCGGAGGCCAATCTGATGCGAGAAATAAGCCTTTTCGAAAATGTCCTCAAACCCGGATACGCTGTATACATCCTGCAGATCTTTCAGGTATTTGGTATAATGTATCTCGTTGGTATTACTGAGAAGGAATAAGCGGTAATGTTGAGTGAGGTTCCGAAGAAGCACAATCCGGGAGGCGGGAATATCCTGAAGAAGTGCGTTCCATGCGTTATCAATCTGATGGTCGGTAACAGGCTGGCTGAAATAATGTTTCAGTGTTTCCCTGAATTGATCTGGTGTGATCTTCTCGGTCTCAAAACTGCCGAAAAAATTATCCCTTTCAGTAACGGAATACTCTTTGTCGAACTGCCTGATGCCCAGATCCACGAATGCTTTTTCTGTGATGGAAATATCAATGTTGCAGATCACCCCGCCAAAATCGAAAATAATGTTGTTGAAAAAGATCCTTTCCATAGTTGTAAATATTGAGTGCAAAGGTGTGAATTTTCAGGGAAGATGTTGGTTGAATCCGCAAGATTGTTGTATTTTGCATGATGAACTTGACAAATCTATTGTTGAGGTCAACACAACCATGGTAGCAGCAGGAAGAACCCAAACTGGCCTATGTGACGAAAATCCCCGGGATCAACTATTTCATTGGTTCAGGAATTTACCTGAAATAAGAAAACATTTGTAAATTTGCACCCCGTTCTGGGCCCATAGCTCAGTTGGTTAGAGCAGTAGACTCATAATCTATTGGTCCAAGGTTCAAGTCCTTGTGGGCCCACAAAAAATCCTTAACAAGCTGATAAACAGCTGTTAAGGATTTTTTGTTTATGCAAATGAAAAAATTGCAACTAACCGGACATTCGGGAATGCCAATAATTAAAAACGAGCAAATAAAGAGTTATCCACAACGGCAGTGCCGGCAGAACAAGTCTGTCTCCTTGCCAGAAAGAGATGCCGCTGGTTATCAGAATAATATACAGAAGAGTTGCTACAACGGAAAGAAAAATGAAATGATCAAATTGCTTGTTCCTGTATGTTCTGATAAGTGTAAGGAGTACCGGAATCAAAAAAAGCAAATGAAGGAAGAAAACGATTCTGTTGCCAACAAATGTAATCCAGTGCAAGGTCTTGTGTGGATATGGAACATTGAGAATAATGGGTTCTGAAGCAATATTTGACTTCAGATTTACAAAATAGAGACCCATGAAGAGTGCTTTGTTTGCCAGAATATTTTTTAATCGCTCATCGGGGGTTTCTTGCTGAGCCAACTTAAGAGCATCTTCATAACTGATGTTTTTCAATATGTGGAGACCATCTGCATAGAAATAATCCCTGAATGTATTCGAACCAATGTTTGAAACGTTGAGGGAATCGTATTTGATTTTCATAAGGCCTATCTGAAGTACCAGGGGAGTAAGAATGAGCAGTGAAACAAGGAGGTTCCTGGGATTAAGAAACTTTTTTTTAAGATAATAAACCGGGAAAATTACCAGTAAAAGGAATAAAACCACCGGGTAGAAGAGAGGTTTTAAAATGGTCAGCAAGACTAAGATCAGTAAACAACCCTGAAAAAAACCAAAATCTCGTACCCTGTCAATTTTTACTGTGATAAAATAAATCAGGATAGAAAGCAAAAACACTGTTAAAACTTCAGTCAGGGCATGAAATGTAAGGAAGAAAAAAGTGAAGTTTAACGCCATCAGGCCTGCCCCAATGAAACCATATACCTGCCTTCCTGTCCATTTTGAAATGGTTATAAAAACAAGGTTTATGGAAAGAAGCCAGCATAAGAATTGCAGACCCCATATTCCAAAAGAACCGAACCCTTTGTAAAAGATCAGTAAGATTAAGGGATATAAAATTGGCCTGATCCGGGCATGTCCAAAATCAGAAAGACCAGAAAACCAATTTGTTACATTAAGATAAGTTACTGAATCTGTAGTCGAAAATAAAAAATCTTTCGTAACCGATATGCCCAGGAAGCCCATTAAAATAAAATATCCCGCAATAAGGATCAGATTCAGTAAAATAAGTTGAGAGTTTTTAAAGGAGTGTGTTACCTGGATCATATATGACAAGTTAAACAGGGATGACAACTACAACTAGTCAAAATTAAAATTTGCTTTCCAATTTCTTGTACCCGAACAACCCTTTATCCTTGATCGCCTTTTCAATGTAGTTGGGAACCATCGCCTCCCAACCCTGCTCCCCTTCGCGAATCATCCTCAGAACGTTAGCAGAACTGATATAGAGCCATTCCTTTTTGACATTTGTGATGTCGATAATCTTCCTGCTTTTTAGTCAGGTATTTATAGAGGTGCTCCTGCTCTTTCGAAAGCAGCATATCCTTTGACGTGAGAAGTTCTCCTGCTGCTTCATGGGTGTCAATAGAAACTGCCGGGATGGTTGGATAGATATAGAGTTTCATGTTTTCCACAAAGAGTTTTCCAAACGCCTCCAGGATACCGCCTTTGAGGTCTGTATAGTATCTTTCGTTGATCAGTTTAAGGAACGTTGCTGTACCTTTCCAAAACGGTCGAACATCATGGCCGAAGTCATGCCGTTTTTCACAAGCTGAACCCCCAACAACCGATTGTCCACATAGTCAAGATCCGGCCCGTGCATCCGCATCATGGTGATCTCAATCCGGTCGCGGACAACGATCCATTGTGTATGGTCATACTCCATATTACCGCTTGAAACGATGCTGGATAAACCGATCGGGATGTCAACCCGGCACCCTGGCAACCCGGCCACTGATACCTCCCGAGCCGGTTTCCGCAGATTTCATGGCTGATTCCACGTTTATCTGTGAAGGATACGATGCGGCTAGTTCCACTTCCGGCTGCTTCCTTTTGTTCCCCCTCCGTAAAAGATCATGATCCCCAGGATAAACCCAAGGTTGTAAGACCATCCTGAGTTGTTTACTTCATAGATGCCGACTTCGTTGGTGAAGAGGCTGATGATGAACGTGAACAAAGAGATGAATCCATGCCACAGGCCAGCCAAGAAACCGGCCGGAGCCTCATCGAACTGGATGTTACCGGGAGCACAGGAGGTCAGGAAAAAAATTGCGAAGATGAAGAAAGGCAACCACTTGTTAATCAGTGAATGTTTCATGATATATATTTTATGGACATGCGAAAATAATGAAACTAATTCGTTAACAAGCTACATGATTCGAAGTGATTTTATTTTTTTTTGATAAAAACATTGAAATTAAGAATACTCCGATGGAAGGAGAATGGACCTCACAGGAGCGGAAGGCCCCGTTATGATCGACTACGATGGTGGTTTCCTATGCGGTGCATGCCATCCCCCATAGGGTGGGTGCAAAGTAGCCCCCTAAATTAAAAGCGTTCTGATACCCATCAATCGAAAAATTAAGATGGACAGTCGGATCGGGTCCGGCGAAGAAGCTTGTGTATAAGTCCGAGCTCCCCCATATGCAGATCTTCACTTCTCTCGATCTCTTTCTCCATCTGGCTCGTTTATATTTAAAGAATTATTTTAAAGGGCGATATACGCGTAGGCGACCACGGGGCCTCCTGTTGCCCCGGCAATCCGGATTGGCGATGTTTGAAGGTCAAAACGATCACCACGGCCATCGGGTATTTCGTAAAGATGAACCAGGGCTTCCACAATCATTTTATCTTTCAGGGCCTGATGTGATACCTGAAGTCCAAAGGCATCAACTGTCAGCGAGTCGATGCCTATTACTTTGATATTGTTGAAGGAGCCGATATATTCAGCCGCATCTCTTGTAAGAAATGGAATCAGCTCAGGATGATGTTGATGGTTTATTTCAATCCATTTGTCGTAACCGGTCCTTACAACTACTGCGCTGGTCTTCCCTAATAGTTCCGAAAAAGGCTCAAGGTGTGCTTTTGTAACGTTGGTTAGAAACCTGATTCCCTGATGCCGTTTGGAGCCCTCTGAACCGGCCAGATCAATCAGAAATGCCTGATGAAATGACCACGACAGATCGTACATATCCATCCCGATTTCCTGCCGCTCAGCCTGGAAATGATTTGGGGCATCGCAATGGGGATGGAAGGAATGGTCGCCAAGTTCATGGGTATAATGGTGCCATCCGTCGCGCTCAATATCACTGAAAACCGATCTGGTTGGTTTGAAATCTTCCGGGTAACCTTCCTGACTTAACGAAAGAGGAAGAGTAAGGTCGATGATGAGATAGTTGTGTACTCCAAGTCTGATTTTCCGTTTGATTAGAGTCATAGATGCTGGATCGCAATGAATCGGTTTACCGTTCAAAAATAGGAAAATCCTTTTACTTTTTCACTGCTTTCACAATCAATACGAAAATCAGCAGTAACAGAATGATGCCTGTTACAACAAAAGCCCACTTGTTAACAACCCTCGATTCTACAACCATCTCATAAGGCTGGAACATCAGTGTCAACGGCTGAATTTCCCAGCTAACCTGGTTTCCCTTCAACATCATGGAGTTGGTTTCAGTAATCAATCCTGGCATCTCCACTGTTTCAGGATAGGTTTCCAATAGAATCAGGTTGTTGAAAGCGGAAACCTTTTTTGTGAAATCACCAAGAAGTGGAGGATTCAATTTCAGCAGGTTGTAAATCGCGGGGTTTCCGGTCCAATCCCGGAAGTAATCAATGAGTTTTTCAGGCTGATCAAATTCCCACTCCTCCACAAAGCGTTGAATGCTATCGTGAAAGCGGGTAACCTCCTCAGGAAGAAGTGACGGATCATTCAATCGTTTGATGCCATCTTCCAGAATTTGCTCAAGCTCCGCTGTAGCAGAGGCAACAATATACGTTTCGGCTTTCTCCTCCACTGCATCAAACCTGCTGGAATCGGAAGGACTGTTAACGGTTTTTTGTCCGGTTAACCAGAGCAAATCATCCGGCCCAAGGTACTCTTCATATGGAAGAAAGGTGAATGGATTCATAGCCTGAAAGGTTTCTCTGAAGGTCAAAAAAGAGTAAAAGAACCCAAAACGGCTGGTTACCGTAATCTGACGTCCCAGTTGCTTCCGCCAACTTGTATCTTGCATGATCTGTGTCATCAGCTCCTCGCCGCCTTCAAATCGTTTCGTATATGTGAGAATATAGTCCTCACCATCTTTTAATCCTCCGGAGGTATCTTTAAGTAGGACCTGCTCCCAGGTTGAATCGACAGGGTAAGGAAGGTTGCCTTCGAAAACAGAGGAAGAGTCGCCGGTTATCCGGATGATCCTTGTGAAGGATCCATCGCCATGCACTTGGGTAGTGACGCTGATTTCACGGCATCCACTGATGATGAGTACAGCGACGAACAGAATTATTAGGATTTGACGTGTTTTCATGGGATAAAGGTTATCAATGATTGTAAAGTTTGATCCTGTGAGAGATACTGTTTTACTGCAACGAATTTAAGACGGCCGGGGAACCGCTGCTGCAATGATTGGATGGTCAGGCTGTTTTTTGCCAATCTTCTGGACAGGGTGTTTACGGGCTCAACCTTAAATGAAGCCGTATGCGTTTCCAGAGTGTTCATCTTCCTGACGATGGTGAACTCTTCCACACCATAAAGAATTAGCAGACAAACAGAGGCTGCTGTCAGCAAACGCTGTGCATAGGTCAGATACCGGATTGGGGAGGAAGGAATAGTTGTTCCCCTGGATGCTCGCCGGGGGAGATCCTTGATTGACTGCATCACCTTGTCAGGAATTTCACGTGTGTCTTCCAAACGAGGTTCACTTTTTCTCAATGCTTCCAGCATTGAATCGAGAAGGTTGCCGGTGTTGTTTTCTTCGTTTTGTTTCATGATCAACTTCTTTCACGTTGAAAAATACGGTCAATTTTCTCGCGAATTGACTTCCGGGCATGATATAGATTGCTTTTTACATTGGCTTCAGAGATTCCAAGAACAGTTTGAACTTCAACTGATTCCATCCCCTGGATATCACGGAGAATAAATACCAGTTGTTGTTTCTCCGGGAGTTTTCCGGCCAGGGACCGGATCGTTCGGGCGATCTCCTGATTGTCCATGGAAGCGTTGGGATCACCTGAAGAACCTGCCATTGATGTTTCAGGAAAAAGGTCGATTGCCAACTCATTTTGCCTCTTAAGTTTCCTGTATCTGTCGATGGCACAGTTGGCCATAATCCTGTACATCCAGGAGGTAAATTCGTTAGCAGAGTTATAGCTTCTCATGTTTTGCCATATTTTAATAAAACCCTCCTGAACCGCATCTTTTGCCTCCTCTTCGTCTGCCAGAATCCTGAATGTCAGTGAAAATGCCTGATGCTGGTAGTACTCAACCACTTCACGGAAAGCATCCTGGTCGCCTGCTATGATTCGTGTGATAATTTCCTGCCACTTTTCTTTCATGCGGTTTCTTGTCACTTAAATCAATACGTTGAAAATCACTGAAAGTAAAAATAGGAATAATCCTTCAGTATCATTTTTTTAAATTTTTGACGTTACTTTGTAGAAATATTTTATGAATATCCTTTGAGAACTGCGAGAATTTTTCTACTACTATTCGGGGTTTTACTTATCAATCAGCTTGTTGCTCAACCTTGGGAGTTTATCAAGGAACGCGACGGGATAAAAATATACACCCAGAAAGAACCCGGGAGTCCCTTAAAGGCCTTCAAAGGTGTCATGGAGGTCTACTCAACCATGGAGATGATCGGGACAATTATCGGCAATGTAAAAAACTTTGATTGGTGGGATGACGATATCCGGGAACTCAAAGTCATTTTTCATGAAGAAAATGTTCACACCCAATATTACCTGATCTATGATGTTCCATGGCCTCTGCAAGACCGTGATTTATGTGCAGACGCCTGGGTTACGATTGACTCTGTAACAGGTAAAAAAGTTATCTATGCCGTTCCTTTACCTGACGTAATTCCTGAAGAGCCCGACATCGTCAGGATAAAAAATTATTGGCAGCGATGGACCATAGAACCCATTTCAGGCGGAATGAAACGACTTACCCTGGAAGGATTAGTGGATCCGGGAGGTATTGTCCCTGCCTGGCTTTACAATATGGTAATCACAGACACTCCGTTAAATCTCATGCGTGAGGTAAAGAAGCGGGTGGAGTTGCCAAGGAATTAATCCGCCCGCAAAGTAATCTCATTCGTATAACCAGTAAATTCTCCAATGGCAATGATCTTCTCTTTGCAATGTGGACAAGTTAATCCAAGTTCGTAGTTGATTGTCGCAAACTTGTCGTAGATAAGTCTCAGTGGGTCGAAGCACCATGGGCAGACCAATTCTGTAAAACCAACCTCTCTGGGAAGTTGGATGGTCTTATCGATTGCTTTCCAGTTCTTACCGGGGGAAGCCAGGTTCATAAACTCCTGGGTGTTTCGCGGAGATTGAATCAGCAGCCTGATCCGATCGTTCAGGTCATTCAGGTTCATTTGCATTGATCTTAATGGTCAAATCGATGGCTTTTAAGTAATACGTACTATCAGGGTCTTCCATGAGTCTTACCAATACGCGTAACGCCTTTTTCTGCCTATCCATTTCGATGTAACAAAGCGCGAGATGATACATGGCTTTGTAATTGTCGGAATCCTGTCCAATCACCTCCTGAAATAATCTGGCGGCTTCCGGAAAGTTTTGCACATCAAACTGTTCCATTGCCATTTCCATGAAGTTGAGCCCCATCTGGAACGATGAAACGCCTCCTATTGCACCATATTGCCGGCTCTTTTTTTCGTTGATGAGGAGCGATGCCAGAGTAACAGAATCCTCAGCAATTTCTTTCGTTTTCGCTGGTTGAACTTGCCGGACTCCGCTCATTTTATCCAGGGAAATTTGGGGCTCCGGTTCACCCTTTCCAGAAATATCGGGAACCTGGATCTCTTCCTGTTCCAGAGCAATATCCTGCAGGGGTTCTTCGACATTTGGATCCTTTTTTATTTCTATCTCGTTGACTGTCATTTTATTACGGGTTTCTGGTTTATTCTGTTTTTCAACCCAGGGATTGCGGTCTACTTCTGTTACCACCCTCGCTTTCTCTTCAACCAAAGCAGGAATTTCTGTTACACCCGGAACGTTCGTGTCATTTTGTTCGGAAAGCAGGGGCTTCTGTTGTAACGGAACAATGAAACGGAAGATGAATATGGTAGTGATAAGCATTACGATCACCGCAGCGGCTGTAAGCAACAAACGTGGTTTCATTCGAAGGATACGGATTTGTTTACCAGCCATCCGGCTTTCCAGCTCTTTCACAATTTCTGGAAGCTGGTCGGGATTCTTTAACAGAGCCATCCCTTCCAGTTCATCTGAACACATCTCGCAATCTGCCAGATGGGCTTCTATCCGGTGGATTTCCTCATCAGGAAGCTGACCTTGCAGATATAGCTGAAGATCAGCCTCCGAAGGGCATCCGGACGATGAAAATATCGTATGTAAATGATCAGTCATCTCTTTCCAAAATCAACCGTAAGTTTCGTTTCCCGTTCTGAATATAACTCTTCACCTGCTTATCGGAGTATCCTGTTTTTGCTGCAACCTCCTGGTAACACATCTTTTTAAGGTAGAAGAGTTCGATACAGGTTCGTTGTTCTTTGTTCAGCGAGAGGATTGCATTCTCAAGTTTAGTCAGCAGGCTCTCTTTTTCGTCGCTTAGATGCAATAAAAGCTTTGATTCCACAGGGTCGGGGAATTCCCGGAAAAGATCCTCCTGGAAAACCGGGAGTCTCTTTTTCTTCCGTAGCAAAATCAGGCAGTGGTTTTTTGCAACAGAATGGAGCCATGGTTTAAAGTTTTGGATCTCATGCTTTTTCAGTTTCTCAAAGAGCTCTTCAAATACCTGCATGGCCGCATCTTTGGCCTGCTCTTCCTCCTTGAGATATTTCATGCATACCAGGCAGACAAAGCGGGCATATCTCCTGAATAACTCACCCACCAACTCTTTATCACGGGTTTGCTTATAACGTAAAATGATCTCGTTGTCGGTCAAACCTTCCTGATTTATATTGCTTTGCCTCAGTAAAGGTAAAAAAATTTCATATGGATTTGTGAAATATGAACCTGGTTTGCATCCTGGGTGAGACATCCAATTTTATTTACCTAAACCTATTTATCATGAACACACCAAAAAGAATCAACGTGGCACAAAATCTGCTGCCTGCCAGTATCCTACTGGTTTTAACCCTCCTCTTAAGCATCTCCATAGCTGACCCAATTGAATATCCCGCTGAATCAAATCCGAATCCCAAATCTGGCGATTTCGGGCATCTTGAAGGAGTAATTACTGACGCTAAAACAGGAGATCCAATCCGAACAGCCAGCCTTCTGCTTTACCTGGAAAGATCTCTTACTGCTAGCGGGTATTCAGAAAATGATGGCACATTTCTTTTGTCAGGTATTCCGGTCGGGACATACACACTTGAGGTGACAAAGTCGGGGTTTATGCCTGTTAAAGAGAGGATTGTGATCACTTCAGGAAGTACAACCCGAAAGGATATTTCCCTTCAACTCAATACGAAATCCGATGATGAGGAAACCCTTTCTGAGGTGATGGCTCGACAAAAGACTTCGGGCGGAGGTAAGAAAGATGGTCGGGTTTTACCGTTGGGAGGAATCATGGGCATTTATTCTTGTTCCGACAGCCAGCAATATCCCGATTTTAATACTGAATCGTATGACCTGATCCGGGAAAATGGGTTTAGAAAGGTTCTGGACAATCCGTTAACAACATTCTCTATTGATGTCGACCGCGCCTCTTACTCGAATGTCCGAAGGTTTCTGAATAATCATACACTCCCGCATAAGGATGCTGTGAGAATTGAAGAGATGGTAAACTATTTTGATTACGACTATCCCGAACCTGAAAATGGCGATCCCTTTTCGGTAACGCTTGAACTTGGCGAGTGTTTCTGGGAAAAGGCTCATCATCTGGTAATGATTGGCCTTCAGGGAAAAACCATGAAGGGGGACGAAATACCTCCGGCCAATCTGGTTTTCCTGATTGATGTATCGGGATCCATGAACGAACCGAACAAACTTCCGCTGCTCAGGCAGGCATTCAAGATTCTCGTTAACAATCTCAGGTCGGTCGATAAAGTTGCAATAGTAGTATACGCAGGCGCGGCAGGATGTGTGTTGGAATCTACTCCGGGGAATCACAAAGAGAAAATCATCATGACCCTGGACAACCTTCACGCAGGTGGCTCAACAGCTGGTGGAGCGGGAATTAACCTGGCTTACCAAATCGTCAGGCAGAATTACATCCCGGGAGGAAATAACAGGGTGATCCTGGCAACAGATGGCGATTTCAATGTTGGGGCCAGCAGTGATGCCGAGATGGTCCGGTTGATTGAAGAGAAGAGAAAAGAGGGAGTATTTCTTTCTGTTCTTGGATTTGGGATGGGTAATTACAAGGATTCCAAGATGGAGCAGATATCCAATGCCGGAAACGGCAATTATGCCTATATCGATAACATCCTTGAGGCGAAGAAGGTTTTTGGAGAAGAGTTATGGGGAACCCTTTTCACCATTGCCAAAGATGTAAAGATCCAGGTTGAATTCAATCCCGAAAAGGTAAAGGCATACAGGTTAATTGGATATGAGAACAGGATACTGAACAAGGAGGACTTCAATGATGACAGGAAAGATGCAGGGGATATCGGCAGCGGGCATACCGTTACCGCTCTTTATGAGATCATCCCGGCTGAGTCTAAGGAACCAGTATCTAATGTTGATCCCCTTGAATACCAGCAGATGGATATAAAAGGAGGGAGGAATCTCCTGACATTGAAACTACGATACAAAGAACCGGGAGACACAATCAGCAAGCTAGTAGTACAACGTGTGGAAGGGAACAGGATAACCGGTAGCTTTGTTTCAGAAAACTTTCAATTTGCCTCGGCTGTGGCTGCATTCGGAATGGTTCTCAGGAACTCGGAGTTCAAGGGAGATGCCAGTTTTAACAACGTCCTTGCGCTGGCCGGTAAATCTGTTGGATCAGACACGTATGGCTATCGCAGGGAATTCATTCAACTGGTGGAGACAGCTAGCTTATTGGAGAAGTGATGCTATCGCAAGTCCGATTTTTGAGAACCATCCTTGCTTAAAAACTCTATCTCTTGCTTGAGCTTGAGTGCTAGGTTGATGGCGGAGGGTAAATCGCTGAAAATTCAATTGTTAATTAGGCAACTCATTGACGGTAAGCCAATACTGGCTGATATCGGCAATAACGGTGATAAATTTCTGATAATCAACGGGTTTAACTATGTAACTATTAACACCCAGATGATAGCACTGCACCAGATCCCGCTCCTCTTTTGAAGTAGTCAGGACCACTACCGGGATTAGTTTAAACAGGTTGTCGGATTTAATCTTTTCCAGGACCTCGATGCCGGCGACTTTTGGCAATTTCAGGTCAAGAAGGATCAACCGTGGCAAATCGAATCGATCCCTGTTTTCAAAACTACCTGTACAAAACAGATAGTCAAGCGCCTCTTCACCATCCCTTATAACCTGAATCTTTTTTGCAAGGTTGCTGGATTGCAGGGCAATTAGGGTTAGTTCGACATCGTTCGGGTTATCCTCAATCAGCAAGATATCAATGGTTCTAATAATCTTCATCATTCTGGACTCCTGTATATGAAACAAGATAGGTACCTTGAAATGCTGCGATCAAGCCATGCCTGGGATCAACGATAACGGCAGGATGACCAATAACTTTAAAAATCTCCTCCCACTCTCTACTGGTTGTTTATTTTCTTCCATTGGTTCGTTAAAAATACAAATCAATATCTAATTATCAGCGAAGTAGTTCGGTATTTATTTACAATAGCTTGATAAATCTGATTTTCAGCCCGATAAAAGAGATAGATTCCTCGACAAATCTTGTTGGTCTGGCAAATAATCCCATTTTCAGAGACGTCGGGTAATTGGACATCTTCACATAATAAAGTTGGAAACGGAAGTATTTGAAGAGATCTTTACTGCAGATTTTTTATTAATAAATCATTAAAAAGTAAAAGCCATGAAAAAGATCCTTCTTATCAGCATCGCACTTCTTTTCGGCTGTACCATTTTTGCACAGAGCACCGACGATTATCCGCAATATCCTATTGCAACATATAAGTGCGTTCAAATGAGTCCCGATTGCAATGATCCTCAACCCTGGGGAGTACTCCAATCATCTTCAATGCTACCCGATTGCTTTCCACCATCATGCTATGCGATGAGTAAAAACCATCATCCCACTCCTCCGGTATCCGGACCAAATTCTCCAATAACTAGTTACAAGCTGGAGATCATGAAGACAGATTCCCCAAATTACCCACACTTTCACGTGGTTAAACCCAAGGTACGGTTTGACTAGCCCTTACTTCTACTAACTGAATTTGCCTCCATAAAACCCTTGCCTCTTTGGCAGGGGTTTTTCAATTATGGGGTATACTCACAGTGGAAGTCAATTCGGGGAGGGTTTTACGGAGATAACCCGATACAACCTGATAATTCCGTAGGGAATCTGCTGATTTTAACGGAAGAAACAAGGAATAGAATATTTTATTAATTTCGATGTGATATTCAATCTTTTTTTCCATGAAAAAGTTTGCTTTTACCATCTCTTTCTTCCAGGTTTTTTTTGCAGGATATGCCCAGGTTCCGCCACCTGCATTTCCCGGCGATACGATGGAGATCTGGACTGTCATCTCATTTGACGAGCCAACGGATTATATCATTGTTGATACTGCGGCCTCAAACCTGTGGCAAATAGGACCGCCCCAAAAAACATTTTTTGAAGCAGCATATACTCCTCCAAATGCCATCGTGTCGGATACCTCAGGGTTATATCCACCGGATAACCACTCCTGGTTCGATCTGATCATCGGGGAGTTTAATATGGGTGGTCAGTATATGGGAGCCTACCCCTATGATATCTTTGTGGATTTCAGACATAAATATGACACAGATACCCTGCATGATGGCGGATACTTGGAGGTTTCCTGGGATTATGGGCAAACCTTCATGAACATCATCGAAGATACTCTCTATGACTGGGGAGTAGTACCAGGAGTTGGCTGGGATGACATGAATTTATACACACCTTCCGATACCCTGTACAACGGGGAATTTGGTTATTCAGGACATTCAAATGGATGGATCCATACCAGCTTTGCCTGGCATATACTACCGGTTGATCTTCAGTGGTTTGACCCTCCTGACACCATGATAATCCGGTTCCATTTTATTTCAGATGCAATCGACAATGCATATGAAGGATGGATGATTGATCAGATCAGGCTCTTTTCCCTGGATCTTGGATCTGGTATAGACCATCCTTCGAAAGAATCCTCTTTCACAATTACTCCAAATCCATTCTCAAACACTGCAGAGGTGCAATTACCACAATTCTTTGCATTGGTTGAGGCGGAAGTAATCAATTCGCGGGGTATGGTAGTTGCCTGCAATCAATTCCATACATGCCGTGAATTTAAAATTAACAGAGGGAATCTTTTCCCCGGTATCTATTTCCTGAAACTCGTGCTTGACCAAAACGACATCCAGATTCAACGTTTTGTGATTGTCAATTGATCCATTCCTGTTATTCAGGGTATTTCGCCAGCCATCAAAGGAGAGAATAATAGAATTCAGTCGTACACCGGTTATTCCTAAATACGCCTACCCTCGTTAACAATTATTTAATATTCCGGTAATATTTCCTTAACTTTCAGGTGAAATCCTTGCCATACTTTTGCAGCAACAAAAACCTGAAATCATGATCAAAAATTTACAAAACACGGTAGTTTTGGTGGTAATGGTATGCGTTGCCGCCATGATGCCCGGGACAGAAGCCTGTGCCCAAGGTAAAAATGATTCTATAAAAGAGGAGGTCACAACGTTGCGCGACCGAGTAACAGGGGTGGAGGAAAAGCTGGCCACCGCTGAAAATAGCCTGGAGAAGCTGACAAAAATTAAGTTGTCGGGATATATCCAGGCTCAATGGCAGCATTTTGAAGACCCAAAATTTTATATAAATAACACTTTTTCAGTTCGTCGTGCCAGGTTCAAAATTCAATACAAACCGGCTGATGAGGTTGTCTTTGTTCTGCAAACTGATTTTTTTGCCACTGGTGCTCTCCTGAAAGATGCTTATGTGGCGCTTAAGGATCCCTGGCTAAAAACCTTCTCGTTCTGGGCCGGCCAATTCAACAGGCCCAACTACGAAGTGGAGTACTCTTCGAGTAATAGGGAGGTGCCTGAACGATCTATGGTGATCAGGAGACTTTACCCGGGCGAACGGGGCATCGGTGTCAAACTGGAAGTTGCTCCGCCAGCCCTTCCAATCAAACTTCAACTGGCTTTGTTGAATGGAAACGAGTACCTGGTGGTAGACGATATCTACGGAGAAAATATCAACTTGTGGTCGGTTGATTTCGACCCCTTCAAAGACATTATGTCACGGTTAACCTACAAGTTTAGACTTGGAAATTTTGGCGGTCTGGATATTGGTGTCAATGGTTATTATGGCTGGATGAAATCGAACTCAACAACAGTCCTCAATAGTGATTATACGTTTTCTAAAAATGTTGGTGTTGGAGATTATGTAACACGGCATTGGGTTGGAGGTGAATTTCAGCTTTATTTGGATATCCTCGGCGGAATGTCTATCAAAGCCGAATACATGATGGGTGTCAATGCATACCCGGGTGCTGTTGGAAGTTTCTCGGTACAGGATCCGATGCAAACGACGCTGGCTAACGATACGCTCATGATGACAACGACGATAACAAATACAAACCAGATCAACCCGACTATTCGCAGGAATTTCATGGGAGGATATGTTTACCTGATCAAGAATATCGGAAAACGGAATCAATTTGCCTTCCGTTGGGATTTCTTTGATCCCAATACAAAGTTGGGCAAAGATCAGATTGGGGTTGTGAAGTATGACAACAGTTCCACAGATGTTGTAACGAACCAAACGATTGACGGGACAAATCCAGTGATTGTTTTGAATGATGTCACCAACAACGTGACTAAGAATACCTTGAAAAGTGGATCTTCTGACATTACTTATAATACTTTTACCGTTGCATGGAACTACTTCTTTACAGATAACTTAAAGGTCCAGGTGGCCTACGAAATGCCTGTCAATGAAAAAGTAGCTATTGATGCTTCGGGCAACTCAAATCTGGTTAAAAAATATACGGTCAACGATCAGCCCGTGTACAATGATTATAGCCGGGTTTTTCCGCAAAATATATTAACAATAAGGCTTCAGGCCAAGTTTTAATCATACCCACCCTGCCCTCCTTTTGAAAGGGAGAGATCTTGGAGGGGTTTATAACCTTTAAATCCAATAAAAATGAAAAGCACAAACAAATTAGCAACTATTATTGCAGTTATTGCGATCGCTGTTTCAGCGGTTGCATTTGCTCCTGCTCAGAAGAAAATAACCGTAAAAGGTTCTGATACCATGGTGATCCTCTCCCAGAAATGGGCAGAGGTTTTTATGAAAAGCCATCCCGACATCGTTATCCAGGTTACCGGTGGTGGATCGGGAACAGGAATCTCAGCATTGATAAATGGCGGTACCGATATTTGCAACGCCAGCCGTCCGATGAAAAAATCGGAGATCGAGAAGCTGAAGGAGCGGTACAATACACTTGGAGTTGAGATCCCCTGTGCAAAAGATGGAATAACAGTTTTCCTCAATAAGGCTAATTCTATAAGTGAACTTTCCATCCAGCAACTGAGCGATATTTTTTCAGGAAAGGTTACCAACTGGAAACAATTAGGTGGGAAAGATGCCCAGATCAAGCTCTATGGACGCGAAAACAGCTCCGGAACCTATGTCTTCTTTCAGGAAGAGGTGGTGAAAGGGGATTATGCTCCCAGTTGCCAGACGTTGCCTGGAACAGCTGCTGTTGTAAATGCAGTGTTGAAAGATGTAAATGGAATTGGATATGGCGGCGCAGCCTATGCTGAAGGAATCAAGATCTGCAAGGTGAAGAAAGATGCAAACAGCCCGGGTTACCAGGCCAATGCCGAGAATATCAGTAAAGGTCTCTATCCGATCAGTCGTTATCTCTATATGTATACCACGAACCGCCCTGCCGGAGAGATCAAGGAGTTCATCGACTGGATTCTCACTCCTGAGGGGCAAAAGATGGTAACAGAGGTCGGGTACTTCCCGGTCAGATAAGCATGAATCAACAAGGGTTTACCAGGGAGTCTCTGAGAAGGAAATTCAGGTTATCTGAGTATCTTTCTCAGAGAATCATTACCGGAGTTGCCTTCCTCTCCATTACCATTATTGTTCTGATCTTTTTTTTCGTTTTTAAAGAGACGATACCTGTATTTCAACAGCCAAGTGAAAGTTCAATCTCTGACGGGGAGGAGCTCGTCCAGGAACAATACGGTGTGTTCACTGAATCTGACGAATCAATTGACAGACCGGAGGTTTATGGCCTTGAACTTGATTCAGCGTTGCTTGGAAGCCGTGATTATGGAGCCGAGAGTACTTCTTCTGAAAACGAACGCGTAACGGTGTCGGATTTACTGGGAGACCAGTGGTACCCGGTATCCTCTAACCCACGCTATGGGTTGGTTCCTCTTTTTGTAGGAACGATCAAGATCACCATTATATCCATTCTGTTTGCGGCACCTATTGCGATATTGGCTGCTCTTTTTTCTGCTGCTTTTGCTCCAATCTGGATGCGTGAATGGATCAAACCGGCAATTGAATTGTTGGCAGGATTCCCATCCGTTGTGATTGGATTTTTTGCCCTGATGGTGATGGCCACCGTACTCCAGGAACTGTTTGGCTATGAGACACGGCTGAACGCATTTGTAGGTGGTATCGCTATGGGATTGGCTGCCATCCCGATCATCTTTACCATTACTGAGGATGCCCTAACCGCCATCCCGGATTCATTTAAGGAGGCAAGTCTGGCTCTTGGAGCAACCAAATGGCAGACAGCTATTTTTATCACATTGCCTGCAGCAACTCCTGGTATTTTCGCCGCCATCCTATTGGGTGTCGGACGAGTCTTTGGTGAGACCATGATTGCCCTGATGGCCACCGGAAATGCAGCCCTTATTTCGGCCAATCCATTTGAGTCGGTTCGAACATTTGCTGCAACAATTGGGGCCGAGATGGCAGAAGTGGTTTTTGGAGATACTCATTATGGCATATTATTCCTCATCGGGTCCTTGTTGTTTGTCTTCACCTTCAGTTTGAATGCCCTGGCTGAATTCTATGTTAAAGGACGCCTGATGAAACGGATACAAGGAAAGATCGCATGAACGCCAGGAGAAAGATCACCGGTGGAATTATAGTAGGAGCCTCAGCAGCTTCAGCCATCGCCATCATTGCCATCATCGTGGTTGTTTTGGTGGTTGTAATCATCGGATCAAAGGATATGCTTTCATGGGAGTTTCTCACTTCGTTCCCCGAGAATGGGATGACCGAAGGAGGGATATTCCCGGCGATCTACGGCACAGCCCTGATGGTCATCATCATGTCGATAGCGGCGGTGCCTTTTGGTACCATCACGGCCATTTACCTCACCGAGTACGCCAGCGAGAAATCGATCATTGCTCAAACCATAAGGTTCGCCGTACGAACACTGGCAACCGTTCCTGCAATTATCTTTGGCCTTTTCGGCCTCGGATTTTTTATCAAATTTGTGGGGGGACAAATGGATTCGATGTTCCTGGATGGTGAACTTCGCTGGGCACAACCCAATATCCTCTGGGCAAGTCTGACTATGTCGCTCCTAACCCTTCCTGTTGTTATTGTCTCTGTAGAAGAGGCAATCCGCACTGTTCCCCGTGAGCTTCGCGAGGCAAGCCTGGCGCTGGGAGCAACGAAATGGCAAACAATTAAAAAGATAGTCCTTCCAGGCTCATTATCGGGAATTATGACCGGAACCATCCTGGCTGTAAGCCGGGGAGCCGGAGAGGTTGCTCCGATTCTATTTACTGGAGCCGCCTATTATCTGGCAACGTTACCCACCTCCCTGAGCGATCAGTTTATGAACCTGGGCTATCACATTTATATCATGTCGACCCAATCTGCCGATGTGGATGGAACCATGCCGATTCAATACGCAACGACTGTTGTGCTGTTAATGTTGACATTTTTACTGAATTTTGTAGCCATCATTATCCGGGCAAGAATACGCAGGAGGGTGAAGGCCTAATAAAAGATAGAATGAAAGATAAGAAAATCGTCACCAAAGCGCTTTCCCTCTATTACGGAGAGAAAATGGCTCTCAACTCTGTTTTTGTGGAGATTCCGGAGGGTCAGGTGACGGCATTTATTGGTCCTTCGGGATGTGGAAAATCCACTTTTCTCAGGACATTAAACCGCATGAATGACCTCATTCCAAGCGTGCGGATAGAAGGGGAGGTACTGATTGACGATTTTAACATCTACGATAAAAAAGTGGATGTAGTGAATCTCAGAAAGAAGATTGGAATGGTATTCCAGAAGTCCAATCCATTCGCCAAGTCCATCTTTGAGAATATCGCTTACGGACCTAAAATTAACGGTATCCATGACAAGAAGCAACTGGAAGAGATTGTTGTCTCATCCCTGCAGCGTGCGGCGATTTGGGACGAAGTAAAGGACCGTCTGAACCATTCGGCACTCGGGCTCTCCGGTGGTCAGCAACAGCGACTCTGTATTGCCCGTACACTGGCTGTTAACCCCGAAATCATCCTGATGGATGAACCTGCCAGCGCACTCGATCCGATATCAACGGCGAAAATCGAAGAGCTGATCTTTGAACTGAAAAAGAACTTTACCATTGTCATTGTAACGCACAACATGCAACAGGCTGCACGCGTCAGCGATCTTACAGCCTTTTTTTATATGGGTGAGCTGATTGAATTTGGCAAAACCAGAAAAATATTTACCACCCCGGATAAAAAACAAACGGAAGATTACATTACCGGACGATTTGGTTAAAACGAACGAAAACCCGATACTATGGAGAGGCATTTTGAACAGGAACTAAAAAAGCTGAAGAGCAGGATCCTTAAAATGGGGAACCTGGTGGCCGATCAGATACATAATACGATGCTTGCATTACAATCGTGTGATGTTGATCTTGCATCCCAGGTGATCATGAACGATAAAATAGTAGATAAGCTTGATGTTAAGATCGATAAGCTTTGTCAGCGGATCTTTGCCCTGCAGCAACCTGTAGCCACGGACCTAAGGATGATTATGTCGTCGTTGAAGATGAACAACGACCTGGAAAGGATGGGAGATCATGCAGTTGGAATTGCTTCCAAGATTGAAGCAATCAGCGAGTACCCCGAGATTCTTAAGGAGCTGCAGATGGATGAACTGATCCGGATGACAGACCTCATTGTCAAGGATGTGATCAACATCCTGAATACGTGGAATACCACTTTTGTAAGCGATATATTCTCACAGGCATCTGATATTGAAGAGCGCTGTCACGAGATAACCGATAAGATCCTGGCGGAGATGGGTGAAAAGAAAGAGGTAATTGTAGTTGCCGCCGCATTGATCATCATTCTTACCCAGATGGAGCGAATTGCCGGCTATTCAACCAACATCGCAGAATCTGTCGTCTTCATTGTTGACGGTAAAATGATAAAGCACAAGAATCCAGAAACCCTATTTCTGGATCCAGACACGGAGGAGTGACAGCAATTTCTCTGGCTGTACCGGTTTAGAGAGGTAGTCGTTTGCCCCCGCCTGGATACATTTCTCCCTGTCGCCTTTCATCGCTTTGGCCGTAAGTGCGATCATAGGAAGCTTGACAAATCGTTTATCTTTTCTGATTTCCTGCATCGCTTCATACCCGTCCATCTCCGGCATCATGATATCCATGATCACAAGAGAAGTGTCGGGATTCTGGTTGAGTTTGTTGATCCCGTCGCGTCCATTCTTACCTACCACGATCTGAACCTTTTTATCTTCCAGGATTTTAGTCAGAACAAACACATTCCGCATATCGTCATCGACGATCAGGATCTTCTTATTTTCAAAGACCTTATCCGCTTTGTTTTCGGAGGGGGAGGCTGAAGGAACAGGATCCGGCTCTTTATCATCTTCAGACCCCGTGTTGAGCTCAGGAATATTAACAGGCCGATCATCCTCATATAGGCTGAGTGTATCCTGTTTTGTCCTTGGTTCCTGGGATTGGTCAATTTCAATGGTGTGTTTGCCAACCGAGAAATCCACTTTATCGGGAAGATAGAGGGTAAAGGTAGAACCTTCGCCAGGAGTGCTTATAAGCTTGATTTCTCCTCCCAGAAGCCTGCTCAGACTGCGTGAGATGGTGAGTCCCAATCCTGTTCCGCCAAATTTCCGGCTTACAGTCCCATCGGCTTGCTGAAATGCCTCAAAAATTACATTTACCTTTTCTTCAGAGATACCAACTCCTGTATCGATGACATCAAAGGCAAGGCAATTCTTTGCGGTGAGGTTGGGGTTGGTAAAGATTACATCCTTGGCCGGTCGGCGGATGCTGAATGTGACGCTTCCTTTTTCGGTAAATTTGATAGCGTTCGATAGAAGGTTTTTAATGATCTGAAGTGCTCGTTGCGGATCCGTTTCAATGCGCTCGGGAATCCCTTTCTCTAATTTGGTCTCCAGGGCAATACCTCTTTTATTGGTTAACGGGGAGAATGTCTTTTTCACATAATCCTCAAGATCTTCGAGGTACAGATCCTCGATATCCACCTCAAGTTTACCGGCTTCCACTTTGGAGAGATCAAGGATGTCGTTGATCAGTTCCAGCAGGTCTTTTCCCGAAGAGTTGATCACATTGGCAAACTCAATCTCTTCCTTTGCCATCCCTTTATGCTTGTTGGTAGCAAGCAATTCGGAAAGGGCGAGAATGCTGTTCAGCGGAGTTCGGAGCTCATGCGACATATTTGCGAGGAATTCCGATTTGTATTTACTTGCAACTTCCAGAGCTTCTGCCTTCTGCTTGATCTCTATCTGAGCCAGCTGCAAGGCCTGATTCTTTTTACGGATGTCGTCACGTTGAAGTTCAAGAACTTTCGTCCGTTCCTCCAGTTCTTCGTTAATCACGCGAAGTTCTTCCTGCTGATGTTGCAGGTTCTCCTCAGAGTGGCGCAAGGCTTTGGTTTGCTCTTCAAGTTCTTCGTTGATTTGACGCAGCTCCTCCTTCTGTTCGGCAAGTTCATTTGCCTGCTCCTGGGTTTTACGCAGCAACTGCTCCACACGTTCTCGCGACCTGGCTGTATGAATAGCCAGCGCGATTGTTTCCAGTGACATGTCCAGAAACAGTTGTTTCACGGTGTCAAATTTCTGAAAGGATCCCAGCTGAATTACTCCAAGAGCCTGGTTTTCAAACAGAATCGGGGCAATGATAAAGTGAGTTGGTTTTTCAACAGACGGGCCAATATTAACAGTGGGCATGTCATTACTGACAGTGGTGAACGTCAATGGCTTTTTCTCCTTGGCAACTTGTCCGATGATGCCGTCTCCGAAGGCGAAAGCAGTAATCTCGGGTTCGCAGGCAAAAGCACCGGTAAGGGTCAGATTATTAGAATCTCCTGTAACAAACAGCAAGCCCACCTGAGAATCAAGGTAGTGGGACAGAAATGTAAGTACCTCATTGGAAAGGTCTTTGATGCTTTTCTCGCCGCTGCTCTTCAAACTCAGTTCATTCAATCCGGTCTTTAGCCAGTCCTGGTTCTTAATCTCCAGGGAGGCTTCCCGGAGTTTTTTGGTCATATTAAAAAGAGAGATCCCCAGGGTATCCTGTTCGCTTCGCGGCACAACGTTGGTCGAATAGTCACCACTGGCAATGGCTTCCGCCTGTTTCACGACGCCCTTGAAACTCTCGACCATCTCGTTCATCGATTTCCCCAGAGTATCCTCCTGGCTGCGGATAGGGACTTTTTTGGTATAATCTCCAAGGGCGATGGATTGGCTAACATCAGCATATTGCTGCAAGGTAGAGACCAATCGGTTGAAGGTGTGCTTCATCTCCCCCACTTCATCATCCGATACCCGAATGTCTTTGTTCTGAAGTTCTCCCAGAGCTACCTGTTTTGCCCAGGCAGAGATGCTTTTTATAGGCGTAACAAACCGTCGGGTGACAAAAAGTGAGATGATGAAGACGAAGATTGTTGTGACAACAAGGGATATCTTCGCAAAGGTAGAAAGCTCTCTGCCAACGGCATGGGCTTCATAGGTGCCGATCTCTTCAACCAGTGCCCAGTCTACTCCCAGAGTATTAAGGTAGTCGATCTCCCTGAATAACCCCATTACATCCACATCCTGGGAATTTTTATAATAGCTGACCTCTTCGATGATGGGATTACCCTCCGGGGTGGAGGCTGATTCGTTAATCATGGAAGCCTGCCAGGTGCGTGTTTTGGAATTATCTTCCATTTTCTTCAGGATCACATCACGGTTACCATATTCACTAACGGAACGCAGATTGAGATCAAGTCCGATCAGATAAACTTTGACGGTACTGCCAAATCCAACACTGTACTGGATAACCCGATCAATTCGTTCGGTGGTGATCTGAATCCCCATCACACCAATTTTGCGACCCTGGAGATCAAAAACCGGCCGGCCGAGAAATCCGGTAACAATTGTATTTGAAGGGGGAAATTGTTCCATGTCTGAAAAGAGGGTGGAACCGCTTTGGAGAATCTTTTCATACGTTTGACTGATCAGGGTGTTTGAGAGATTGCCCTGATTGAGATTGGATCCTGCAATACCTTGTTCCTTCAGGCTGAAGATAATATTGCCATCCATGTCAATCATTAATATGTTGTATAAGCCTTCCAGCTTCCACGACTTATCAAAACTCGTTTTCAATTGTTTTGCGAGTGATTTGTATTGTGTTGTGAAGATGAATTCTGCAGGTGGAATTCCGGAAGCGTCCATCTCCTGGTCTATCCTGTTTAACAGAGCCAGATGTTCCTTGTCTTCCGTTATGAAGTTGACGTATTTATCTGCCTGCCGGAAGTAGTTGTTTAAATCATTAACCCTGAGTTGAGAGGTTGTAAAAAGTGATTTCTTGGCAAGAATGTTGAGCCCCTGGTAATAGTACAGATAATTGATAAAACTTAATGAAGCAAGTGGAATCAGGGAGATAGCCAGAAACCATAATAGCATGGTTTTCCCTATTCCAAGATTTTTCAATGTTCTCCAATGAAAATCAGGAAAGTATTCACGAATCTTGCGCATGACATTGTTCCACATACAGGCAGTTGTTACAGCTTATTTACAATATTGTTCAATGGTTTGAAAGACCTCCTCCGGATTCAGAGGTTTGGAGATATACTCGTTCATACCAGATTCGATGCACATTTCCCGGT